>Ga0181516_10002409_pt1 | contig 13321 bp, 13 predicted proteins | sample PEATcosm2014_Bin_25_FD_121104 | JGI IMG/M metagenome (GOLD analysis project Ga0181516, IMG submission 121104) | Peatland microbial communities from MTU Mesocosm Facility, Houghton, MI, USA - PEATcosm2014_Bin01_10_metaG | ecosystem: Environmental > Terrestrial > Soil > Wetlands > Peat | place... | reverse complement strand
TCGACCATCCAAACCCGGGAAGCTACAGCCTGGTCAGTGGGCCAGCCGGGCAGCTTGCCGGGCCTCCATTCGGATGCGCTTCCAGGTGAGATCGCCGCCCATTTCCATCTGCTTGAGCAAGTGACGCCCGCGCGCCCGCATAGCTGGCGTGCCCGATCGCGTGATCGCGCGGAGCAAGTCGAGCACTTCGTCCTTCATAGAAGAATCTTGAAGGGTTAGCTCTGCCAGCCCCTGCATGGCGCAGGTCTTCACAATCGAGCTTCGGTCATCGAGCCAATCCCTGAGCACGTCGGCCACGCGTCTGCACTCCGGCGGCGTCAGCTTTAGTTGCGTCACGATTAAGGCCAGGTGCCAGCGCAGCTTGATGGCCCGCGACTCCACCAGAAGGCCCAGCAGCGCCTCTTTCCACGGCTGCGACACCTGCGGGTGCTCGCCCACCACGGTCTCCAGTGCGTCCGCCGCCCGCCCGGCCACGCCTTCATCCTCATCCCACAGGCACTCGATCAGTTGCCGGCTCAGCCGTGGCTCCTCCAGCACCATCACTGCCGCATCGAAGGCCCGCCCCGCACCCTGCGTGCGGCGGCCTTCCGCCAGGATTGCGCGTATTCGGTTCTGCCGTGTCATGGCTTCCTACTGAGAATTCTGCGCCTGTTCGGGCCTTGACGCCAGTGATGGCATCAGCCCCTTTGCCGCCACGCGGCCTATTCCACGCAGGATCGCCTTCGTCGGCCAGCGCCCTTCATCGTCGGCGAAGAAAATTTCGCCCGATCGCCGCGCTTCGGGCCGATAGTACCAGCGCTTGAGCAGCGCAAGATGCCCCTGGCGCAATGTTGCCGACGGCTGGCCGGACTCTGCCAGCGCGGCCAGCACCGTCTCCAGCCGCGCCTCAAGCATGCCGCGAGGGATCTTTCGAGCATGCCCAGCCCCATGCTCCAGTGGGCTTTGGCAATTCGCGTTTTCCAGATCCCAGATCCCAGACCCCTGATCCCTAATCCCTGATCCCTGTTCCCTGATCTCTGACCCCTGTTCCTCCGGCACCGCCTCAATCGCCATCGGTTGCGGAAAAAGCGAACTCGACCCCGATTGCTCGTTCTGAATCCGCATGCCGAGCGTCGAAAACCCAGCCGGACCGCGGAAGCAGCCATTGTCGAAGAGAAAGACTGAAACCTCGTCGAGATTCGCGGAGGCCTGCAGGATCACGGCCCGCAACCGGCTCAGCGGCCTTACAAGCTCCGAGGCCAGCGCCCGCACGCCCTCCACCTTCTGCACCAGCGCATGCAGCGTCGCCGCCGCCTCGAATTCAAGATTCGCTGAGGCCTCATCCCGCTGCGTCTTCAATATCGCCAGCCGGCTGTCTCCCCGCGTAGCCAGAAAGCCTTCAACCGCGACGGCCTCTTCCGTGTATCGCTCGTCGGTGCATCCCTGGTAGCAGGGCGCAAGACACATCTTCATCTCGGAGTAAACGCACCCGGGATGGCTGGGATTGGGGTTGAGATCGTCCGTACACCGCCGCAGCAGAAACAGCTTGAGCGCCTCGTCGGCAAAGCGCTCCGCCGCCGTGCGCGATTGAAACGGCCCATAAGCCCAATCGGCCTCGCGCAGGCTCGGCCTGTGCGTCACTACAATGCGCGGATACGCGTTGCTGCCCAGGTAGCGGATAAATGCCGGCGCACGCAGATGCATGCGCTCCAGCGCCTTTGCGCCATAAATCTTTTCCAAAAGGGAAAACTGCGTAAGCAGAGACTCAAACTCCGAGCCGGAAAGATGCCAGATAATTCTTCGCACCCGTCCAGCAAGTTGCAGCCGCCGAGGATGCTTCGCCGAGGGTTGCAGCAGCCGTTCAAGCCGTGCCTTCAGATTCGGCGTGCGGCCGATATAAGGCTCGGCATGAGCATCGGCTCCGTAAAGGGCGAACACAGCTGCAAGTTGCGGAAGCTGCCCCAGCGCGGCCTTCGGGTTGCCAGGATCGAAAGCGATCTCCCCAACTCCGTGCTCGGAGCCGGGCGCCGAGGAGCCGCTTCCAGATTGATCCGTTACATCCATCCAGCACAATTCCTGCGAACTCCGCTAACCCACGCGAAGCGTGGCAAACTCGCTAACACACGCGAAGCGTGGCTAACTCCGCGAACACGCGCGCAGCGCGGCTAACTTGCTAACTCGCTGCACTTACGCCCCCGCCACCGTCATTCCGTCAATACGCAGCGTCGGCGAAGCCACCGCTCCGCGAAAGACCAGGTCATTGCCGATAGCAGCCACGTTCATCAGCATCTCGCCCAGGTTTCCGGCAATGGTCACCTCTTCCACCGCGTGCGTGAGCTGGCCATTCTCAATCCACAGCCCGGTCGCGCCGCGAGAGTAATCGCCCGTGACCACATTCACGCCGAAACCCATCAAGCTGGTGACATACAGTCCCGACTGCACATCGCCAATGATCTGCTCGTTGCTCTGCGTGCCCGGCTCCAGAAAGAGATTCCCGCAACCGATCCCCGGCGTGCCGGCCAGTCCGCGTGAAGCGTTGTGGGTCGACTTCATCTCCAGCTTGCGCGCCGTGTAGGTGTTCAGCAGGTAGTTGCGCAGAACACCGTTCTCCACGATGACCGTGCGCAGCGAAGGCAGCCCCTCGCCGTCAAAGGGCGACGTCCCAAATCCGCCCGCGCCGGTCGGCAGCATCATCAGGTTATCGTCGACGATAGTGATATTGGGCGCTGCAATCTGGCTCTCCAGTTTTCCAGCCAGAAAAGACGCGTGCCGCCAGATCGAGTCTCCCGACGCGGCCTCAAAGACCGATCCGATCAGCGACCGCGCAACCTCCGGCGCAAACACAATCGGCACCCTCTGCGTGGGGACTCTGCGCGCGCCCAACCGGCGCAACGTCCGGCGCGCCGCTTCCTGGCCTACCCATTCAGGTGTCTCCAGATGCGCAAAGCTACGCGCGCTCGACCACCATCCGTCGCGCTGCATCTGGCCGTTCGCATCCATCGCCAGCGGAGCGGCTGAGACGCCCGCATAGCTGGTGCTGTATCCGCCTACAAAGCCGCGCGAATTGGCCAGCACCTTGCGTCCCGTGGCCGCGTCAAAGCTCCCGCCGTCGGAGTTGGTGATGCGCGGGTCGGCAGCCAGCGCCGCCGCCTCAGCCCGCCGCGCCCACTCAATCCGCTCCGGTCCGGAAAGCGAGTAAACATCGTCGTAGTGCAGGTGCAGCTCTTCTCCGGTCATCCGCCCATCGGCCGACCCAAATTCCACCGTGTCCGGCAACCCCGCAAAGCCATCTTCTTCGGTTACCCTGGCCAGCGCCATCGCCCCGTCCACAAGCTGCCGAATTCCATCCGGTGTCAAATCGGAGGTAGACGCCGAAGCCGACCGCTTGCCCAGGAAGACCCGCAGCCCCAGCCCCCGCGATCCTGACTCCTTGAGCGTCTCCACCTCGCCCATGCGCACGTTGACGCTGAACTCGTCCCCCTCCCGAGCCACAGCCTCCGCGTCGGTAGCTCCAGCCTTCATAGCCAGCGCAACAACGTCGGCGGTCAGCGATTCAAGGTCAAGAGTGGTCAGATCGGGGCTAACGGCGAGTTCAGGCATGGGTCAACAGTAACAAAACGGATTGCCGCAAGGCACGGGCCTGGGTCGACACGCGCGGACGCATCGCCGCCAAAGTGATCCACGACCGGATTGAACTGGAATTGCCCCTGGGCCGGGCAGAGTTTGCCGCGTAAGTGAATGAGCTTTGTTCGCCAGTGTCCTGAGTCTGAAATTCGCAACATAAGATTGGCTGTCATTCTGAACGCACGGGGCCCCAAACGTAGTTCGGGGGTCCCCAAAGAGCGATTTTTGCTCTTAGGGGCAGAGTGCGGGGGTGGTAAGTGAAGAATCTGCAGTTGTTTTTCCTCATATCTGACACGAACTTCAGACTCACCACACCAGGCGGGGGCTCCGCCATCGAGATCGCAAGATGATCGATCTCGTTGGCTGGCATCGTGTCCACATGAACCGGGAGCGTTTTGCGCGGCACGCGCCGCAGATTGCGTTTCTCGACTGAGGAGAAGGGATACCAGGTCCGAAAATCCGGACCTGAGGCCCCCGGCGGCTTAAACTGTCGGAGATAGAGGGGGCAAGATGAACGTCGACGAATTGTTAGCTGGGGTGGCGAAAGAGCGCCCAGTGTTTCACTCAGAAGCAGATTTTCAACATTCGCTTGCTTGGCAACTTCACCTTCAATTTCCCGCGGCGCAGATCAGACTGGAGAGGGTAATAAGCCGGTTGCATATAGACATATATTGCGAGATTGATAATCAGGAGTATGTTCTTGAATTGAAGTACAAGACTCGTGCTGCTCACTTTACGTTAGCCGGCGAAGAGTTCAATTTGCAGAATCATAGCGCTTATCCACCAAGCCGGTATGATTTTGTGAAAGACATCGAAAGATTAGAGACTGTCGTGCACAGCTCAGAGCGGTTAATGTCCGGTTTTGCGGTCCTGCTGACTAATGACAAGGCCTATTGGAGTGATCCTGGAAGAATGAGTGGCATTTCAGCCGCCTTCAGCATTCACGAGGGTCAACGAGTCTTCGGTGAGGTAGACTGGAGACCAACTGCGAGCGCAGGAACCAAGAAGAATAGGGAAGAACCGATAAAGCTGGCAGCGGAGTATTTATTGCGTTGGCGAGATTATTCGAAGTTAGATGTGCGAGTTGAGTCTCATTTTCGATACCTTTGCGTCCCTGTCAAGCCATTGCGCCATTAGCAGAGTCTGGCTAGTTATATCCCGCCTCGTAAAACCCAGATCCAACTTGTGCTTACCTTCCCGTTCCCCCCATCGTCATCTTGCCCATTTTGATAGCGGGCATGCCCACGCCCACCGGCACGCTCTGCCCATCCTTCCCGCAGGTACCAGTGTTTTTGTCCATCTTGAGGTCATGGCCGGCCATGCTCTCGTCAATCACGCCGCCGTCAGCCGCAGCTCGACCTTTGATTTGGTCGCTTCGGCGAAGCGGATTAGGGTTTTGGCGCTGGGAAGGGTGCGGCCGCTCTCAAGACGGGCAATGGCAGACTGGCTGGTACCCATGCGCTCGGCCAGTTCGACTTGGGACAGCCCTGCCCGGAGGCGCGCCCTGATCAACTCCGATGCAATTGCAAACTCAGCTTCCAGTGCGTCGTACTCGCGCTTGACCTCAGGGTTAGCCAGCATTCTTTCCTTGAATACTTCAAATGGAATCGTCATAGAACCTCCTGCGCGCGCCGCAAAGCTAGATTGATTTCACCTTCTGGAATCTCTTGCGTCTTCTTCACGAATGCCCTTACCACCACGACGCGTCTGCCAACCGCAGTGACGTAAAGCGCCCGAGAAATCCCGTCCCTGCCTTTGAGGCGCATCTCCCACAGTTTGCCTCGGACGTGTTTCACATGCGGATGCCCGACGTGAGCCAAGCCAAATTCGCGAATCATGCCGGTAATTTTCAAGAACTTCGCCTGCATGTCTGCCGGAAGCGCGTCGATCTCTGCCTGAACGGTCTCGTTCAGCATTTCTACCGACCAGCACATATCTCATTGTATCTCAAATTTGAGATAATTGAAAAGGCCGGGGAGATGCACTCTACCTTCCCGTCCCCCCCACCGTCATCTTGTCCAGCTTGACGGTCGGCATCCCCACGCCTACCGGCACGCTCTGCCCATCCTTACCGCAGGTGCCGATGCCCTCATCGAGCCTCAAGTCGTTCCCAACCATCGACACATACTTGAGCGCTTCCGGCCCATTGCCGATCAGCGTTGCATCCCGCACCGGCGCGGTAATCTTGCCGTCTTCAATCAAGTACGCTTCCGACGCCGAAAAGACGAACTTGCCGTTCGTGATGTCCACCTGACCGCCGCCGAAGTTCACTGCATAAAGCCCGCGCTTGACCGAGCGCAAAATATCCTCAGGCGCATCGTCTCCGGCCAGCATGTACGTATTTGTCATGCGCGGCATGGGGATCGATTGATAGCTCTCGCGTCGTCCCGAGCCGGTATTGGCCGCACCCGTCAATCGTGCTGAAAGCTTGTCGGTCAAATAGCCCTTCAGCACGCCGCCTTCAATCAGAACCGTCTCCTGCGTGGCCGAGCCCTCGTCGTCCACATTGAGCGATCCGCGCCGCCCGGCAATGGTCCCATTGTCCACCACCGTCACCTTCGACGAAGCCACCGATTGGCCGATCAACCCCGTAAAAGCCGAGGTCTTCTTGCGGTTGAAGTCGGCTTCCAGGCCGTGCCCGACAGCTTCGTGCAACAAAATCCCCGGCCAACCCGGCCCCAGAACCACTTCCATCTCGCCGGCCGGCGCTGGAACTGCGCCCAACTGCAAAATCGCTCCGCGCGCAGCCTCTCTTGCCAGGCCCTCCGGGCTTTTCGATCCCTGAAATTGATCCAGCCCTGACCGTCCGCCTCCGCCCGCCGTACCCTTCGTGGTCAGAGCGCCTTCCTTGGCGATAACAAAGACATTCAGGCGGCATAGCGGTTGTGTGTCGCTGGCGAACGCGCCGTCCGAGGCGGCGATCAGAATCCGTCGCAGTTCTTCTGAATATCCGGCCCGCACCTGAACAATACGCGGATCGAACGCGCGAGCGGCGCGGTCTGCGCGCAAAATCAGTTCGAGCCGCGCGGCCAGATCGATGTCGTAGCCGCCCAGTGGAACAGGATAAAGCTCGGCGGTAGGCGTCTCCACGAATCCCTGCACCGGTTGCTTCGCCGGTCCAGATGCAATAAGCGCAGCCGTCCGCGCTGCATGCAGCAGCCGTTCCGGGCTCAAATTGTCGGTGTAGGCATACCCGGTGCGCTCGCCGGAAAGAACGCGAATGCCGCACCCGGCGCTGGTTCCCTGGCTGGCCGATTTGACGATCTGCTCGTCCACGCCCAGTGAGGTGGCCATCACGGATTCAAAGTAAAGATCGGCGTAGTCGCCGCCGGCTGAAAGAGCCTCGCCCAGGCAGCGCTCCAGCAGCCGCTCGGTGATGCCGAATTTCTCAAAAAAGAAGCGCTTGTGGCTTGTCTGAGGGGAAGCAGCCGCATCAGTCATCGTTCTTTCATATTACGCCCCGATGAACATTACATCTCGACGAACGGGTCCCGATCCACGCGCCGGGCACCCATTTTCAACCCCGTTTCCAACTTTGATTCGGAGTTGCCGAGCACATATCGGGAAAACGGTTTCCATGCTACATTCGTCATATGAAGAAGATTCTTTTCGCGGCCCTGTTCCTGTTGGTGCTTGCTACTCCGGTATTTGCCGCGGGGCATCACCATCACCACCATCACCATCACCACCACTCCGCTTAAACCGGAGTGCGGCCTCGTCGCGGCAGTTCTCACGAGGCCAATCTCTTAGGCCCCATTGCCGGCCAGGACAGTTTCGGGCTGACAACTTCACATCGGTACGCCCATGACAGAACAGGACGACCTTAGATATCCCATCGGCCGCTTCAGCGCTCCAGCCGCAAGCGTACCGGGGATCCGCGCCGCGCATATCGAAACTTTGCGCCAGCTCCCCGTGCTTCTGCGTGAAGCAGTCAGCGGATTGACCGACAAGCAGTTGGATACGCCTTATCGCGACGGTGGCTGGACTGTTCGCCAGGTCGTGCATCACTACGCCGATAGCCACGCCAACTCCTTCATTCGCTTCAAGCTCGCCCTCACCGAAGATTGGCCAACCATCAAGCCCTACGACGAGGCGGCCTGGGCCAATCTGCCCGACAGCCGCCTGCCCATCGACGGGTCGTTGGCGTTTATCGGCGCTCTCCACCAGCGCTGGGTCACTCTCCTCGACTCGCTGAGCGAGGGGGATTTTCAAAAGGGCTACAATCATCCCGAGTTGGGCAGGCAGAATCTGGCCACGGCGCTTGCGCTCTACGCGTGGCACTCGCGCCACCATGTCGCGCATATCACCAGTCTTCGCACGCGCATGGGCTGGTAGGCGTCATCCGTGGCCACAGAAGCTCCGCCCCATCGACAAAAATCCATCGCCGCGGACCCCACCGCCCAATCTGAATCTCCCGCGCGCCTCGCCCAGACCATCGAAGAATATCTTGCCGATCATCCCGCCGCCGCGCTGCTTGAAGATGGCCGCGTCCTCTTTGACATGCGCATCGCGCGTTACTCGGTCAGCGAGTCGCATGGCCGCTGCCTCTTGCAGCTTTGGAGCGATGAGCGCAATCTGGTGCGCTCTGTCATTGACGTGCAGCATCGCGCGCAATGCCTGCGCCTGGCGACTCGCCGCATGGGAGCACCAAAGCCTCAAACCCTTGAGCTGGTGCCGAACTCCGACCGCCGCACGCCCACCGCCCGCGATGCCGCGCGTCGCAACTATCGGCGATTGTTGGAGCGCGCCCTGACGCGCAGTTTCATTGGCGCAAAAGTCGACCGCCTGCGCTCGGCCATGGATCTCGAACACAGCTTCGGACCCGCCTATGTGCGCGGCTGTCTGCTCCGCGGCGCCGCGGCCGATGCGGTGATCGGCGTCAGCCAGGCCGAGTCCGCATCGATGATCGACGGCATTCTCACCCTCGGAATTCTCTGGCTCGATTATTGCCGCCAACACACCGATGGCCGCCGCCACTTCGGCGGCCTCAAGGTGATTGTGCCGCCCGGCGCTTGGCGCACCACCGCCGAACGCATGGCCTGGCTCAACCACGCCGCCGCGAATTTTCAACTCTTCACCCTCGACGAGCGCAGCGAGGAACTGGCCGCCGTCGACTTTCGCGATACAGGCAACCTGGAGTCGCATCTTGTTCACGCATTCTCGGCCGATGCCGCTATTGAGCGATGCAAAGACGGCATCGCCCGCCTGATCGCGCTCGTTCCTTCCACGGCAAGAGAGCGCGTTGAAATTCGCGCAACCTCAGCCACAGAGGCCGGCCTGCTGCTGCATGGTCTTGAATTCGCGCGTGTCCGCCACGGCGTCGCCGCGCATTCTTTCGCGCACGAGGACCAGGTCACCTTCGGCGCAGGCGCAAACGAAACGCCGCTCACCGCGGAGAGTGAAGACCTCTGCCGCCAGATGTTCGCGCGTCTCTTTGTCAGCCGCTTTCCTGACGGCGCACACACCGATCCGCTCTTCCGCATGCAGCCCGAGCGCTGGCTCGAGTCGCAGCTCCGTGCGGGAATCTCCGAACTGCTTCCCGCTCTACGTGGCGATAATCTTTACTCGCAGGTTCCCGCCTTGTCCACCGGCGACCGTGGCATGTTGGACCTGCTCATGCTCGATCGCAACGGCCGCCTCAACGTGCTCGAAATCAAAGCCGACGAAGATCTGCACCTTCCCTTCCAGGCCCTCGACTACTGGATTCGCGTGCGTGCCCTCAATGACGATCGGCAATCGGCCGCCGGCGGCAGGCCGCTCTCGGCCTTCGAGCGCCAGGGCTACTTCCCCGGTGCTGAAGTTTCGCCGCTCCCCCCGCGCCTGCTGCTGGCCGCTCCCGCCCTCCGCATTCATCCCGCCAATGAGCCGGTTCTGCGCTACTTCTCTCCGCAGGTCGAGTGGGAACTCATCGCGCTCAGCGAGCACTGGCGGCGCGAGCTGAAGATCGTCTTCCGCAAGCGCAGCGGCGAATAAGATCCCCGGCATGCATTGAGTTAGGGTCCCCCACAGGGGATCCGTAGACGCCTCGTCTTCAGGCGACGGATCGATGACTGTGCAAGAACGACGCGTCGTGACGTGACGGCTGAACGCCCGGTCTTGATGAAGACGAAAGCCCGCGTGGCGGGCGCAATACGGTAGCCCCAGGCGTGAGCCTGGGGAATCCAGCGGGAGAAGTCCGGTCAGCCCCGGTGAGGGGGCGAAAGAGCCTATCCGCAAATGCCGCAAGATCATCGGCAGCAGGGCAGATCAATCCGGCTTCCAGCCATAACCCGAAGCTACCGCCTCTTAGGTGGTGGGGAATTCAGGATTCCGCAGGCTTCCAGCGCAAGATTGGCTTCCTCGCCGCCTGCACTTCGTCCAGTCTTCCCACTCGCGTCGAGTGCGGCGCGGTCTTCACCAACTCCGGTGTCTCCTCAACCTCGCGGGCAATCGAACGCATCGCCGCGATAAACAGGTCCAGCTCCTCCAGCGACTCGCTCTCTGTCGGCTCAATCATCAGCGCGCCGTGAACAATCAGCGGGAAGCTCACCGTATACGGGTGAAAGCCGTAGTCGATCAGGCGCTTGGCAATGTCCCCAGTCTTCACGCCTCGCGCCGCCTGCCGCTTGTCGCTGAAAACCACCTCGTGCATCGACGGCGTCTTGTAAGGCAGCTCGTAGAGATCTTCGAGCTTCTTGCGGATGTAGTTCGCATTCAGCACCGCATCTTCGGTCGTCTGTCGCAGCCCGTCCGGCCCGTTGGCCAGGATGTATGCCAGCGCGCGAATAAACATGCCGGTGTTGCCGTAGAAGGCGCGCACCCGGCCGACCGATTGCGGCCGGTCGTAGTCCCATACCAGCGGCCCCTTCTTGTCGCTTTCCATATCCGTCGAAAGCGGCGGATACGACGGCGCTCGGAACAGCGGCGGGCACTCGCCCGGCCCTGCATCCGCATCCTGCGACTCCCAACCCACCGGATCTGGGCAATTCTCCCCAGTCCCTAAGTCCCTAGTCCCTACGTCCCTAGTGGCTGATCCCTGAATCTCCGTCCTTCTCGTAAGCACGGGGATTGGCAGAAACGGCTCAAGAAACGCCTTGCAAGCCACTGGTCCAGAGCCCGGACCACCGCCGCCATGCGGGGTCGAGAAAGTTTTGTGCAGATTCAGGTGCATCACGTCCACGCCAAAGTCGCCGGGTCGAACCTTGCCCACCAGCGCGTTCATGTTGGCGCCGTCCATGTAGAGCAGCGCGCCTTTGACGTGCAGAATGTCCGCAATCTTGTGAATCTGGTTCTCAAACACGCCCAGCGTAGAGGGATTGGTTAGCATCAGCGCCGCGGTTTCGTCATCCACCTGCCGCGCCAGCGCTTCAAGATCGATGCCCCCGTCGGCATTCGACTTGAGGTTCTCAACGGTGTACCCGCAGATCGCCGCCGTTGCCGGATTCGTCCCGTGAGCCGAGTCCGGAATCAGCACCTTCTTGCGCGCACTGCCCTGCGACTCGTGCCACGCGCGAGTCAGCAGGATGCCGGTGAACTCGCCATGCGCGCCCGCGGCGGGCTGCAAGGTAATCGCGTCCATCCCCGTGATGTCGAGCAAACACCGCTGCAGCAGGTCGATGATCTCCAGCGCGCCCTGCGCCAGCGAGTCGGGCCGATACGGATGCGCCTCGGCAAGGCCCTCAATGCGCGAGACAAACTCGTTCACGCGCGGGTTGTACTTCATCGTGCACGACCCAAGCGGATACATCCCAAGGTCGATGGCGTAGTTCCATGTCGAGAGCCGCGTAAAGTGGCGAATGATCTCAATCTCGCTCAACTCCGGCAGCTCCGCGCGCTTCGTGCGGTGCGCGTTTTGGAGTAGCTCAGCGGCATCGACAGCCGGCACATCAAGCGGCGGCAGTTTGTAAGCGCGCTTCCCCGGCGACGACTTCTCAAAGACCAGCGCCTCGTTCTGCGTCTGGTGCGGCCGAACCTTGCCTGTGGTACGTGGACCGGAATTTCCAGTTGCTGCCATTCGTTATGCCTCTCGATCCTTAACTGATGATTCGAGCATTGTTGTCCTGCAGGGCACTCGCTTTGTAAAAGAGCACGACTTCAGTCGTGTCGCAAACGCCATCAAAATATGCTCAAGCCTAAAAGTCCGCCAATCCACCACACGAGCTTTGTAAAAGGGCACGGCTTTAGCCGGGCCATAAGCCGTTCCCTAATGATCGAGGGCTTTAGCCCCTGCCGCCTTCTTGTCTTTCAAAAATTGAAAGCAATAAGGATACTTCTCGGCAGAATCCACCAGCCCCGCTTTCACCGGATTCATTGCAATGTAGGCTCGATGCTGCTCAAAACTCCGTCCATCCATTACCTGGACCTCGGCAAACCCGCGCTGCCAAACTTCTCCCAAATGTCCGAACTCCTTTGTCAGGCGATGAGAAAACCTTCCCTTGACGAGCTGCATGGCCTTCTCAATTGTCATTCCTTCATTCACCGTCATAAGCAAGTGCAGATGATCCGGCATGACCACAAAGTCGTGCAATTCGAACTTGCGTTCCGAAACAAGAGACCGCAATACATCGATCAACAGCGCGGCATTCCGATCGGACTGCAACAAGCGGCGTCCCATGCTTGTGTTGGTAGACACAAAAAACGTGCGATTGGACCGCAATATCGAGCTCGGGTCAGAATTACGGGCCGGGTGCGTCATCGCAGGGGCCAAAGCCCTCTCCTTCTCTCGTCCGTATCGGCCGGGCTGAAGCCGTTCCCTTGTTACAAAGCCCGCCCGACGCTTAGAAATCCGGGTCAGCCCTCTTCTTCATCAGGATCGAACTCGACGCGCCAAATGATCCAACCAAAGAACACACCTGCTATACCCCATTGGAGAACTTTCAATACCAAGAAGTGGAGGTCGATTTTACGATGCTCGAAAAGTAAGTTTTCACCTAGACCGATTAAGAACGTGAACGTGCCGAATTCAAGAATGCCACGCAAAAGAATGAAGCGTCCCATCCCCTGGGCACGAATCCGCCTGTGCTCTGCAACGCGCTCTTCCGCAGAGGGCCTCTTCGGCCACCAAGGCATTTGCGCCATCCTAAGCCTCCACCGGCTTTGCGGCCAAAGCTTTGGCCGCCGCGTCGATCTGCTCGCGCGTAATCAACTCCGTTGCGCACCAGAGGGTGCAGTTCTTCAGCTCCGGATACCAGCGGCTCAGCTCAATGCCGCCGACAATTTTGTTGTCGAGAAGCCGCGCGCTCCATAAATCCGCTGCCTCCTCGGAGTGAAGCACAAACTCGTGGAACCGCGGTGCGCCGCTAAAGCGCAACTTCGCGCCCGGCCGCGCCGCCAGCGTCCGAGCCGCGTAATCGGCCTTCGCCAAATTATGCTCGGCCAGCTCTCGGATGCCTTCCTTGCCGTACACAGTCAGGAAGATGGTGGCCATCAGCGCGACTAATGCCTGATTTGTGCAAATGTTCGAGGTGGCCTTCTCGCGGCGGATATGCTGCTCGCGTGTGGAAAGCGTCAGAACGAAACCGCGATACCCGCTGCCGTCGGTCGTCTGGCCCACCAGCCGGCCCGGCATCTGGCGCAAATACTGCTCCTTGCAGGCGATGACGCCGCAGAACGGCCCGCCATAACTCAGCGCCACGCCGAACGACTGCGCCTCCATGCTGACGATGTCCGCCTCGACGGGCGGACGAACGATGCCAAGCGAGACCGCCTCAGCGATGGAGACGATGAGCAGCGCGCCCTT
>Ga0181516_10002408_pt1 | contig 13323 bp, 13 predicted proteins | sample PEATcosm2014_Bin_25_FD_121104 | JGI IMG/M metagenome (GOLD analysis project Ga0181516, IMG submission 121104) | Peatland microbial communities from MTU Mesocosm Facility, Houghton, MI, USA - PEATcosm2014_Bin01_10_metaG | ecosystem: Environmental > Terrestrial > Soil > Wetlands > Peat | place... | reverse complement strand
GTGAGACGCAATGCGATTTGATGAACTCGGCCTGAGCGAGAAAGTGCTCGACGCCGTAAAAGCGTCCGGCTACGAAACGCCGACGCCGATCCAAGAACAAGCCATTCCTTACGCCCTTCAGGGGCGCGACGTCCTCGGCATCGCCCAAACCGGCACCGGCAAGACGGCGGCGTTTACGCTGCCGATGTTGTCGGCCCTCGAGAAGGGCCGGGCGCGGGCGCGCATGCCGCGAACCCTCATCCTCGAACCGACGCGCGAGCTCGCCGCCCAGGTCGAAGAGGCGTTCGGCAAATACGGAATCAACCACAAGCTCAATCTGGCGCTGCTGATCGGCGGCGTGTCCTTCTCCGAGCAGGAGGCTAAGATCACGCGCGGCGCCGACGTCCTGATCGCGACGCCCGGTCGCCTGCTCGATTTCGCCGATCGCGGCAAGATTTTGCTGAACGGCATCGAGATCCTGGTGATCGACGAAGCCGACCGGATGCTCGACATGGGATTCATTCCCGACATCGAGCGCATCTGCAAGCTGGTGCCGTTCACCCGCCAGACGCTGTTCTTCTCCGCCACCATGCCGCCGGAAATCACCCGGCTCACCGAAGCTTTCCTCCACAATCCGGTTCGCGTCGAGGTGTCTCGCGCGGCCTCGACCGCCGAGGGCATCGCCCAAACGCTCGTGCGTTCGGGCGCCACGCCCGAGGAGAAGCGGACGACCTTGCGTCGCGTCATCCGCGGCGCCGAGAATTTCAAGAACGCGCTGATCTTCTGCAACCGCAAGCGCGACGTGCAGGTCGTCTATCGCTCCTTGGAGAAGCATGGCTTTTCCGTTGGCGCGCTGCACGGCGATCTCGACCAACGCTCGCGCATGGCCGCGCTCGACGCGTTCCGCAACGATTCGGTGCAGTTGCTGGTCTGTTCGGACGTGGCGGCGCGTGGGCTCGACATTCCCGACGTCAGCCACGTCATCAACTACGACGCGCCGCACCATTCCGAAGATTACGTCCATCGCATCGGCCGCACCGGCCGCGCCGGCAAGCTCGGCGTTGCGGTGACGATCGTCGCTCGCGCCGACGCGCGCTCGATCGACGAGATCGAGAAGCTGATCGGTCAGAAGATTGAATGGCAAGCCGGGGCGGAAGCGTCTCTCGACGAACCGGCCGAAGCCGAAGAGGCGCCGCGCGAGCATCGCGGCGGCCGCAGCCGGCGCAGCGGCGGCGATCGCGGTCGCGGCGTGCGCTCGAACGGCGAGCCGGCGCAGCGCGAGGCGCGAGGCGGCGCAGAACGCGGTCGCGGCGGCCGTTCGCGGCACGACGAGCCCGTGGCGCACGAAACGCGCGGCGGCGAAAGCGTCCACGCCCGTCGCCCGCAAGTCGCGCCAGCGGAACGCGAAGCCGCTCTCCAGCCGCAGCCTCGTCCGGAAGAACCGCGCCGTCAGCCGAGGCCCGAAACGCCGCGACGCCCGCGCCGCGACGATGACGGCGAAGCGCGCGTCATCGGGCTCGGCGACCACGTGCCGAGCTTCCTGTTGCGCCCGGTCCGGCTGCCAACCAAGCCGATTCCCGCCGAAGCGGAAGATTAGCCGTCGCACGCAGTAAGACGAGGTCGAACGTCCGCCGATACGGCGCCGTGGCGGAAGGCGGGCGATCGTTCACGCTCTATTTCCGCGATGCGCCGGTTCCATCCTCCCTCGGCGCCGGCGCCGCAAAAGACTCACTGTCTCGGTCCGCGTCCTGAAGGCGAGCCTCCAGCGCGACCGACCGGACGGGATCCGGCCGATCGCTTTGCCGCTTTGATCGGTCGACTGCTGGCTCTCTGGCGTTTTGCCGTCCTCGCCGCCGCGGCGCGCCGCGCGGCGGCGAACGCCAGCGACGCCCATCGCCGCAGCTCGCCCTCATCGTCGAAGGCGGCCGGCGGCAGCAGCCAATAGGCGACCTGCACTTCGCGACCGCGCGCGGTATAGACAAAAGGCCGCGAATCGACGGCGGCGAAATCCGTCTGCGTCTCGGCGTCGACTTTCAGGTAGACCTCGCCGCCAATCGATAGGGCGAAGCACAGGCCGTCGAAATAGACGCCGTGGCCGCTGAACATGCGGTGCGCCGAAACGACGCCGAAGGGCGCGAACAGCTCTTCGAGCCCTTCGCGATCCAACTCCAGCTCACCCCTCTGCGGCGGCCAGCGCCTCGGGCGAAGCCGGCGTGATCGCCACGCTTTCGCCGCAGCCGCAGGCCGAGGTCTCGTTGGGGTTCTTAAAGACGAAGCTCGCCGCCAGTTTGTCGACCTTGAAGTCCATCTCGGAGCCGAGCAGGAACAGCAGCGCCTTGGGGTCGATCAGCAGCTTGACCCCCTTGTCCTCGACCACTTCGTCGTTGGCGGCGACCGCTTCGGCGAATTCCATCGTATAGGACATGCCGGCGCAGCCGCCGTTCTTGACGCCGACCCGGACGCCGACGATCGGCTTGTCGGCGGCGGCGACGATCTCCTTGACCCGCTCCGCGGCCGCGGCGGTCACACTCATCGCCTTGAAACGTGAATTTCTCATCGGCGCCTCGTCTTCCACCGGGTTCAAGGCCCGGCGCGCGTCCCCTCATATAGCATCGCCGCGCCGTTTCGCCAGCCGTCGTCACAGCCGGACATAGACGCAACCTTGGGCCAGAAGGTCGGCGACGGCGAGGCCGCCGCCCGGGCGGCGGAAGAGTCTCAGCGCCGGGCCAAGGACGACGCAGGCGAAACGCGCAGCGCCGGGGCCGCCGATTCCGCCAAGGGGCGGCGGACCGCTCAATCGTGGCGAAGAGGCCCTCGCCTCGCCGCTACTTCGGCGCCGTCGCGACGAGCCAATCCCCGTCGAGTCTGGAGATCGACAGCCGCTGACCCGGGAACAGGCAGGGGTGACGACCCATCGCGTGGACGTGGATCGCCTCGACGGCGCCGCCGTCAGCCAATGCGATGACATTGTGGCAATGGCTCAAGCCTTGGGCGTCGGGCGCGCAATTGGTGTCGTTCTTGACCGTTCCCGCGACGACGGCGCCTGCAGTCGGCATGTCGCCCGTGAAGCGTTGCAGAACGATCTGCCCATCCTGGCCATTGTCAGTCCAGGACGCGAAATTCGCCCCAGCCGGAATAGCCGGCTCGTCCGCTGTGGACTGATCGGCGAACGCCGTGACCGCACTCGCGACAAGCCCGATGGCGAGGGCAAGCGCGCCGGCCAGTCGGCGACGCGTCCGCCGGGGCAGCGCCTTCGAATTCATGAATCTCGTCACAGACGCTTCTCCATTTGCTCGAGTTGAATGCGGCATGGTCAATCCTTGCGATCGGCAGAACGATTTCGTTCTTGATCGCTTGTTGGCGAGACGGCGCGGCCGGCCGGCCGGCGACGCGGCCAAGTCAGAGCCTCTCGTTGCGCAGCCGCAGCGCGTTGCCGATCACGCTGACCGACGACAGCGCCATCGCCGCGGCGGCGATGATCGGCGACAGCAGAATTCCGAAGACGGGATAGAGGACGCCGGCGGCGATCGGCACGCCGACCGCGTTGTAGACAAATGCGAAGAACAGGTTCTGCCGGATGTTGCCCATTGTTGCGGCCGACAGCCGCCGCGCGCGAACCAGCGCCTGCAGGTCGCCGTGGAGCAGCGTGACGCCCGCGCTTTCGATTGCGACGTCGGTTCCCGTCCCCATCGCCACGCCGACGTCGGCTGCGGCGAGCGCCGGCGCGTCGTTGACGCCGTCGCCGGCCATCGCGACGATTCGGCCCTGCTGGCGCATCCGCGCCACCGTGTCGGCCTTGTCCTGCGGCAGGACTCCTGCCTCGACCTCGGCGATGCCGAGCTTCGCCGCGACCGCCTCGGCCGTCGTGCGACTGTCGCCGGTCAGCATGACGACGCGCACGCCCGCGGCGCGCAACGCCTGCAACGCCGCCGGGGTCGCCGGCTTGACCGGATCGGCGACGCCGATCACGCCGGCCGCCGTTCCGTCGATCGCGACGAACATCGCCGTCGCGCCGTCGCGGCGCAGAGGCTCGGCCTCAGCCGCGATGGCGCGTCGATCGACGCCGCATTCGGCGAGGAAGTCCTCCGTGCCGATCGCCACCGCGTGGCCGTCGACCGCGCCGCGAACGCCCTTGCCCGCCTGCGCGACAAAATCGGTCGCTTCGATCAAGGCGAGCCCCTTCTCCTTCGCCGCCGCGACGATCGCCGCCGCCAGCGGGTGTTCGCTCGACCGTTCCAGGCTCGCGGCGAGGCGTAGCGCGTCGTCGGACGCGAAGCCCGGCGCAGCGCGGACCGCGACGACGCGCGGCCTGCCCTCGGTCAGCGTGCCGGTCTTGTCGACGACCAGCGTGTCGACCTTCTCCATCCGTTCCAGCGCCTCGGCGTCCTTGATCAGCACGCCCGACTGCGCGCCGCGGCCGACGCCGACCATGATCGACATCGGCGTCGCCAGCCCGAGGGCGCAGGGACAAGCGATGATCAGCACCGACACCGCGGCCGCCAATCCGTAGGCGAGACGCGGCTCAGGCCCGAACGCCGCCCAGGCTGCGAAGGCGAGGACCGCGACGGCGACGACCAGCGGCACGAACCAGCCTGACACCCGATCGGCGAGGCGCTGAATTGGCGCTCGACTGCGCTGCGCCTTGGCCACCATCTCGACGATTTGCGCCAGCACGGTGTCGCGTCCGACGCGATCGGCGCGCATGACGAAGGCGCCTGTCTGATTGATCGTCCCGCCGACGACCCGGTCGCCGACCATCTTGGCGACCGGCAGCGACTCGCCCGTCACCATGGACTCGTCAATCGCGCTGCGGCCTTCGAGGATTTCGCCGTCGATCGCGACTTTGTCGCCTGGGCGCACACGCAGCCGGTCGCCGACCGCGACGCGCTCGAGCGCGACGTCCTCGTCGCCGCCGTCCGGACGGACGCGGCGCGCCGTTTTGGGCGCGAGGTCGAGCAGAGCGCGGATGGCGCCGCCGGTGCGTTCGCGCGCCCGGAGTTCGAGCACCTGTCCGAGCAACACGAGCGCCGTGATCGCCGCCGCCGCTTCGAAATAGATCGCGACGGCGCCGTCCATGTCGCGGAAGGCGGCGGGAAAGACGCTGGGCGCGACGGTCGCGACGACGCTGTAGGTCCAGGCGACGCCCGTCCCCAGCGCGATCAGGCTGAACATGTTGAGATTGCGCGAGACAATCGACCGCGCGCCGCGCACGAAGAACGGCCAGCCCGCCCACAGCACGACCGGCGTCGCGAGGACGAGTTGCAGCCAGTTCAGGGCTTGCTCGCCGACGACTGCGCCGAGACTGGTCATCGGGGCGACCATGTCGAGGGCCGCCACGGGAATCGTGAGCGCCACGGCGACCCACAACCGCCGCGTCATGTCGACGAGTTCCGGGTTCGGCCTGGTCTCGGCGGCCGGCGTCTCGGGCTCGAGCGCCATGCCGCAGATCGGACAGCTTCCCGGCCCGACCTGGCGGATCTCCGGGTGCATCGGGCAGGTGTAGATCGCGCCGGCGGGCGCAGGCGGCGCTCCGGCTGGCGCTCCGCCGAGATAGCGCTGCGGCTCGGCGAGGAACTTTTCGCGGCAGCCGCCGCAGCAGAAATAATAGGTCTGGCCGGCGAGTTCGGCGCTATGCTTGGCCGTCGCGGGGTCGACGCTCATGCCGCAGACAGGATCCTTGGCCAATTCCGGCCCAGTCGCCTCGTGGATGTGGTCGTGGCCATGGTCGTGATCGCGCCCGGGGCCGAGAACGCCACGGCGCTCGCGGCCGTGCTCGGCGTCGCTGGATTCGTGTTTGGCGGCAGACATTTGGCGCTCGCGGTTGCCTTGCTCCAGCGATATGGCTACACCTTCCCATCATTGGAAGGTCAAGAGGCTTCAACCATGAACATCGGAGCGGCGGCGGCGGCGACGGGCGTCAGCGCCAAGATGATCCGCCATTACGAGGCGATCGGCCTGCTGCGGCCCGCCGCCCGACGCGACAACGCCTATCGCGATTACGCTGACAGCGACGTCCACGAGCTGCGCTTCGTCCGTCGCGCGCGCCGCCTCGGCTTCTCGATCGACGAGATCGGCGAATTGCTGGCGCTGTGGCGCGACGAGGAGCGACCGAGCCGCGACGTCAGATTCATCGCCCAGAATCATCTCGTTGATCTCGAAGGCCGCATCGCCGAAATGCAGGCGATGGCGGACACCCTGCGCAAGCTGGTGCACGCCTGTCACGGCGACGACCGCCCGCACTGCCCGATCCTCAACGACCTCGCCGCCGAGCCCGCCGCCGGCGAGCGGCTGAGTTGAGGCGAAGCGTGCGCTGGAGCTGGACGCGGGTTTGTGGCAAATCCCGCCTGCCCCGATGGATGACCCGATGACCGCCCCGTTCCTCGCCTCGCCCGACCTCGCCGAGAAACTCGCCCGTATCGCCGACGCGCTGGAGCGGATCGCCCCGCCGCCGCGTCCCCGCCCCGATTTCGCCGCCGCCGACGCCTTTGTCTGGCGCGCCGACAGCGGCGCGCTCGAGCCGGTGGCCAAGGTCAACCGCGTCGACATTGCGCTGCTGCACGGCGTCGACCGGGTGCGCGACCTCCTGTTCAACAACACCGTTCGTTTCGCCCGCGGCCTGCCCGCCAACAACGCGTTGCTGTGGGGGGCGCGCGGCATGGGCAAATCGTCGCTGGTCAAGGCCGCCCACGCCGAGATCAATCGCCGCGGCATCGGCGACGGACGGCTCAAACTGGTCGAGATCCATCGCGAGGACATCGAGAGCCTGCCGGCGTTGATGGCGCTGATGCGCGACGCGCCATATCGCTTCATCGTCTTCTGCGACGATCTCTCGTTCGACGGCGGCGACACGTCCTACAAGTCGCTGAAGGCGGCGCTTGAAGGCGGCATCGAGGGACGGCCCGCCAACGTCGTCTTCTACGCCACTTCCAATCGCCGCCACTTGATCCAGCGCGAGATGATGGAGAACGAGCGCTCGAGCGCGATCAATCCCGGCGAAGCGGTCGAAGAGAAAGTGTCGCTGTCGGATCGTTTCGGACTGTGGCTCGGCTTCCACCATTGCAGCCAGGACGAGTATCTCGCCATGGTGAGCGGCTATGCCGACTATTTCGGCCTCGACGCGCCGCTCGAAGAGATCGAACGCGACGCGCTGGAATGGGCTACGACGCGCGGCGCGCGCTCGGGCCGCACCGCCTGGCAATTCACTCAGGACCTCGCCGGCCGGCTCGGCCGCCGCCTCGATCGCGAAGGCTGAACAACGCTGGGGCGGCGGGCCTTTCCTGGGACCCGCCGCCTCGCTTTAAGCCCACGGCGCTTTTCGTGTCTCGCGGTCCGCCCGTGGGGATTGCGTCCGGCCTGGAGGCGTCGGACGACTTCTTCGTCTCGGCTGCGCTCTCAGAGGCCGGCGAGATAACTGGTCGGGTCGACCGGCGTCGAACCCTTGCGCAACTCGAAGTGCAACTGCGGCGAGCTGACGTTGCCGCTCTGGCCGGACTTGGCGATGATCTGGCCGCGCTTGACCGTGTCGCCGCGCTTGACGTCGAGTTCGCCGTTGTTGGCGTAGGCGGTGACGAAGCCGTTGGGATGGCGGATCAGCACCAAGTTGCCGTAACCCTTGAGTTCGTCGCCGGCGTAAGCGACGACGCCGCTCTCGGCCGCGCGCACCGAGGTGCCCTCGGGGACGGCGATGTTGATGCCGTCGTTGCCGCCCGCCTTGAACGCTTCGATGATGCGGCCGCGCGCCGGCCAGCGGAATTCGGGCGCGACACCCGCGGCGTCGGCTTCGGCGCTGGTCATCGGCGCCGCCGTGTCGGCCGGTTTGACGCTGGCGGTCGGCGTGACGTCCGGTTGCGCCTTCTTCGCAGTCGTCGTCTGCGAGGCGACCTGGTTCTTCGCCGTCAACGGCTGCGCCGCCGGTTTGGCGGCTGGCTTGTCGCCGCTCTTGTCGGCGACCTTGGCCGCCGGCTTGTCGGCGGTCTTGTCGGCGACCTTGTCTTCGCGCGCGTCGGTCTTGACCTTCGACTTGGCCTTCGGCGCCGCGTCGGCGGCGTCTTCGTTCTCCGCCTTGGCTTTGGCGTGCTTGGCGGGCGCAATGTCGGCGTCGTCGGCCGAGGCGGTCTTCTTCGGTTTGGCGCCATTGGGCTCGGCGCCGGCGCTATAGACGGGAATGACGAGATGCATGCCGGCGTGAATCTGCGAACCGCTGGTCAGGCCATTGCTCTTGATCAGCGCCGCGGCTGGCACGCCATAGCGGCGCGAAACGCTCTCGGCGTCGTCGCCCTGGGCGACGACGATCGGCGAACCGCCGACGATGCTCCATCCAGCCGCCGAACCGCCAACGGGCTGACTCGAAGCGACATGGTTCTGCGGCGCGGGCGCGTAGGGCGCTTGGGCGGGCGGAATCGAAGCGGTTGAAACCGGGGTCGGCGGCGCAAGCGGCGATGAAGCGACGGTCGACGTCGGCGCAGCGCTAGGCACGGCGTTTGAGGCGAAGGGATTGGAGAAGGGATCGGACCCTGGCGCGTAGGATCGTGAAAAGCGATCCGTATCCGGGGAGCAACCCGCCAGCCAGACGCCGATCAATCCCGTCAAAGCGACGCGCACCGCGCCGCGCCGCGCAACAAACGCTGCGAACTCTCTCATCGGCCCAACCCACTCATACGCGACCCAACACGCAGGCAGTTTCGTTCGAACGTCTTAACACTTGGTTTAAGATGAATAATTTGGCGCCGCGGCGTCGGATCTGCGTCGAACCCGTGACGGGCCCCAGCCGCTCAATCGCCGCCCGCGAGCCCTGGCGCGAGCGGTCGGAAGGCGCGAACCGACCCGCGCTCGCTCGCATCAAAAGCGTCGCTTCCCGGCCGGCGGACCCAGCGGACAATGCGCTGATCGGCCGCGCGCTCGCCGGCGAAGACGGCGACCAGCGCGCCGCCGTCGTTGAGCGGCGTCAGCAGCCGGAGCGGCGGCGATTCGACCGCGGCGTGGACGAGGATCGCATCGAAGCGCGCCGGACCAGGGTCGTAGGCGAGCGCGTCGGCCCATTCGACCCGGGCGTTGTCGACCCCGAAGGCGGACAGGCGGGCGGCCGCCTCGAGCGCGAGCGGGCGTCGGCGCTCGAGCGAGACAACTTCGCCCGAAAGTTGCGCCAGCAGCGCGGTGGCGTAGCCGCTGCCGGCGCCCACTTCGAGCACACGGCCGCGTGGCGGCGGATCGAGCGCTTCGATCATCGCCGCCACCACCGAAGGCGGCGGCGAGGTCTGGCCGCCACCGATCGGCAATGCGATGTCGCGCCCGGCGACGTCGGCGTAGCGCTGCGGCATGAACAGCGACCGGGGCGCCCGCTCCAGCGCGCGCAACAGGCGCAGATCGCGGATGCCACGCGCCCTGAGCCGCAACATGAACTGGATGCGTTCCTCCGCTTCCGGATTGGCGCTGGACGCGCGATCGTCGGACGGCGTCGCCATCGGTTCAGCCGCTCGCAAAGACCGCGGCGTAGCGCGCGCGGGTCGCTTCGTCGGTCAGGTTGAGGCTCAGCGGCGTGATCGACACCTTGTTGGCGGCGAGCGCCTCGACGTCGCTGCCGGTTTCGGGTTCGAATCCGCCGCGCGTGAACTTCAGCCAATAATAGGGGATTCCGCGCCCGTCGCGGCGTTCCTCGATCTGCATCAGTTCGCTGTCGCGCCTGCCCTGGCGCGTGACGGCGACGCCCGTCGCCTTCGCCGCCGGGCAGGCGGGAAAATTGACGTTGACCAGCATGCCTTGCGGGACGCCGGCGGCGAGGATGCGCTCGACGATCTGCGGGCCGAGCGTTTCGGCGCAATCCCATTCGACTTTGTCGCGTGCGCCGCCGTAGCACTGCGACAAGGCGATCGATGGCACGCCGAGCAAAGCGCCCTCCATCGCCGCGGCGATCGTGCCGGAATAGGTGACGTCTTCGGCAATGTTTTGGCCGCGGTTGACGCCGGAGAGGATGAGATCGGGCGGCGTGTCGGCAAGGAGCCGCCTGACCCCCATGATGACGCAGTCGGTCGGCGTCCCCTGCACCGCGAAATGTCGCGGGCCGACTTCGCGCAAGCGCATCGGGTTGTTGAGCGACAGCGAATGGGCGACGCCCGATTGGTCGCTTTCCGGCGCGACGACGAACACCTCGTCGCCGAGTTTGCGCGCGATTCGCTCCAGAACTTTCAGGCCATGGGCGTGAACGCCGTCGTCGTTGGTGATCAGAATTCGCATTGACGCCCTTCCTCGCCGCTCTTGGCGGCAGGCCGTTCTAGCGCGCCGCGGCGATTCGCGCGACGCGACGCCCTATCGCCCGGCGGCGCGATCCGTGCGATCCTTGGCGCATCGCCATGAACCGCGGGGACCGGCAATGAGGAGATGGTTGGTTTTCGCCGCCCTCGCCGCGGCTTCGCTCGCCCCGGCGCCGGGCTTGGCGACGGGATTCTGCACCGCGCAATGGGCGCCCGTCTGCGCGCTCAAGGACGGCGTTGAGAAGACCTATTCCAACCTCGGCTGCGCCAAAGCCGACGGCGCCGAGGTCGCGCGAGAGGGTCCATGCGCCGAAGCGGCGCCGCAGCCGACGAAAACGCCGATCTTCTGCACGGAGAACTACGACCCGGTCTGCGGCGTCAAGGACGGCGCCCAGAAGACCTATTCCAACGCCTGCTTCGCCAAGGCCGACGACGCGAACGTCGTCGCCGCCGGCGAATGCCCGAAGCCGTAAGCGCGGCGGCTCACGCCTTCGGCGCGATCCGGGTTAGGCCGCCCATGTAGGGCTTGAGGACGTCCGGCACCGTCACTGAGCCGTCGGGGTTCTGGTAGTTCTCCAGCACCGCGACCAGGGCGCGGCCGACCGCGACGCCTGAACCGTTGAGCGTGTGGACGAAGCGCGTACTCTTGGCGTCGGCCGCCTTGCAACGCGCGTTCATCCGCCGCGCCTGGAAGTCGCCGCACACCGAGCACGACGAGATCTCGCGGAAGCGCCCCTGCCCCGGCAGCCAGACCTCGATGTCGTAGGTCTTCCGCGAGGCGAAGCCCATGTCGCCGGTGCACAGGACGATGGTGCGGAAATGCAGGCCGAGGCGCTTCAGCACTTCCTCGGCGCAGGCGGTCATCCGCTCGTGTTCGGCGAGCGACTGCTCCGGCGTCGCGATCGACACCAGCTCGACCTTCTCGAACTGGTGCTGGCGGATCATGCCGCGCGTGTCCTTGCCGGCGGCGCCCGCTTCCTCGCGGAAGCAAAGGGTGCCGGCGGTGAAGCGCAGCGGCAGCTTCGCTTCGTCGACGATGCTCTCGCGCACCAAATTGGTCATCGGCACTTCGGCGGTCGGGATCAGCCAGAAGCCGTCGCCGGCGGCGAACTGATCGTCGCGGAACTTCGGCAATTGCGCAGTGCCGAACATCGCCTCGTCCCGCACCAGCACCGGCGGGTTGATCTCCTCGTAGCCATGCTCTTGCGTATGCAGGTCGAGCATGAACTGCTCGAGCGCGCGCTCGAGCCGCGCCAGCGCGCCCTTGAGCACGACGAAGCGCGCGCCGGAGAGCTTCGCCGCGGCGTCGAAATCCATCAGCCCGAGCGCCTCGCCGATTTCGAAATGCTCCTTCGGCTTGAAGCCCTCGGGGAATTTCGGCGGCGCGCCGTGACGGCGCACTTCCACGTTGTCGTTCTCGTCCTTGCCGTCAGGGACGTCGGCGAGAGGCAGGTTGGGGATGGCGGCGAGTTCTTTGTCGAGCGCCGCGCTGGCCTCGCGTTCGGCCGCCTCGAGTTCAGGCATGGTCGCTTTGAGGCCGGCGACCTCGGCGCGAAGGTCGTTCGCGGCGGCAGCGTCCTTCTTGGCCATCGCCGCGCCGATCTCCTTCGATGCGGCGTTGCGCCGCTCCTGCGCTCTCTGCAGCCCGAGGATGGCGGCGCGGCGCGCTTCGTCGAGCGCGATCAGCGAATCGGCGACGGGCGCGAGTCCGCGGCGGGCCAGCCCCTCGTCGAAAGCCTTAGGAGTTTCGCGAATCGCTCTGATGTCATGCATGATTTCACCCGACGGCGCCCAACCGGCGCACGCGCAGCCGGTCGCCAAACACATTGACGCTGAGGCCTGCCATTACCAGAACCGCGCCCCAAACCTCAAACGCATCCAAAGGCTCGCCAAAGACGACGACGCCGGCGACCATGCCGACAATCGGCACCAAAAGCGCGAAGGGCGCGACCGACGCGGCCGGATGGCGCGTGAGCAGCCGCGACCACATGCCGTAACCAAAGGTCGTCCCGGCGTAAGCGAGGAACAACACGGACAGGGCGAGCGCGAGGCTGGGATGGGCGAGCGCGGCGAGCGCCGTCGGGCCTTCGAACCAGATCGAAGCGAGAAGCAGCGGCGCCGGCGCGGCGAGGCTCGACCAGGCGATGAAAGCCAGCATGTCGACGCGGCCGGCGATCTTGGCGAGGACGTTGCCGGCGCCCCAGAACGCCGCCGCGGCGATCACCAGCAGCAGCGGCCCGAGGCTCGCCCCGCCGAGCCGCTGCGAGCCGATCAACGCAATGCCGGCGAACGCGATCGCCGCGCCGATTCCCTGGGCCGGTCGCGGCCGTTCGCCGCGAAGCGCCCAAGCGAACAGGATGGTGAAGAAGGCCTGCAACTGGATCACCAGCGCGGCGAGGCCGACCGGGAAGCCCTCGCCCATGGCGATGTACAGCAGGCCGAAGTCGCCGACGCCGATGAACAGGCCGTAGAGGACCACAATCGCCGCCGGCGCCTTCGGCGGCCGGACGAACAGGATCAGCGGCACGGCTGCGAACAGGAAGCGCAACGCCGAGAACGCCAGCGGGGGCGTATCGGCGAGACCGACCTTGATCGCAATGAACGTGAGGCCCCAGACGACCGCGACGGCGGTCGCGATCAGAACGTCGCGCGGCGGCATCAGGCGGCGCGGCTCAAGTCTTGTTCGCTTGTTCGGCCGCCTTTTCAGCCGCCGCGCGGCGTTTCTCGACGAACCTCACCGCGATCACCGAGCCTTCATAGAGCAGCAGCATCGGCAGAACGAGCGAGGTCATGCTGAGCAGGTCCGGCGGGGTCAGGATCGCCGCGATCCCGGTCACCGCGACGATCGCATAGCGGCGCATCGACGTGAGATACTGCGAGCTGACGATGCCCGCCTGCCCGAGCAGCGTCAGCACCACCGGCAGCTGGAACGCCGCGCCGAAGGCGAAGATCAGCGTCATGATCAGCGACAGATATTCGCTGACCTTGGGCAGCAGCTCGATCGTCGCCTCGCCCGGCGTGTTGACCTGCTGCAGCGACACCGAAAAGCGGATCAGCAGCGGCATGACGACGAAATAGACGAGCAGCGCGCCGAGGG
>Ga0181516_10002407_pt1 | contig 13325 bp, 13 predicted proteins | sample PEATcosm2014_Bin_25_FD_121104 | JGI IMG/M metagenome (GOLD analysis project Ga0181516, IMG submission 121104) | Peatland microbial communities from MTU Mesocosm Facility, Houghton, MI, USA - PEATcosm2014_Bin01_10_metaG | ecosystem: Environmental > Terrestrial > Soil > Wetlands > Peat | place... | reverse complement strand
CTGGTGGGCATGTACGGCTTGAGCGGATTGCCCAGCAAGCGTCCGGCAGGCTTTGAGAAGTCACGTTGCGACTCACGCAGATTCAACGGCTCGGTGGGCGCCGGCGCGGGCTCCGAGGGCAGGCCGGACGCCGCTTTGTCCGTGGGCGGGGCGGTAGGCTCCTGCGCAAATCCTGAGGGCGCTGCGGCTGCAAGCACCGAAATCGCCAGCGTGATGGCTGCGAGCCGCATTGCGAGGCCGCGGACATTTCGCTTGGAATTTTCTTGTTCGAGCTGTTTCGTGTCGCACGATTGCATTATTCATCTCCTCACAAATGCGGGAACGGTTGAGCGCGCTTCACTTAAGCGCACCGTTTCCTTTTCCCGGCCACGGTACATGAACTCAGGGTATCGGATTGACCTGCTGAATCAATTATCTCTCTTGAGTCGGCGTCGTTGATATCGCATCAACGGCGGCAACAAATATTACGCAAGGATCAGGCAAATCGTTCCATGCCGGGCCATTGTGCGCCAGGCCTCAGGGCGAGGCACGCGTGGGGTTGAGGCATCGATTCCCCCTCTCTGCTCTCTGGTCCGGGTCTTAACGAGATCCAATCAGCATCAGGCGGTCGGGAATGGTCCGGCAGGACTTACCTGCTGCGAGCTTCCAGGTGGAACCATCCGCGTAAGTGACGGAATTCAGGTCGATAGTTTGTATTGAAGTCATTCCTGTCGCCCAGAAATCCCTCGAGACCGCTTTGCCGGTCCAATTATGGAAGGTGAGGCTGAGCTGCTTTTCCGTTTCAGAAGGCGCGCCGCTGGAGGAGTGTGCCTGCACGATATGGGGTGTTCCTGTGAGGCCGCTCACCGTGATGGAAGCTCCGGTAATCTGCTTCGAGCCCAGGTTGGTCAGTGTCAAATGAAGTCCCTGCCCCGCAGGTTTAGCGCGGCTCGTGCCCGTGGCGAGTAAATCTCCGCCTGCGGTCTGCTGCGCGCGCATCAAGACGGGGCACGGGTCAGCGGTGGGTGGCTGCGCGTTGGCGGTCGGACCGGTCTGGCCCAGGCCTTCCATGCCCGCTACTCCAAAACCAGCGGTTTGCGATGCCAGGGGAATGGCAAACGATGAAACGACCATAAGAACTGCAACGGAGATTTTCATGAAGGACTCCTTTCAGCAAGCCTTCGGGATTCTATTGTAGTCAGACTTTTGTGCGTCACGACGGTTTGATTGTTTCCTCTCCAAGGTTCCGGCATTCTTCTAGAAGCCTGCTCTCACCGCACGTGCGAAGGAAGCCCTGACTTGCAGGCTGCGCCGTTTCTGCTCCGTCACCCCAGGCTGTGTTACCGTTTGATTAAGGCGTCTTTAAGCCGGGTGTACCATCCCCGGCGGAAGCGGAGCGCATCTGAATTTGAGCGCCCCGGAGACGCGAACAAAAGGAATGGCCCAGCAGCCGGATTCGACAACGTCTTCGCTCGCCGAGAGCCCGGCTCCCCTGCCCGGGCCCCCTCCTGAATATGCGCCGATCTACATTTCATCGCCGGAACCCGGCGAGATTTCGACGCCGGAATCTGGCGAGCCCGGGCCACAGCGAATTCCGCGCTGGCTGATCCAGTTCGAGCTCTTTTTGCGCGTGATGCTTCGACTGTATATAGGACTCGCCGTCTGCTACGCGCCGTGGTCGCACGGGCTCTGGGATCGGAATCCACTCTTCCTCCAGTTTCCAACCCTCGCAATCTACGCCGCCAACGGCGCGGTGCGAGGCATTGTTTCAGGACTAGGCCTTCTAAATCTGTGGATCGCGTTTCAAGACGTCCTCCGCCACAGGGATCGATGAGTTATGAAAAACAGGGAACAGGGAACAGTCACCCCGACAGTCACCCCAGCGAGCACAGATCGCTCGCCGGGGACCCCGACAGGGAACAGGGATCAGGGACCAGGGAACAGGGATCAGGACAAGGCGGCGAACGCCGCGCAGGGTGCGTCTCCAGAAACGATTCCCGGGAGGGGTATGCCTGCGCCGCTGGAAAGCGCTTCTCTGGCGTACGAGAATCCGGCTTTTCTGAACAGTGCCGACGGTAGGCTGATCAGGATTGTGTCGGAGTATCTTGAGCCGCTGGCGCGCTTCCGTCGCGAGCAGATTCAGGACACGGTCGTATTCTTCGGCTCGGCCCGGTTCCGCGGACGGGAGGAAGCCGACCAGGCTCTTGAGCTTCTGGACAATACCGGTTCCACCCAGCCGGCTCCCAGCGAGGAGCAGCCGGCGATGGCAAAGGAGATTGCGGCCGGGAATACGACCGACTTGCGACGCAAACGCGCGGTGGCCGCTGTGGAGATGGCTCGCTACTACGAGGATGCGCGCCGCCTCGCCCATCTTCTCACCGACTGGGCTAAGGGCATTCGTTCACGCCGTCACCGCTTTGTGGTGACCTCGGGCGGCGGACCGGGCATTATGGAAGCTGCCAATCGGGGAGCGTGGGAGGCGGGCGGCAAGACCATCGGTCTCAATATCCGGCTACCATTTGAGCAGGCGCCCAATCCCTACATCACGCCTTCGCTGAACTTCGAGTTTCACTACTTCTTCATGCGTAAGTTGTGGTTTGCCTATATGTCGAAGGCGCTGGTTGTCTTTCCTGGCGGATTCGGCACCCTCGATGAGATGTTTGAGGTGCTGACCCTGGCGCAGACGCGCAAGCTAGCGAAAAGGATCACGGTAGTCATCTACGGGTCAGATTACTGGAAGAGGGTCTTCAACATGGACGCGCTGGTGGATACCGGAGCCATTTCTCCTAAAGATCTCGACTTGTTTCAGTATGCCGATACGCCGGATCAAGCCTTCGACCTGCTGCGGAAAGGGCTTACGGAGAACTACCTGGCCGCCGAGACGGGAACCGGCAAGCCCTCGAAACAGCAGGAACCGGAGGAATTCGAAGACCTGATGGAGGGCCAGACGGTTGAAGACTTTCTGGGGCCGGAGATCGCGCGAACCAGCAAGTGAGACGTACCATGCCTATTTAGTTTTGTGGCTTCCCTGGTCTCAAAATAGAGACCAGGGGCACCCGGCGTACCGTGTCGGTGTGGTTATGTGGTCTCCCTGGTCTTAAAATCAAGACCAGGGGCACCCGGCGTATCGTGTCGGTTTGGTTATGTGGTCTCCCTGGTCTCAAAATCGAGACCAGGGGCACCCGGTGTCTAAGTTGTTTGCACTCAGGCTGTTGCATTTTTCTCAGGAAATTACCGGGATTTTTGCCTGTTGTTCAGGCATTTCTCGTAACTCTATTGATTCCTGCCTTAATTGAAGGGCAATTCGCACCATCTTAACCGGACTTTTACGATCTCTACGAGATACTGGAGCAGTAAGAGTCCGTGGAAGGTTGCGGAGAAGGAGCAGGAATGGCTCAGTCGACCATCTCGTATCTCTGGCGCGATGTAAGTGCGCCGAAGAGTTTCCGGACCGGGGTTTCGTTGCACGGGCACACCAATCAGTCCCACGAAACATTGGACTTTTTGGCCAACTTTGGCAACCAGTACCCGGTGATGCGTCCGTTGATGTCGCGCATGGAACGCCGCTCTCAGGAAAACCACGGTCTGCGCATCAACTATGCCGCCGCCTACTGGACCCCTCCCATGACCCCCATGCTCGCTTTCGACCTGGAAAGCAAGCAAATAGAAAAGATGGACCTTGGCTCGATGGTTTCGATCACCGACCATGACACTATCCGGGCTCCCATGCTGCTCAGGACTGTGCCCAGCGCGCGGCAGATTCCTGTGTCGGTGGAGTGGAGCGCGCCGTACGGGGAGCAGTCCTTTCACCTGGGTATCCATAACCTGCCCAGCGCCAAGGCGCCGGAGTGGATGGCGACGCTTGAAAAGTTCACGGCCAATCCGAGCGACACGCGGCTGACAGAGATTCTGGCTGCGCTGAACGACGAGCCGAATGTGCTGGTGATCTTCAACCACCCATTGTGGGACTTGTACCTGATCGGGCGGGAGAGACACGAGTTCCTGGTGAACGAGTTCCTGCAGAAGAATGGAAACTTCTTCCACGCGCTGGAGTTGAACGGCCTGCGTCACTGGGACGAAAACCGCGCCGTGCGGCGTTTGGCTGAGCGGTGGAACATGCTGCTGATTTCGGGCGGCGATCGCCACGGCGTTGAACCGAATGCGAATATCAACCTGACCAACGCTACCAGCTTTACCGAGTTCGTACACGAGATCCGCCGCCAGAAGCAGAGCAACATCCTGTTCATGCCGCAGTATGCAGAGCCTTGGAAGCACCGGATTCTGCAGTCGGCGATCGACGCGATCCGGCACTATCCGGAGTTTCCGCAAGGTTCGCGTACCTGGGACGAGCGCGTGTATCATCCCGATATGAACGGCGTGGTCAGGCCGCTGAGCGAGCTTTGGCCGGATGGTCACGCACCTTCGGTGATGAGGGTGTGCATCGGAGCGGTTCAACTGATGGGCCGCGGGCTGGTCTCGGGTGGTCTTCGCCTGGCCTGGAACGAGTCGCACCAGTTGCGCCTGGCGCTCGGCGAGCACGACGGCTGAGATACCGAAGCGGAGTTGGTAATTTGAACGGTGTTAGCCGTGCTAGCGGAGTTCGCGGAGTTAGCGATGCGATTCGCGACCAACCCGCCGCTCCGCCCCGCGTTGCCTACTTTCCCGATTCCTTTCATGAAGTGAACGGAGTGGCGCATACCAGCCGCCACTTTGAGGCGTTTGCGCGCCGGCGAAACTTACCTTTTCTGTGCGTTCGGGCCGGAGACCGCGCGGAACCGTTTCAAATGGAAGGGAACGTCTGGAGTCTTGAACTTCCGCGCGGATTTTTCTCCTTTGCCCTGGAAAAGGATCTCCGCTACGACCCGGCGTTTGTTCGCCATCTTCCGCTCATAGGCGAGGTGATGGACCGATTCCGTCCCGACCTGGTTCACTTCACCGGGCCGAGCGAGATTGGAATGCTGGGAGCCGCGATGGCGCAGGAGATGGACCTGCCACTGGCGGCAAGCTGGCATACCAATGTGCATGAGTATCTGGCGCGAAGGTCGGGGTGGTTTTTGCGTTTTCTGCCGCCGCGCCAGTCGGCTGCCACGGGACAAAAGATTCAGGACATCACCATGGCGACGGCGGCGGTTTTTTATTCCGCGGCGCAGGTGCTTTTCGCGCCCAATCGGGAGCTGTGCGCGCTGCTGGAACGCACAGCGCACCGGCCCTGTCATTTGATGCCGCGTGGCGTGGATGCGGAGCTCTTCAACCCCGCAAAGCGCACCCGAAGCGCAGAAGACCGCGATCAGGTTCTTGGGTTTGTCGGACGCCTGTCAGTGGAGAAGAATGTACAGCTTCTGCCTCGCATCCAGGAAGAGCTGGAGAAGATGGGGCACAGGAGCTTCCGATTCATGATTGTGGGTCACGGCGCCCATGAGGGTTGGCTGCGCGAGCGGTTGCCGAGGGCCGAGTTTACAGGAGTGTTGAGAGGCGATGCGCTGGCCACTGCCTATGCGAACATGGACCTGTTTGTTTTCCCGTCGCATACCGACACGTTTGGCAATGTTGTACTGGAGGCGCTGGCAAGCGGTGTGCCGTCCATTGTGACCCCATCCGGCGGTCCCTGTTCGATTGTTCGCGACGGTGAGACAGGGCGGATAGCCGCAGACGAGCACTTTGCCGCCGCAGTCGCCGGAGTTTTGGGCGACCCGTCAAGGCACGCCGCGATGCGCGAGGCTTCACGAGCTTATGCGCTGACTATGACCTGGGATGCGGTCTTTGAGGGCGTGTACGCCGCGTATGAGGCCATCCTGCCCCGCAAGGAAATAGCCGCCGGGTAGGGTACCATGGATTCGCGATGAAGAAACTGTGGCAAGAGACGATGGCGCTGTTTGTCAGGCACTTCGATCTCTGCGTGCCCTACGTTATCTCGCAACTGCTGATCTGCGGCATAGGGTACGTGCAAAGGCGGGCGGCGAATCGGATCGTCGACTGGTACCTGACAGAGCAAACGGCTCGATCGATCCTGGCAGATGTCTCGGTTTGGCTGCAGCCCGATGGCTCAGCACTTGCCGGCGCGGCACGAATGGCCACTGCCTTACGATGGGTAAGCTATTTTGCGGATGCCTGCATGGATGCGGCCTCAATTGTGCTTACCGCGCTGCTGGTAGGCCTGCTGCTCAAGAATTTTGTGCCCAATGTGGCTGATGCCACTAAATCGCTGCGGCCGTATGCAAACCGGATCTTGCTCTACGCTCTCAAGTACTGGGGCCTGTCTCTTGCTTTGACGCTCCTGATTACCTTTCCGGAGAACTACCTGCTGGGAGAGATGTCGCCGTCGCCGGGGGGCACTTTCACCATTGCTACCGCAGCGAACTTATTGATCCTGCTTATCTCGGCGTGGGTGATGGCTCCGCTCGCTCTCGGGCTGCTCCGTCCCGTCAAGACCGGCCCCGGAAAGCCGGAGCCTATCTCGGCTGAAAACAAGAGGCTGGCAAGATTTTCGTTCATGATTGCGGTGACGGTCAGCCTTGCCTTGAGTCTGTTTCTCAATGCCGAGATCATCGGGCTTCCTTTGAGCGCAAACGTAAGACGGCCCATGCTTGAATCGGACCAGGTCATTACTCACTTTCCCTATGCGCTTCTGTATGTCGCCTTTGCGCTGCTCGCGGAGAGGGCGGTCCGCGACGCGAAGACTCGCGCGCGACTCGAGGCGGAGGCCCAGGCGGACGCTCGAGCTGGTGCCGCGGTCTCCGAGGTTCCTTCACCGGCAAACTTGAGCTGAGGCTCTAAAAAGATAGCTCGTCAGCGGAGAACGCCGGATTGAGTTTCGTGGTTTCCCACCCATTTCGCAAGAAGCCGCGAAATGGATGGGGCACCCAGATTCTGTGGTGGATCAATCCGGAGCCGATTCAGATTTGAGGTCTCCCACCCATTCGACGAAAAGATGTCGAATGGATGGGGCACGGCAACCCGAGCCAGAGCCGATAGGCCTGGCACGCTGCCCCGATCAATCAAATCAAGCTACGGGATGCGGAGGCCCGTGCGCAGGTCGATGGTGAAGGGTGTTTCCTTGTCGGTTTTCATGTCCCAGCCCAGGCCGTGAAGGACGCCGGAATCGATGCCGGTGATGGTTATGCCTTCAGAGGAAAGCCGCTCGGACTCCCAGGCGCGGCCGTTCGATCCCCAGGCAAGGATCGAGATGTGGCCGATGAAAAGGAGCAGGTCTTCATTCACGAGTGGGCGGATATCTAGGACCGGACGGTACGGAATCATGGTGAAGTGCTCTGGCGCGGTGGTGTCGATGATATAAGCGTAGCCGCCTGAGACTGCGCAAAGTTCTTCCGGCCGAGGGGTGGACCACAGTCCCGCAGGTACCATTGGATCGCGGAAACCGAGCGCGCATGTAGCCAGGAAGGGCTCCGCGTTCTGCGAGGGATGAGCATCGTTCGCAGGCCGGACGAGGACTTCAAGTGCGCCGCGCTCGATCTCTTCGGCTTCGCGGGGATAGATGAAATGGCGAGCGGGCAGAATGATGGGCCGCGAGGCGAGTACCTCGGCTTGCCATGTGTGCGCGAAGCTGCCTTCGAAGAATGGAGCGGTCATGGCTTCACCGAGGCTTCACCGGGTAATTCAATATCCAGCCTGCTTGTTCCGTGGTGCCGGGAACATGCGTGCTTCCCACCCCTCGCGAAATGTGGCTGCGCGAACGATGGTGCATTATCAATTGCGCGAGAACGAGCATTAGAAATTAGGGTACGCCACTCGCCGGTGAAAACGGGGCTCAGGACGGAGAGCCTGCGCCACATCTGTTGTAATGGAATCCATTGCAATGTAATATCCAAGGCATGGCTACTGCAACTGCAAGGAAATCGAAGGTCTACACGATCAGCCTGCCGCCGGAGCTTGCACAAAGGGCTGAGGCGCTGGCCCGGCGGGACAGCCGCACGATGAGCGAGCTATTCCGCGAGGCCTTCCGCACCTATTCTGCACAGCAGGCGCGAAGGATGATGGATGAACTGGGCGAGTATGCGGCAGCCCACAACCCCAAGGGCTACTCCGAGGCCGATGTGCCCCGGCTCATCCAACAGGTGCGTGCTGCAAAGCCGCGCCGCCGCAAGGCTCGGCCCAACGGGTGATCGTCGTCATCGACACGAACGTCTGGATTTCCGCGCTTCAGTTTGCGAAACGCCGCGGCACGCCGACACTGGCACTCGAAAGGGCCATGAGCGAAGACGTGATCGCGAGCTGCGATGAGATTGACGCGGAGATCGTGCGCGTCCTGACAGAAAAGTTTTCCTGGGAGCAACACCGTGCAATGGCGGCGCTGCAAGCGATCCTGGCGCGCGGCATCCGTGTCAAGGTTCGAGGCACGGTTAGAGAATGCCGCGATCCCCACGACGATATGTTTCTGGAGTGCGCCGCTCTTGCGAGAGCGGATTTGCTGGTTGCAGGGGACAACGACTTACTGACTCTTCGTGCTTACAAAGGAACGCGCATTGTCACGCCCTCGGAGTACATGCGAGCAAGATAGGCATCCCAGTTACCGATCAGAGATAAGCGCGCCGTAGATCCGATGCTGGCATTCGGCCGGCGATCCAGAAGACCTCATTCACGGCTCGGCCTGGTAGTCGAGAATCCAGTCTTCCTGCTCGATGGTGTCGGGAACGGGGACGCCTCGGGCTTCTTCGATGGCGTCAAGCGCATCGGCCGGGTCCCATCCAAGGTGGATGAGCGTGCAGGCCGCGACAACCGTTGAACGCCCGATGCTGCCACGGCAATGAACGGCGATTCGCTCGCCCGCGGAGAGCCTGTCGGCGAGGCCGGAGACAAATTCTCTGAAGCTGGTGGGGTTTTGCGGAACCATGGCATCGTGCATGGGATAGGAAAGAAAGCGCATTCCGGCCTGCTCGGCCAGGGTGCGCTCTTCGGAGAGCCCCAGCCACTCGGCCTCCTGTTCCTCAAGAAGCGAGACGACGGTTTCGACCCGACCTTGCCGGATCTCTGCGAGACGGTCGCTCAGCTTGGTGAGTCCGGGAGGGCAGGGGACAATAGCCAGCGACGCCGGCGGGTCCCCTTCGATCCAGAAAATATCAGCCATTGCTGCTTACACCTCCTGATTTTGGGTTTGAGAATTGTTTAAGCGCCGACGAAATGCATGATGCGTTCGCGCACCGTCGGAATCCCGATCGCCAGCCCCGCGCCATCCTCGATCAGCGGAAGAATCTTATCAAACGCCGGGCTGGAGTGGGTGCCGGTGATGGCGATGCGCACGGGATGAAACAGATCCTTACCCTTGACGCCGGTGGCCGCTTTGATCTCGTTCATCCATGCATTGAACGCCTCCGGCGTGGCCGGCCCGGAGTGGGCGCGGACTCGGCAGGCCAGTTCGCCGAGGACGGTGCGCGCCGAGTCGGCGGCAAGGATGGCACGATTCTCATCGTCGGCGCGGGCGGCCTCGGAGTCGAAGCCGAAGATGAACGCGGTCTTTGCCGGAAGCTGTTCGAGGCGGTCGACAGCAGGCACAAACAGGGCCATCAGGCGCGCGAACCATGCTTTCTTCGCTTCTGAAGCAGCCTCGCGAGCACCGAGCCGATCGACAAAGAATGGCCAGGCGAGTTCGGCGATTCGCTCAGGTGCGGCGAGTTTGAGATAGTGGCGGTTGAGCCAGTTGAGCTTGTCGAAGTCGAAGATGGCCGGCGAAGGCGTGACGCGGTCCAGCGAAAAAGCGCGCGTAAGCTCGGCCAGGGTGAAGGTCTCGGTCTTGCCGTCCTCTGCGCCCCAACCGAGCAACGCGAGATAGTTGACGAGGGCCTCAGGCAGGTAGCCCATCTCGCGGAAGGTTGCGATGGAGGTGGCTCCGTGGCGCTTGGAAAGACGCTCGCGGTCCGCGCCCAGGATGGTGGAAAGGTGCGCGAACTCCGGAACCGGCCAGCCGAAGGCCTCGTAGATGGCCACCTGCTTTGGAGTGTTTGAGATGTGATCGTCGCCGCGGATCACGTGCGTAATCTGCATGAGCGCATCGTCGATGGTGACCACGTAGTTGTAGACGGGCACGGCTGCGCCGGGCATCGCTTCGGAGTAGGTCGCGGAGCGGACAAGGACCGGATCGCTGACAACATCGGCGGCAAATTCAACGTCGCCGCGGACAAGATCGTGAAAGCGGAGCGGGTGGTCTTCAATCCGGAGGCGAACCGCGAAAGGCTTGCCGGCGGTGAGATTCCGGTTGATCTCATCGACGGTCAACGAACGGCATCGGCCGGAATAAAGTTGGGAGCCACCTTCGGCAGCAGCGGCCTGGCGCTCGGTTTCCAGTTCCTCCGGAGTACAGAAGCAGCGGTAAGCTTTGCCTTCGGCCAGCAGACGCTCGGTGTGCTCGGCGTAGATGGCGAGGCGCTCGGACTGGCGATAGGGGCCAAATTGCCCGGTCTCATCCGCAGCGTTGCCGGTCAGGCCGGGACCCTCGTCCCACGTGAGGCCCAGCCAGCGAAGATCCTCGATGAGCTGCGCTTCGTAGCGGACTTCGGAGCGCTCGAGGTCGGTGTCTTCAATGCGGAGGATGAAGTCGCCTCCCGCACGGCGCGCGAAAATCCAGTTGTAAAGAGCCGTGCGCGCGTTGCCCACGTGCAGCAGGCCGGTGGGGGATGGAGCGAAACGGACGCGGACTTTCCTGGTGGTCGTCACAACTCCGATGATAATCGGTTGCGCTGCTGGAATGTTTGCACTGTCCAGCTGCATTAAGGCAATGAGAGACTAGAGCGCAAGGAGCTAGCGATGCGGCGCAAATGGATTCTATTCACAGTATTGACCGCGGCCGGATGGATGGCTGCCGGGTTAAGCCTGAGGGCGCAGACTGCGACGCCTGCCACACCGCCCGATGCGAAAGTCGAGATCAGACATCTGTTGGACACCTACTTGCAATCTGTGGATGAGGCGAATGCCACGCTTGGAGCGAAAGTGTGGCTGACAACGCCGGATGCGACGTTTATTCATCCTCTGGGGCACGAGTGGGGATGGAATCAGATTGCCGCCGATGTCTACGGCAAGCTCATGGGCCAGATGTTCACCCAGCGCGAACTCAAGATTGCCGGTGAGCCGACCATTCATATCTACGGAAACTCGGCGGTGGTGGAATACGACTGGGATTTCGTAGCCACGATGCGGGCGAATGGGCAGGTGGTTCACACGTCAGGCCGCGAGAGCCAGGTTTATGTCAACCTGCCGGACAAGGGTTGGCGGCTGGTTCATGTGCATTATTCCGGCCCCCCTGAGGCTGGGCCATCGCCTGGATTCTGATTGAACGGAACGCCAGCCTTGGCTGAATCAGGAGAAATGTTCCCAGCCCTGCGCTTCGAGCGTCTGCTTCCCCTGCGCTGTAATGAGAACGACCGCGGGCCGACCAATCCGAGCGCGGACCATGCGCCCAATCCGTGTGACAGGAACGCCTGAAATCGCCTTGGGCACCCTGGTCTCCGGCGCGGCGGTGAAGAGGAGTTCGTAGTCTTCGCCGCCATGGAGGGCCTGGGCGAGGCTGGCGCTGGGGTGGATGGGCAATGCGCTCGCGTCGATTTCGGCGGCTACGCCTGATTCGCGGCACAACCGAGCGAGATCGGTTGAAAGGCCGTCACTGAGATCGAGGGCAGCTGTGGCTGCACCGCGGCGTTGCAGCCAAAGGCCCTGAGCGATGCGGGGCTGCGGAAAAAGGTGGGAAGCGAGAAATCCCTCCAGCTTTTTGGGGATGCGACCGGCGTGCGAGCGTCCGGGGGCAGTGTGTGTGAAGTGCTGGGACAGGGCCGCCAGTCCGGCCGCCGCTCCGCCAAGAGATCCCGTGACGTAGATGAGGTCGCCGGGACGTGCACCAGAGCGCAAAAGAGCGCGACCGCGCGGCACGGCTCCGACGAGGACGATATCCGCAACGGTGAGGGGCGACTCGGAAAGGTCTCCGCCTGCGAGCGGGGTATTGTGCACGGCGGCGAGGGCGAGGAGGCCGTTTAAGAAACGATTGAGCCAGGACGGCTTGCTCGCTGTTCCGCTAGTTTGCCCAGGCTGCAGGCCCAACGATAAAAACGCTGCCAGTGGGCGCGCACCCATGGCGGCCAGATCGCTTAATCCCCGCGCCATCGTGCGGTGGCCGATGGACTCAGGCGGGTGCCAGTCGAGCCGGAAATGCCGGCCGGCTATGGACAGGTCGGTAGTCACTGCCAGCTCTTCGCCGCGCCGCAGACGGAGCAGGGCACAGTCGTCCCCGATTCCCAGGTGGAGGCTGCCTGCAGAAGTGGCGGCGCGCGCGCGAATCTGCTCGACTAGTGCGAGCTCTCCCAATGGCCTTTTGCCGGTTGATTTGGCTGTGGTGCTGCCCATGTTTTGAGAATAGGGCAAAGGGGTGGCCGAGAACGCGTTCAGGGGATGACGCTCTCTGGTTGCCTAAGCGGGGATTTGCCAACCTCTGCACCAATACTGTGGCAAACGTTCTAGCTTCGCATTGATTTTGTTTAGCTTAGCCGCATGGAGAGGGAATTGACGCTCACTCAACGGGGTGTGCGAGTGGTTCAGAAAACGACCAGCGAGAGTGAAAATGGCACCAAAGTGCCACTAAAACCGGCCACTTAATGCGTTGACCCAGCAAAGGCGCGGCTGTTAACGTTGTTAGACATATCCGGTTAGGGCGCATCCTGAGCGCCACGCTTTTATTTTTCGGGCCGATTGGCCTAGATGCTTTGCGCTGTCATAGGTACACGGCGAATTGCGGTCCCGCTCAGTGCGGGGTTGAAAGGCAAATATGCTACGCAAACGCTATTACATTCTTTTTGTCGCCAGGGATGAAGATGGCCGGGTTCGGAAGATCCCGATCCCGATTCGCTATGCCTACGGATTCCTCGCCTTCACTCTGGTGGGCGCGTTCACGGTTGTTGGCCTTGCCGGTTCCTATACGCGGATGCTGGTGAAGACAGAGAGCTTCAATCAAGTCCGCGAGCAGAACCAGATGTTACGCAAGGACTTCAACCAGGTAGCGCAGGTGGCGCACGACCGCAACGTGCAAGTGGCCTCGCTTGGAGCACTGGCCAATGAAGTGACAGCGCTCTATGGGCTGAAGCAGAGCCGCCTTGGCAAAACGGCGTCAGGCAGTTCGGCTGCTACTGCAGCGGTGCCAGCGCCTGTATCTCTGGCCCAGACGGACGATCCCAATCCGCAGCAGGTTAAGACTTCTATCGACCAGTTCTATGCCCTGCGCAACGAGGCGCTTTCAGGCCGGATTTCGCGGGCTCTGGAAGGCGGCCTATCGCCAACCTTTGAGGGCGACTGGACAACGCTGGCCGACGCGCCTTCAATGTGGCCGCTCGAAGGGCGCGTGACCTCAAGCTTTG
>Ga0181516_10002406_pt1 | contig 13328 bp, 9 predicted proteins | sample PEATcosm2014_Bin_25_FD_121104 | JGI IMG/M metagenome (GOLD analysis project Ga0181516, IMG submission 121104) | Peatland microbial communities from MTU Mesocosm Facility, Houghton, MI, USA - PEATcosm2014_Bin01_10_metaG | ecosystem: Environmental > Terrestrial > Soil > Wetlands > Peat | place... | reverse complement strand
CCATCGCCTCGTTCTTTTGCGGAGCGGCGCCGTCGCTGGGCGTTATTCTGCTCGCCCGCGTTCTGCAGGGTGCCGGCGGAGGAGCGCTTCAGCCCATTTCGCAATCCATTCTGCTGGAGAGCTTTCCCATCTCCAAGCGCTCCATGTCCATGGCCGCCTACGGCCTGGGCATCGTCGTCGCTCCCGTTCTCGGTCCCACCCTCGGCGGCTGGCTCACCGATACATTCAGTTGGCGCTACGCCTTTTACATCAACATCCCCGTCGGCATCCTCGCCGTCTTCATGATCACCCGCTTCGTCCACGACCCGCCCTACATCAAGAACGCCAAAGTCGGCCCGTTTGACAACATCGGCTTCGGACTCCTCATGGTCTGGACCGGCGCGCTGCAAATCGTTCTCGACAAAGGCCAGGAAGACGATTGGTTCGGCGCAACGTGGGTACGCTGGGCCGTCACCGCACTCGTCACCGCCCTCCTGCTGTGGATCTGGCACTCATGGACTCATCCCAGAGGATTGGTCGACCTCCACGTTCTCAAAGACCGCAACTTCCGCACCGGCTGCCTTCTCATCGCCATGCTGGGAATGGCCATTTACATCACCATCGCCATCCTGCCGCTTTATCTCCAGGAAGTCATGGGCTACACCGCATTCGCCGCCGGTCTCGCCGTCGGCCCTCGCGGCGTTGGCTCGTTCATTGGCTCTCCAATCGTCGGTGTCCTCGGCTCCAGGATGGACCCGCGCTGGCTGCTCTGCCTGGGTTTCATCGGCTTTGGCGTCTGCGCGCTGGTCTTCGGTACGGTCAACCTCGACATCGGCCCCTACACCCTGCTCATTCCCATCACCCTCACCGGATTCGCGCTGAGCTTCGTCTTTGTCCCGCTGGCCACCATGGCCACCTCCACCATCCCTCGCGAAGAGATGGGCAACGCCACGGGACTCTTCAACATGTTGCGCAACATCGGCGGCAGCATTGGAATCTCAATGGCCACCACCGCCCTCATCCGCCGCGCCGCCCTTCATCAGACAGAGATTGGAGCGAACCTCTCCGCATCCAACCCCATCCTCCAGCAGAAATCCCGCGCCATCGCCGCGTACCTGGGCCATCAGCTCGGGCCCCCATCCGGCCGCGCCGGCGCAATGGGCCTCATCAACGGCCTCATGATGCAGCAATCCGCCCTCATGGCATACGTAGACGTCTTCCGCTGGACAGCATTGCTAGCCTTCTTTTGCGCCGCCTGCGCCTGGCTCTTCAAAAAGCCAAAGAAGCACATCGCCCCACCCCCCGGCGCGCATTAGGAGACTTCGTGCTATAGTCGTTCCGCGCTTTCGGTTGGAATGAAAACTACTCTCTGCATATTCGGCTTAATCCTCGCTGCATCGCTCGCGACCAGCCAATCCGCCAAAGACGCTGCTAAGCCCGATCTAAGTAAGCTCTCGTCCGATCAACTGAAAGCCTGCCAGGGCAGCTTGAAGGCCTGTGGCACCGATGATTTCCTCTCGATCAACGATGAGCTTGCCAAGAGGCTGGGGGAATACACGACCGGCCAGATTCTTGCCTGCTACGATGACTGGAAGATCTGCGGAGTCGAAGAGAGTGGGCCGACCGGCTGGCCCATCTCGGACTATTTAGCGAGCCGCGGTGACCCACATGATCTTCTGGTTCGCTATTGGAAAGAACGAAAGTTTATGATCCGTAACGGCATCGAACGCGTGGCCTACCATTTCGACACTCCAGAGGTAACGGCGTTCATGCGAAGAGTCCTCATTGAGCGAAGGGATGACGGAGAGGACTTCTACTGGCCTGCCAACTATCTTGCGAAGAAGTGCGACCCACTCGGGCTCAAAGAGCTAAGCACCGGACGTCACCGCAACCAAGGCAGCCTGCAATATCAGACCACCCTCCCATTGTTTGGGAAATGTCAATATCGGCCGGCAATCCCATATCTCGCTGGCATTGCCCTCTACGACTTCTCATACAACATCGTCGGCGCTGCCGAGGAGAGTCTTGAGGCTCTCTACCCCGATCACCCCAAGAATTTCGAGACGCTAGAGGACGAACAGAACTATTACTGCGGTCGTGCCAAAAAAGAAGGCTTCAAGTTGCACTGCGCAACGAAATGACGGTAGAGTTCCTTACGCCGGATCGCCAAACACCCAAACCCATTCGCGGAAAGTCGCAGCGCTTCAGATCGCACTCAGCCACGCTCTAATCACCCGTCGCCCCAGGTCAGAATCTCCTGTCTCAATTCCAACTGTTCGCTGTATATTTTCCCCATGGCTTCCCAGGGTTGGCGCTTCCCCTGCCTGCAACTCCTTGTTCTTTTTGCCGCCGCCTCCGCAATGGCCAGCGCGGCGGTTCCGGCTCCGTCAGCCCCAGCCGCGCCCATCCGCACGCTCCTGCTCGACGGCCTGGGCAAAGACGCTGTTCCCCTCGACGGACCCTGGCAGTTTCATCTCGGTGACAACCCCGCCTGGGCCGCGCCGTCTTTCGACGATTCCCAATGGGAGCAGCTCACCGCCGATAAAACCTGGGGCGCGCAGACCCATCCCAGTTACACCGGTTTTGCGTGGTATCGCCGCGCCATCACTATCACACCCGCTCCCGGCGTTAAGCCCGACTTCTCCCTGCTCATCCCGCACATCGACGATGTCTATGAGATCTACTGGAATGGCAAGCTCGTCGGCCAGCTCGGCTCCATGCCGCCCCACCTGGTTGAATACGTAACCGCGCCCTGGCAAATCTATAGCCTGAACCCCGGCCAGCAAGCCGGCCCGGTCTCCGGAGTCCTCGCCATTCGTGTCTTCAAGGGCCCGCTCGCCTCCAACGACCCAGCGGACCTTGGCGGCTTTGAAGCTCTCCCTTTGCTCGGCAGCCCGGCGGCCATCGCCGCCGCCAAAGGCAGCAGAGACTTCCGCTGGCTCCGCTCCCAGCAGTTTCTCTTCGGGCTTACATCGCTCTACGCTCTCGTCGCGCTTCTCAGCTTCATCGCGTGGGTGCGCGACCGCAGCCAGTGGCTCCTTTTCTGGATGACCATCCTCGCCTTCTGTCCCGCGGTCGATCTGCTCACCACCGGCATGCGCCAGATGTATCCCTTCAATTTCCAGATCGTCGTGGCACAGACGTTCATCGAGATCCGCGAGACCTCGCAGTGGTTCCTTCTTCTCTGGCTGCTCCAGATTCACGAGTACCGCAAACTCGTTCGCTTCGCCCGCATCGCCGCCACCATCAGCATCGTCTCCGGCGCACTCGACAGCCTCTCGTTCTCTTTCTTTCCGAACCTCATCAGCGAATTCCAGTTCCAGATCGTTGATGCCTTCTTCACTTGCTGCGCCCTGCCCTTCGAGGTTGTTCCCGCCATCCTCGTCACCTTCGCCATCCTCAGGCACAAGCGCCTCGACTCATCGCGCTGGCTGGTCGCCATCATCGCATTCCTCAACGCCACCACCTACTGGCTCGAGAACCTCTTTGTACAGGGCGTGCGCATTACTCACTTCACCATCAACGAGCGCATCAACGCGCCGCTGATCACCATCAACGGCAACGCCCTCAACATCCTTCTCATCCTCCGCACCCTGCTCTTCCTCTCCATCGTCTATGCCGTCATCCGCTATGTCGTTGACACCCAGCGCCGCCAGACCTCCCTCGAGCAGGAATTCCAGAACGCCCGCGAGCTTCAGCAGGTGCTCGTTCCCGAGACCCTCCCTACGCTCGCCGGATTCACCCTGACCAGCGCCTATCGCCCCGCACAGGAAGTCGGCGGCGACTTCTTCCAGATCATTCCTGTTGAAAACGGCTCAACGCTTGTTGTTCTCGGCGATGTCAGCGGCAAGGGCCTAAAGGCCGCAATGGCCGTTTCCATGATCGTCGGCGCAGTCCGCACGCTCGTTGAAAACACATCCAGCCCCGCCGAGATCCTAGCCGGAATCAACCGCCGCCTCATCGGCCGCCTGCAGGGCGGCTTCGCCACCGCCATCGCTCTCCGTCTTGACGGCAACGGCGCATGCACCATCGCCAGCGCCGGTCATCCCGCGCCCTACGTCAACGACCAGGAGCTCACCTTCCCCGGCGCACTCCCGCTTGGCGTAATGCCAACCGCAGTTTTTGAAGAATTGCGTTTCAATCTCGGCGAACGCGACCAGCTCGCCCTCTATACCGACGGCCTTTTGGAAGCCCGCAGCCAGAGCGGTGACCTCTACAGCTTCGGCCGCCTCAAGACCCTCTTCGCCACTCGCCCCACCGCTGAGCAAGCCGCGCAAGCCGCCGTCAACTTCGGTCAGGACGACGACATCACCGTGCTAACGTTGACGCGGATGACTGCTAACGCATAGAAGCATTGCGGCGCCAAACGATTCCGGCAGGCAATAACAGCCTGCGGAAGAAATCATCCGGGCGGTAGGCCGGGGATTTATCCCCGGCACAAAGTCAACAGAATCAACAGGGCTTCAGCCCCTGAGGCATGCTTTTCAAGGCTTTCGATCGAAATCAAGAGTTTCTCCCCAGCCTGTTAAGGCCGATCCCCAAACACCCGGCCGCCTGCCTTGCGCGTCGCCTCCGCCAACGGTCGATCGAAGGTCGCCAGTGGAGCGCCTCTGCGCAGGGCAAGCTCCATGTACATCGCATCATAGGCAGTCAAGCTGTAACTGCGCGCCAGAGCCATGATCGCCGATTGCCGGAGCCTGGGCGAATTGGTTTCGGTCTCGATATCCGCCTGGTCGAGCTCGCCGAGGAATGCTGTGGTTTGAGAAAGCGTAACCAAACCCTTCCGCTCGCCCCGGAGAATTCCGTTTGCCACTTCGCCATACCAGATTGCAGGCACGGCGAATTCTTCGTGGTCCAACTCGCCCAGAGCCTGATCGGCTAGCGCCGCCTCTACCGGATCCAGCCGCGGGAACAGCCATGCCAACGCCATCGAGGCATCCAGCACTTTCACTCGCGGCCATCCTCGATCCAGGAGCGAATCTCCTCATGGGAGACGCTCTCTATCTTCCGCATCGCCTGAATTCGCCGAATCGCTTCCGCAATTCGCCTTGGCCCGCGAGGTTTCTCACTTTCGATCGGAGTCAATTTCGCTGCCGGTTTGCCTCGGTCCGTAAGGATGAAAGATTCTCCGGCCCTGACTTGGCGCACAAGTTCGGAGAGCCGTGTCTTCGCCTCGAAAAGCCCTACCTCCGTCATAAGAAATGACCTCGATTCATCCTGCTTAAAACTAGTTTATCATCTAGTTGATTTGAAATCTACTGAGCCAACGGCACAAACCGTTTCAACGTCTCGTCGAACTGCTCAATTCGCCCGGTCAAAATATCGTAGTACCATCCATGCACCGTCAGCCGTCCCTCGCCCATCGCTCTCACCACCGACGGCTGCGCCTTCAGGTTCATCAGTTGCGCCACCACGTTCCCGCGAATCAGCGAAGCCAACTCTGCGCTATCTCCATCGGCTGGGTTGAGCGGCTGCCGATAGTTGTACGCCGCCTCCACATGATGCAGCCACCTCTTTGCCTTGGGCAGGTTTTCCAGCAGCCGATGGTCCAGTTCCGCCTTCATCGCCCCGCAGTCCGAGTGCCCGCACAGGATCGCGCTCTTCACCCGCAGCGCGTCCACCGCGTATTCAATCGTGGCCGTCACCCCATCCACATCGTGGGTTGTAATCGGCACCACGTTCCCCGCGTTGCGCGTAATAAACAAGTCTCCCGGCCCGGTTCCCAAAATCAAATCCGGCAGCACCCGCGAATCCGAACAGGTAATGAACAGCCACTCCGGGTTCTGCCTGTCCGCCAGCAGGCGAAACTCCTTCTTCCTGCGCGGAAACACCTTGGCCTGAAACTTCTTGTGCCCCTCAATCAACCGCTCCAAAACAACCTCCCGCCGGACCGAGCAACTGCGAACGTCATCGGCCCGTCAGCACCAGCCTACCGCACCAGGCCTATCGCACCAGCCGGTCCAAAGCATTGCTGCTGATATAGTTGTCTCGATGTCCCGCCAAGCCAACTTCCCCGTGCTCTGGCTCGCCGTGCTGCTTGCGGCCAACTGTGCCCTCGCCCAACCTGGCCCACCCGCATCCGATCCCCGTCATGTCGACGCCACCAGCTTTGGCCAACGCATCACCCTCGGCCCGAACTGGCTATTCGCCCCCGGCGACAGCCCCGCTTGGGCCTCGCCAACATTTGATGACAGCCAGTGGGTCACCGTATCAACACAGAAACAGCTCTACGAGTACGGCTTCCACGACATCCCCTACGCCTGGTACCGCCTTCACATTCGCCTTCGCCCCGGAACGCGCAACCTCATGGTCGGGCTTGACGGTGTTCAGGGCAGCTACGAACTCTACGCCAATGGCGTGCGCATAGGCGCAAACGGCTCGTTCCCGTCCGGATACCGATTCAATCAACTCAACCTTGCCGTCTATTTCGTCCCAGACGAAATCGTTACGCCGAACAGCGAGCTGATCCTCGCCATTCGATTCGCGCTCAATGCAACCGGCCCGCGAGGCCGTGGCACCAGTTCACCCCTCGGCGGCGCAGCCAACTCGGCCGTCTATCTGCTCAGCAGCGAATCCGCCGGCCGCGAGGCCGCCTCCTTCGATTCCAGCCGCACCACGCCTTTCTTCATCCTCGCCGGCCTCAGTCTTCTGGCTGGCCTGGTGGCGCTTGCTCTCTTTGGCGTGCTCCGTTCCCAGCACGAGTATCTCGCTGCGGCGGTCCACATGTTCTCCTGGAGCGCGTACTATTTCCTCTCCGTCTGGGTTTGGAATACCGCTTCCACGTTTCCATCAGGCTTGCTCTTTGCCTTCTTCTTTGGCCTCGGCAACGCAACTCTCATCGAATTCGTCCGCCTTGTCCTCGGCCTTCGCCGCACCCGGTGGATCTTTGCCCTGCAGATCGTCTATTTCCTCACAGCATTCAGCGCTCCACTGGTTTCCACCCCTTTCTTTCCCAATTACCTGGGCTATGCAGCCTACTTCCTCCCCATGCTTTTCGCCGATCTCTTCGTCACCGGGCTGTTGATTCGCGCCCTGCTGCCACACGGCCAGATTCGCGGATACGCAAGTCGCAGACTTGATGCAGCCGTCCTGTTACCGGCCGTGGTCCTCATCACTCTTGGCGACTACTGGACCGTCTTCAACTACATTGCGTTTGTCCTGCACTTCACCCCAACCCGCCAATCGTTGCCAACTCTTCATCTTGGCATGTATCAATTCACTCTTCTCACCTTCGGCGATTTCCTCTCCTTCACTACTGTTTTGCTCTTCCTGGTCCTGCGCACTGTCGGCATCGCCAGCCGCCACGCCAAAGTAGCCGCTGAACTTGAAGCCGCACGCACCACCCAGAATCTTCTCCTCTCGCGCGCATCGCAGCCCACTCCCGGATTCCATACCGAGAGCGTCTACTTCCCCGCCAGCGAGGTCGGTGGCGATTTCTTCCTTATCTCCACCAGTCCTGCCGGTTCCCTCATCGCCATCGTCGGCGACGTCAGCGGCAAAGGCCTCACCGCCGCCATGCGTGTCGCCATGATCCTCGGCGTCCTCCGCCGTGAAACCTCCTGGGAGCCCGCTGAAGTTCTCTCCAACCTCAACGACGCCCTTCTCACTCAAGCCGAATCCGGATTCACCACCGCCTGCTGCGTCCGACTCGACAAGAACGGCGCATACACCGTCGCCAATGCCGGCCACATTGCTCCCTGCATCGACGGCGCGCAAATCGAAACTCCGCCGGCCCTTCCGCTCGGCATCGTCCCCGATCGGCAGTACGCCGTCGTCACCGGCACTCTCGCCGCCGCGCAGAGGCTGGTCCTGCTCTCCGACGGTGTCCTTGAAGCCCGCTCCGCCAACGGCGAACTCTTCGGCTTCGAACGCACCGCGGCGCTGAGCAGGCGAGATGCCAACCAAATCGCCAGGACTGCGGAGCAGTTTGGGCAGGAAGACGACATCACCGTACTGACGCTCGAAAGAACGGTGGCCGCATGACCGCCGCGATCCTTCTCGACGCGGGGCAACCGCTAATGCAACAACTCTTTCCGCCCGTACCGCTCGCTGAGCAGGTGCTCAACATCCCGATGGTGATTGAAGCCGCGATGCTGGGCTGCCTCGGGGTTGCATTCCTCGCGCTCTGGCGCGCCGCGCCCGACTATCGTGTCTTCCGCAACCTGGGCATCTACTACGGGATTGCTTGCATTCACCAGTTCCTCGAATACTTCGGCGGCCACCTTCCCTACTTGTCGTTGAGAGCCATCACCGGAGCATTGCTGGTTGAGATCGCGGGCGAGGCGATGCGGGTGCCGAATCGCCGCTGGACACGTCTCTTCTGGCCGGTATACCTTTTCGCCGCTGTTGCCGTTTGGTTCCCTTCCATGGCCTTCGTCGACGACTGGTCCATCGGCCTTCCTGCGGTGCTGCTCGCGATCCTGATCGTCCAGGGATTTCGCCATGGCAATGCCCGCGACCGGCTTTTGGCCGCGGTATTTTCCGTTTTTTGCCTCATGCGCTTGACGCAGTCAGACAGCCTTCAGAAGCTCAAGGGCCTCAGCGGTTCTGTGATCGTCGGCCCCTGGCGGTGGGCGGTTCTGACCACCACGGTCTTCCTGCTGGGAGTCGTGACCCTGGCCATCTTTGTTCGCGACCTTATCCACGACCGGGCGGAAAAGCAGCGCCTGACAGCTGAACTCGAGGCCGGCCGCGCGGTGCAGCATGTGCTCATCCCGGAACATACGACCCCCATCCCCGGCTTCCAGATCCAATCTGTTTACAAGCCGTTTGGAGAGGTGGGCGGAGATTTCTACCAGATTCTTGCCACGCCCGAAGGCGGCGTGCTGATTGCGATTGGCGATGTAAGCGGCAAGGGAATGCCCGCCGCCATGATGGTGAGCCTGCTGGTGGGAACGCTGCGTGCATTGGTTGAGACCACAACCAGTCCGGCGCAGCTACTGGCGGGATTGAACCGATCCATTGTAGGCCGCAGCCGCGGCGGTTTCACTACCTGCCTCGTCCTGAGCGCCGACCCGCACGGCACACTTACCATCGCCAACGCCGGTCACATAGCGCCGTACCTTGATGGCAAAGAGCTGCCGCTTGAGAACGGCCTTCCCTTGGGACTATCAGCCGAATCGACATACCCTGAATCCACGTTTCATCTGGACGCCAACCAGCAACTCACCCTCGTTACCGACGGCGTCGTGGAGGCCCGCGACAAATCCGGCGCGCTTTTTGGTTTTGAACGCACTACAGCTCTCACCACCGAACCCGCGGAAAAAGTAGCGCAGGCCGCGCAAGCCTTTGGCCAGGACGACGATATCACCGTCCTCACTCTCGCCCTTGCTCCGGAAGGAATTCTCCATGCGTAAGTTTGGCTTGGCATTCCCGCTTTCGCTCTCCGTGCTTCTGGTTCTCTTTTTTCTTTCGCCGCTCACCGCGTTCGCACAAGCGGCGTTCACCATCTCTCCGCGGCAATGTGTTTGGCATGAAGGCGACGATCCCGCCTGGGCCGCTTCCAATCTCGACGAATCCGGATGGCAATCGCTCGTCGGCGGTCTCCCCTACCGCGCGCATGTCTGGCTCCGCTGCCACATCCAGTTCGACGGCCTGCGCAACCTGGAGCACCCGGCAATCTCTGTCACCGCATATTCCGCTTATCAGGAGTTTTTTCAAGGGCAGCTCATTGCTGAGGTCGGCAACATGGGCACCGGGGACTACAGTCGGAACATCGTGCATATCCAGGCGCTGCCTTTGCCATTACCAGCCGCCCGGAACGGAGTGATTGCTCTGCGCATGGTCAATCTGCCCGAAGGCTTCGAAGACCTTACCGCATTCGCCCTCGCCGCCGGCGATGCTCCCGAGCTCAACGCCCTGAGAGCACAAACCATCGTCGAAAACGTGAAACCGCGTCTCCTGTATGTCACCCTCTACAGTATTGTCGGCGTGGTGGGCATAGTGCAGCTTGGCCTCTTCTTCTACGACCGTACCCGGCGCGATCTCTTGTGGCTCAGCATATACTGCATCGTCGTTGCCATTCTGCGCGTCAACGCCCTGGCCGCCGCCGCACTCGTCCACTACTCCAACTTCCTTCATAACCTGATTTACCTGCTCGGCAACTTCGGATTCCTGCTGCAAACGATCTTCTTCTTCTCTCTCGCCCGCAAGCGCATCCCACGGTCCATTTGGGTGCTGTACGTGATCTCCCAGGCTGAAGATTTTCTGCTGTTTGCGCAAGTATTCGTCTCGCCCGTGCTCAAGCAGCGACTGGACTCCGTTAGCCACGAGGTATCCATCGTCGGCCTCAGCGCATGGACTCTCATGACGCTAACGCCCTTCGTAGCCTTCTGGCCCTGGAACCGCATCTCTTCCCGCCTGCGTCCTGTGGCTCTTTGCTGCATGCTGTGGGGTCTCTGCGATTTTGTTTACTTCCTTGCGCAAACCATCATGGTTCCCTTCCTGAATCTCGAGCTGCTGTACTCCAAATACGCGCTCGTGCTCTATGATGTGCGTGCCGTCGTTTCCGGCGCAACCGTCCTGCTGATCCTTGTCCTGCTCTTTCGCGATCAGCGCCAGATCACCGAAGAGCGCGCCGCCCTCGCCGGCGAAATGGCCTCCGCGCGCGAAATCCAGCAATACCTCATCCCCGAACATCTGCCGCCAACTCCAGGCCTAGCCATCCAAAGCGTCTACCATCCCTCCCGCGAGGTCGGTGGAGATTTCTTCCAGGTCCTTCCCGACGCGCGCGACGGCAGCACCCTGATCGTCGTCGGCGACGTCGCCGGCAAAGGCCTCCAGGCAGGCATGCTTGCCGCGCTCATCGTCGGCGCAATTCGCACCGCGTTCAAATTCACCAGCGCCCCCAGCGAGATTCTGGCGCTGCTCAACGAGCGCCTTCAAGGCCGCGGCCTCGTCACCTGCCTGGCGCTGAGAATTCACCCCAACGGCGCCGCCGAACTAGCCAACGCCGGCCATCTGCCTCCATACGTAAATGGAAAAGAACTCGCAGTCGAAGGCGCATTGCCGCTGGGCGCAGCACCCGGCATCGTATTTCCCACCATGCGCTTTCAAATCGCCGCAGGCGAAGCGATGCTGCTGATTTCAGACGGCGTCGTTGAAGCCCGCAACTCTTCCGGCGAACTCTTCGGTTTCGGCCGCACCGCGGCCCTGAGCACCGAACCCGCGGAAAAAGTAGCGCAGGCCGCGCAGGCCTTCGGCCAGGAAGACGACATCACCGTCCTCACCCTTGCCCTCACCGCCTGACCGCGCCTCGGTCGTCTAAAGTAATTCTCAGCGCTCTTCTATTTCAGGAGCACCACTCCGATGATCTCCATCCCGCGCCTCGCTCTGTTCTTCTCACTCGCCGCAACTCCTCTCGCCGCGCAATCCTTCTCTGCGCAGGACATCGCAGCGCAAAATGTCGACACCATCGAACACGCCCTCCGCGATCGCATCGACAAAATCGCCCTGCAGGTCCTCGAAGAGACCGGCGTCCCTTCCGCATCCATTGCCATCGTCCAGCACGGCAAAATCGTTTACACCTTCGCTTACGGCTTCGCGCGCCTCGATCCCAAAACGCCCGCCCTGACGCAATCGCGCTACTCCATCGGTTCAATCTCAAAGCAATTCACCGCGGCAGCCATTCTCCTTCTTGAGCAGCAGGGCAAACTCTCTCTCGATGACACTGTCGGCAAATACGTCCCCGGCCTCACGCAGGGCGATAAGGTCACCATCCGCCAGATCCTGTCACATACCTCGGGGTACCAGGACTATTGGCCCGAGGACTACCTCATGACTCCCATGCTGCGTCCCGAGTCCGCGCAGCAGATCCTCGATACCTGGGCCAAAAAGCCCCTCGACTTTGAGCCCGGAACCCAGTGGCAGTACTCCAACACCAACTACGTCATCGCCGGCCGCATCGTCGAACGCGCTTCCGGCACCTCGCTGATGGACTTCCTTACGCAGCACATCTTCCGGCCGTTGAACATGACCTCCGTCTGGAACTCCGACGAATTCAAACTCACCCCGGCTGACGCCACCCCCTACTATCGTCACGCCCTCGGCCCCCTGCGTCCTGCGCCAAACCAGGGCCGCGGCTGGATGTTCGCCGCCGGCGAGCTCGCCATGACCGCACACGACCTCGCCCTCTGGGATGAGAGTTTGCTCTCCCAGTCGATCCTCTCTTCCGAAAGTTATAAAGAAATGTTCACTGAGGTGAAGACCGCCGACGGCAAAGGAACCCAGTACGGTCTCGGTGTCGACGTCAAGGACCTCGATGGACACCGCACCATCGCCCACGGCGGAGAAGTCAGCGGCTTCGTGGCTGACAATGTCGTCCTCATCGACGACAATGCGGCCATCGTCGTGCTCACCAATCAGGATGCTGTCGGCGCAGCTTCCGCCATCGCCAAGCTTGTCGCGCCGCTCCTCTTTGGCGTCAAACTCACCGCCCCCGAGCAGCAGGCGCTCGACATCTTCCACGGCCTGCAGCACGGCCATATCGACCGCACCATCCTCGCCCCCAACCTCTCTGACTACTTCACTCCCCAGGCAATGGCTGACTTCCAATCCAGCCTTGCGCCCCTCGGCGAGCCGCTATCCCTCCATCAGGCCACCGACGAACTTCGCGGCGGAATGACCTTCCGCAGCTTCGACATCCTATATCCCGGCAGGAAGCTCCGCCTCACCACCTACACATACCCCAACGGCAAACTCGAACAATACCTCATCGCCCCACAGGAATAGTCTGGTATCAGGCCAACCATGCGGTCCCACCGGCTCTCCTTCACCGTCGTGCTCACGGCAACCAGCCGCCTGCTGATTCTCCGCGATCACCTCCTCGGCCGGATTCCTGAGTCGACTGGGCCAGGACGCCAAGGCAGCACTCCGGAATTCACCGTATCCGCTCACTCCATCCCCAGCGGCAACAGCCTCCTCGACGCAGTTTTCGTCGAGCCCGCCGCGGTCCCGGCGCGCGCATCCGTCGTCCTCTGTCATGGCATCGGCGAGACCATTGACACCTGGTTCCCGGTCCAGAAGCTTCTCGCCAAAAACGGCGTCGCCTCCCTGCTCTTCGATTACTCAGGCTACGGCCGCAGCACCGGAACCGCCGATTGGGACCAATACGAAGAAGACGCCGTCTCGGCCTTCCGCTGCATGCAGCGCCTTACCCCCACGCTTCCCTGCTCCATCCTCGGATTCTCGCTTGGCAGCGGCATCGCCGCGGCCGTCATCCACCGCATCCCGGCCCATCGCCTCATCCTCTGCGCGGCCTTCACCTCTTTCCGCGACGCCGCCCGCCGCGTCGGCATCCCCAAAGGCCTTTCTCCGCTCGTCCCTCCCATCTGGAACGCAATCGAATCCCT
>Ga0181516_10002404_pt1 | contig 13333 bp, 11 predicted proteins | sample PEATcosm2014_Bin_25_FD_121104 | JGI IMG/M metagenome (GOLD analysis project Ga0181516, IMG submission 121104) | Peatland microbial communities from MTU Mesocosm Facility, Houghton, MI, USA - PEATcosm2014_Bin01_10_metaG | ecosystem: Environmental > Terrestrial > Soil > Wetlands > Peat | place... | reverse complement strand
CTGTACCCGGGCACGCTCGAGCTGCTCGGCCGCATCCCACGCCGCTATCAGCGGGCGCTGCTGTCGAACAGCAATTCATTGCATTGGCCGCGGGTGCTGCACGAGATGAAACTGGGTCCGGCCATCGATCATCACTTCGTGTCGCACCTGATGGGACGCATCAAACCCGATCCGGACGCGTTCGAGCACGTGCTCGAATCGCTCGGCTGCAGTCCCGCGGAAGTACTGTTCTTCGACGACAACGGCCTCAACATCGAGGCCGCACGCAGGCTCGGCTTGCGCGCGCACCAGGTTCGAGGACTGGGCGAAACGCGCCAGGCGCTGATCGACCTGGGAGTCATCGATGTCGGATAGCAAACCGCCCGGTCGTGTCCGTCGACTGCTGCGCCGACCGTGGCTGCTGCTGCCGGTAAAGATCGCGCTGGTGCTCGCACCGGCGATCGGTTCCGGCATGCTGATCCGCGCGCGGCACTGGTCGCCGGGTACCGCGGTGTTCATCGTCAGCCCGATAGCGGCCGTGCTTGTCCTGAGCCTGTTCGCGCTCTACACGCGAACCATAGAGGGCCGTCCGGTGAGCGAGCTCGCACCACAACGAGCGCCCCAGGAATTCCTGACCGGTTTCGGCACCGGCGCCCTCGCCATCGGACTGGTGGTCGGGATAATCGCTGCGCTCGGTTGCTATCACGTGGTGAGCGAGGATCGTTGGACCGTCATCCTGGCGCCGCTGGTGGGGTCCATCTGCACGGGTGTGTTCGAGGAGTTGCTGTTTCGCGGCGTGTTGTTCCGCATCGCCGAGGACTCGCTTGGATCGTACTGGGCGCTGGCACTGACGGCACTGCTTTTCGGCGCAGCTCACCTGTTCAATCCGCACGCGACCCTGCTCGCAGGCGCGGCGATCATGATCGAAGCCGGCATTTTCCTGGGCGCGGCCTACATGCTGCATCGGCGCCTGTGGTTGCCGATCGGCATTCACGCCGGCTGGAACTTCACTCAGGGCGGAATCCTTGGCGTCGCAGTTTCGGGCACCGACCCGCATGGCTGGTTGCACGCCGCGACCTCGAGTCCGGTCTGGATCTCGGGCGGAGAGTTCGGCGCCGAGTCGTCGGTGATTGCAATCCTGGTCTGCGGCGCGATCGGTATTGCACTGCTCGTGCGCGTCGCCCGCGGCGGCGGACTGCGGGCCCCGTACTGGCGTCGCGCGCCAGTCTAGTAGGGCTGGAAGCCGCGCGGCTTGATCAGGCCGAAGCGCCAGGCCAGCATCAGCACCACGAACAGGATCACCGACAGCGTGATCCGCACGGTCAGCGCGCGCAACAGTTTCTGTGAATCGCCCCTGCCTGACCCGAGGTGATAGAGCGCCGTGCCGAGGCTGATGACGATCGCCGCCAGCAGCGCCAGAATCAGCAGTCTGATCAGGTCCATCCAGCCAGTATAGAGCCTCGCGTCTGTACTCATCGCCCCCGCGCCGGCACAATGCCGGCCCGTTCGGGAGGCCGGAGCAACCCGTTGACGCTGACGCTCAACTTCAGTCGCGGCCGCTGGTCGGCCTCATGGCTCATGACGCTGCTGACTTTGGTGGTGGTGGTGTGCTTCGTGCAGCTTGGTCGCTGGCAGTGGCACCGGGCCCAGGGCAAGCGCGAGCTCGCAGCCGCATTCAATGCCGGTAATGCCGCCGCGTCGGAGCTCGGAGCGCGTTCGACCGCCGCGCTGCCGCGCTACACGCAGGTGCGCGTGCACGGCCGCTACGATGCGGAGCATCAGTTTCTGCTCGACAACATGTCGCATGATGGCGCGCCGGGCTACCAGGTGTTGACCCCGCTGCACATCGATGATGGCCGCGTGCTGCTGGTCAATCGAGGCTGGGTGCCGCTGACGCGCAGTCGCCATGAGCTGCCTTCGGTGGCGATCGACGGGGATGCGAGCGCCACGCCGACCGGCAAGCTGGATGCGCTGCCGGTGCCGGGCATCGCACTGGGTCGCCTGCCGCCAGCACCGGATGCGCCGTGGCCCCAGCTGACAAGCTTCCCGCTCGTTTCCGATCTGTCCGCGGCCCTGGGTGTGCCGCTCGAAGCTCAGCAGCTGCTGCTCAACCCCGACCAGCCGCACGGCTATCTGCGCGACTGGCACGTCGGCGGTATCGGACCCGAGCGGCACGTGGCCTATGCGGTCCAGTGGTGGGGCTTCGCAGCGCTGGCGCTGGGGTTGTACGTACGCCTGAACTGGCACCGGACATGAGCGGCGAATCGGGGCCGCCATCGAAATCGCGGCTGGTCCTGCTGCTGCTGATGCTGCTGTTCTTTGGACCGCTGCTGGCAGCGTTCGTCCTCTACTACGGCACCCACTGGCGGCCGGCGGGTCAGACCAATCACGGCGCACTGATCCAGCCGCCGCGGGCGCTGCCGACCACCGCCGCCGCGGCGGTGCTGCGCGGCAAGTGGTCGCTGGTTTACGTGGGTGCCGGCAACTGCGATGCCGAGTGCCGCAGCACGCTGTACTTCATCCGCCAGTCCTACCTGGGGATGGCGCAGCTGATGCCGCGCATGCAGCAGGTATTCCTGGTGACTGCGGCCTGCTGCGATGACGCCTTCATCGAGCGCGAGCACCCGCAATTGATCACGGTGAATCTTGAGAGTCCCGACGATACGGCAGCCGCCGCGCTGCTGGCGCAGTTCCCGTCGGATCAGCGTGCCTCAACGGTCTTCATCGTCGATCCCAAGGGCAATCTGATGATGCGCTACGATGCGCACGCCACGCCCAAGGGCCTGCATGAAGATCTGCAGAAACTGTTGAATCTCTCGCACATCGGTTAGCCCTGCCTTATGTTCAGTACGCATGCCGCGCCGCTGCGCGCCCTCGCTTTGATAGCCTGTGCGCTGTGTCTGCTGGTCGTGGTGCTCGGCGCATACGTGCGACTCAATGATGCGGGCCTCAGTTGTCCTGACTGGCCGGGCTGCTACGGCCATCTGACTCCGCTCGGCGCAGCGGCCGACGCCAGCCAGGGCGGCGCCGCGGCCGAGATTGCGCGGCGCAGCGGCCGGCCGATGCAGCTTGGCAACGCGTGGCGCGAGATGGTGCACCGCTACGCAGCCGGCACGCTGGTGCTGCTGATCCTGATCCTGGCCGGCTGTGCGCTCGCCTGGCGGCGGGAGCGCCTGGTGCCGCTGTCGTTGACCCTGGCACTGCCGGCGATCGTGATCGTGCAGGCAGTGTTCGGCATGCTCACCGTCACCTGGCGGCTCAGACCGGCGATTGTCACCACGCACCTGCTGCTCGGCCTGACCACGCTCTCGCTGCTGTGGTGGCTGGTGCTGGGGCTGCTGCGCAGCCGTCACCGCCCACGCCGCCTCTCGATGCGCGAGATCGACCTGCCCGGACCCGCGCTGCGGCTGGCACGCGCACTGGCGGCGCTCGGCCTCGGCGTGCTGGTGCTGCAGATCGCGCTCGGCGGCTGGACCAGCAGCAACTATGCGGCGCTGGCCTGCCCCGATCTGCCCACCTGTCAGGGCAGCTGGTGGCCGCCGTCTGATTTTCACGCCGGCTTTGATCCCGCACGCGATATCTCGATCAACGAGGGCCGCGGCTTCGCCTCACTGGCGCTGGTGGCGATCCAGCTCACCCATCGGATCGGCGCGGTGCTGCTGACAGTGGCGCTGCTGATCGCCGTCGCGGCCGCTTTGCGGGCCCAGGTGCGCGGCGCGGCGCTGCTGGCCGCGACCGCTGTGGGGGCCGCGCTGTTGCTGCAGCTGACCATTGGCATGGCCATGGTCCTCCGTGGGTTTCCGCTTGAGCTGGCAACTGCTCACAATGCCGGCGCCGCCCTGTTATTGTTGGCTTCCTTGAGTCTGAATCACACGCTGTACCCGGTCGCACCATGAGTCGGACTGACGCCCGTTCGCTGCGCCTGCACGCCAGTTGGCGCGACTACCTGGAGCTGACCAAGCCGCGGGTGGTGGCGCTGATCGTGCTGACCGCGGTCATCGGCACGCTGCTCGCGGCGCCGGGCCTGCCGCCGCTCGATGCACTGGTCTTCGGCAACCTGGGCATCGCGCTGGCCGCCGCATCCGCCGCGGCCGTCAATCACGCGCTCGATCGCGAATTCGATGCCCGCATGGGGCGCACCCGCAACCGCCCGCTGCCGACAGGGCAGCTGACCGTGGCACAGGCGCTGCGGTTCGCGCTGCTGCTCGGCGTCGCCTCGATGACCATCCTGGTCGCGTTCGTGAATACGCTCACCGCGGTGTTGACCTTCGCTTCACTGATCGTTTACGCGGTGATCTATACGGTCTGGCTCAAGCACGCAACGCCGCAGAACATCGTCATCGGCGGGGCTGCCGGTGCGGCTCCGCCGGTACTCGGCTGGGTGGCGGTCACGAACCACGTCAGCGCCCAGGCGCTGCTGCTGTTCCTGATCATTTTCGCGTGGACGCCGCCGCATTTCTGGGCGCTCGCGATCGCTCGCCGCCACGACTACTCGCGGGCCGACATTCCGATGCTGCCGGTCACGCATGGCGTCGAATTCACACGCCTGCACGTGCTGCTGTATACGGTGATCCTGTGCGTGGTGACGCTGCTGCCCTACATGATCGGCATGAGCGGGCTGCTGTACCTGCTGGTGGCGCTGGCGCTCAACGCGCGATTCCTGGGCCAGGCCATCCTGCTGAAGGTGACGCGTCGCGACGATCTGCCGATGCGGATGTTCCGCTTCTCGATCACCTATCTGATGTGGCTGTTCCTAGCCCTGCTGCTCGATCACTACCTGCCGCGTTAATGCGATGCTGATTGAACGCGTCTGGGCCGCCAACGAAGGCCGCAACTTCCATTACCTCGTTGCGTGCGAGCAGACCCGTGAGGCCCTGGCGATCGACCCGCTGAACTGGCAGGCCTGCCTCAAGCGCGCGCAGGAGCTGGGGTGGACCATCCGCCAGATTTTCAATACCCACGAGCACGGCGATCACACCGGCGGCAACACCGCACTGGCACGCCAAACGGGTGCAGCCATCCTGGCGCACGCCGACGCCGCGGAGCGCATCGGCGGCGTGACCCACCCGATGCGCGATGGCGATCGAGTGCAGGTCGGCAGGACGGTGAGCCTGCGCTGCCTCGACACGCCGGGTCATACGCGTGCACACCTGTGCCTTTACGCCGAGACTGCCCCCGACGGCATGCCACCGGCCCTGTTTTCGGGCGATACGCTGTTCAATGCGGGCGTCGGCAATTGCATCCACGGCGGCGATCCGGAACTGCTCTACCAGAGTTTCACCGACTGCCTGTCGCCACTGCCGCAGACGACGCGCGTGTTTCCAGGACACGAGTACCTGCTGCGTAACTTAGGCTTCACCCTCGACCGTGAGCCGTCCAACCTCGCCGCGCGCGAACTGGCGCAACGCGTCACCGGCCTGCCCGCTACCAGCATGCCGGTACTCAACCTGGGCGAGGAACGGCAGGTCAACGTGTTCTTTCGGCTCGATCAGCCCGAAATCATCGCTGGCGTCAAACGCGCCCGACCGGCGATGCTGGCCGAAACCACGCCCCGCGCGGTGTTCCTGGCGCTCCGGGATCTGCGCAACCGCTGGTGAGGTAGAATCCGCGGCCCTGATGGACCTCTCACCGATCCTCAATCCGCTCAACGAGGCACAGCGGGCCGCCGTCACCGCCCCGCTGGGCCCGGTGCTGGTGCTGGCCGGTGCCGGCAGCGGCAAGACGCGCGTGCTCACGCACCGGATTGCCTGGCTGATCCAGACCGAGGGTGTCTCGCCGCACAGCGTGCTGGCGGTCACTTTCACCAACAAGGCGGCGGCCGAGATGCGCGGCCGGGTCGAGCGGCTGCTCGGCATCCCGGGCAGTGCGCTCTGGCTCGGTACCTTCCACGGCCTCGCCCATCGGCTGCTGCGCCTGCACTGGCGCGAAGCCGGACTGGTGCAGGGTTTCCAGATACTCGATTCCGAAGACCAGCAACGACTGATCAAGAAACTGCTCAAGTCGCAGCAGCTGGACGAGAACCGCTGGGTACCGCGCGAGGTACAGTACTTCATCAACAAGCACAAGGACGAGGGCCGGCGACCGCAGCATCTGAAAAGCGGCAGCGACGCTACCGACGCGCAGATGATCAAGCTCTACACCCAGTACGAGGAGACCTGCGCGCGCTCAGGGCTGATCGATTTCGCCGAGCTGCTGCTGCGCGCGTACGAACTCTGGCGGGACAACGCGGAACTGCTGCGCCACTACCGCAGCCGCTTCCGGCACGTGCTCGTCGATGAGTTCCAGGACACCAACGCCATCCAGTACGCCTGGATCCGGCTGCTGGTGGGCTCGGAAAATGCGCCGTTCGTGGTGGGCGATGACGATCAGTCGATCTACCGCTGGCGCGGCGCTCAAGTCGAGAATCTGCAGAAGTTCCGCGTCGATTTCCCACACGCGAAGCTCTGCCGGCTGGAACAGAACTATCGCTCCACCGCCGCCATTCTCGAAGCCGCCAATGCACTGATTGCCAACAACTCCAGCCGCCTCGGCAAGAACCTCTGGACCAGCGGCGCGCGCGGTGACCCGGTCAAGCTGTATGCCGCCTTCAACGAGCGCGACGAGGCCGACTTCGTGGTAACCCGGATCCTCGAATGGACACAGCGCGGCGGACAGCGGCGCGGGGCCGCGATCCTCTATCGCTCGAACGCGCAGTCGCGCAGCTTTGAAGAGGCGCTGATCAGCGCCCGCGTGCCCTATCGCGTGTACGGCGGACTGCGCTTCTTCGAGCGCGCCGAAATCAAGGACGCGCTCGCCTACCTGCGGCTGATCGTCAATCGCGACGACGATGCCTCGTTCGAGCGCATCGTCAACCTGCCGCCGCGCGGCATTGGAGCACGCAGCGTCGATGGGATCCGCGAGGCGGCACGCGCTGCCGGCAGCTCGCTGTGGCAGGCCGCCGTGACCGCCGTCGCGGCGGAGTCGACCGGTAACCGGTCCGCCGGCGCGCTGCGCGGCTTCCTGGCGCTGATCGAGCAGCTCGGTGAAGCATTGTTGGGGATGGAGCTGTACGAGCAGGTGGACCATGTGATCCAGCAGAGCGGACTGATCGCGCATCATCAGAAAGACAAGGCCGATCGCGGTGAGGCCAGGGTCGAGAATCTCGAGGAGCTGGTCAGCGCCGCGCGCGGCTACGAACCGGACGGCGATGGCACGCCGCTGCAGAGCTTCCTGGCGCATGCCGTACTCGAGTCCGGCGAGGGCCAGGGCTCGGAGTCCGATGACTGCGTGCAGATGATGACGCTGCACACCGCCAAGGGCCTGGAGTTTCCGCTGGTGTTCATGAGCGGCATGGAGGACGGATTGTTTCCGCACACGCGCTCGATCAACGATCTCGACGGACTCGAGGAAGAACGACGCCTGTGCTACGTCGGCATGACGCGCGCGATGCAGCAACTCTATTTCACATATGCCGAGCAGCGGCGGTTGCACGGTATCGACAACCACAATGCGCCGTCGCGTTTCCTGCAGGACGTGCCGGCCACGATGATCGAGGAAGTGCGCCCGCGCATCCGCCTGTCGCAGACTCCGGCGTCGGTCGGCAGTGGCTGGGACGAGCTTCGTACCGAGGGTCGGCCGAGCCGCAATCGCGGCGACGGGCTATGGCATGCGCCGCTGACGGAAATGCTCGGCGGCGGCGTGCGCCTCGGCACGCGTGTCCGGCACGGCAAATTCGGCGAGGGCACCGTGCTGAACATCGAGGGCCAGGGGCCGCACGCGCGGGTGCAGGTCAACTTCGAGCGCCAGGGCTCGAAATGGCTCATGCTGCAATATGCCAACCTTGAAGTGATGTAATGAAAATCCTGATTCTGGGAGGCGGTCAGGTCGGACGGACGGCCGCCTCCCATCTCTCGCGCGAACCGGCCAACGAAGTCACGGTCGTCGACACCAACGAAGACGTGCTGCGCGAACTGCAGGACCGTCTGGACGTGCGCGCCGTGGCCGGCAATGGCTCATACCCCAACGTACTGGAGTCGGCCGGCATCGCCGACACCGACATTCTGGTGGCGCTGACCAACAGCGACGAGATCAACATCATCGCCTGCGAGATCGCGCACACGCTCTATCGCACGCCGACCAAGATCGCGCGCATCCGCGCGCCCGAGTACACCGCGCGTGAGCAGCTGTTCTCGGAGGGCGGGCTCGCGGTCGACGTCTGGATCAGTCCCGAGCAGCTCGTCACCGAGTACATCGCGCGGCTGCTGTCGTATCCGGGCGTGCTGCAGGTGGTCGACTTCGCCGACGGTCGCGTGCAGCTGGTCGGCGTACGCGCGCGGCGCGATGGACTGCTGGTCGGCCGCGAGCTGCGGGCGCTGAAGGAGCATCTGCCCGATACCGAGGCGCGCGTTGCCGCCATCTACCGTAACGACCGCCTGGTGCCGGCGGTCGGCGACACCGTCATCGAAGACAACGATGAGATCTTCTTCGTGGCGGCCCAGGACGATCTGCGGCGCGTGCTGGCCGAACTGCGACGCAGCGAGGACCCGGTGCGGCGGCTGGTGATCGCCGGCGGCGGCAACATCGGCCTGCGCCTCGCGCTGACGCTCGAGAAGAGCAACCAGGTGAAGCTGATCGAGCGCGACGCACGGCGGGCGCGACGCATTTCCGAGATCCTGGAGCACACCATCGTGCTCAATGGCGATGCCGCCGACGAAGAGCTGCTGGTCGAGGAGAACATCGACAGCGCCGATGTGTTCGCCGCCCTGACGAACTCCGAAGAAGCCAACGTACTGTCGGCCATGCTGGCCAAGCGGCTCGGCGCGCGGCGGGTCATGGCCCTGATCAACCGGCCCTCCTACGGCCAGTTGATGGAGAACCACAGCATCGACATCGTGATCTCGCCGCAGACGATCACGATCGGCACGCTGCTGGCGCACGTGCGGCGCGGCGATGTGGTGCGCGTGCATTCGCTGCGACGCGGCGCCGCCGAAGCCATCGAAGCGGTGGTCCACGGTACCCAGGGCCGCTCGCGCCTGATCGGTCGGCCGCTCGAGCAGGTTGAACTGCCGCAGGGAGCGAGCATCGTCGCAATCGTGCGCGGCGAGAGCGTGATCATGGCGCATCACGACACCACGATCGAAGCGGAGGATCATGTGATCATCTTCCTGTCCGATCGCCGCCACATCGATGCCGTGTCGCGGCTGTTTCAGAGCGACGCCTAAGGGCCCACGATGCGCTCGCTGCTCGGCGTACTGAATATCTTCGGCTCGCTGCTGACATGGTTCGCGCTGTACTTCCTGCCGCCGATCCTGACCGGCCTGTTCTATGGCGAAATCGGCTCGTTGCGCGGCTTCCTGATCGGCGCCGCGGTCAGTGCCGGCGGTGGTGCACTGCTGCGCATCGCGACACAGCGCTACAAGTACGATCTCAAGTCGCGGGATGCCTACCTGCTGGTGACGGTCGGGTGGCTCGCGATCGCCGCCGTGGCTGCCATCCCACTGCTGATCGATCTGCCGCTCAGCTTCACGCGCGCCTACTTCGAAAGCATGTCAGGCCTCTCCACCACCGGCGCGACGCAGCTGAGCGGTATCGATACCCTGCCGCATTCGATCAACCTCTGGCGCCATTCACTCAGCTGGTTCGGTGGCATGGGCATCATCGTGCTCGCGGTGGCGATCCTGCCGCTGCTCGGCGTCGGCGGCATGCAGCTGTATCGCGCCGGCGCACCGGGCACCGTCAAGGATGCGAAGCTGGCGCCGCGGATCACCGAGACCGCGCGCACGCTCGGTGCGGTCTATGCGATTCTCACCGCCGTCTGCGCGATCGCGCTCTGGGCCGTGGGCATGCCGCCGTTCGACGCCATCTGTCACGCGTTCTCGACGCTGGCCCTCGGCGGCTTCTCCACGCACGACGCCAGCATCGCCTTCTACCACTCGCCGCTGATCGAGCTGGTGCTGATGATCTTCATGCTGATTGCCGCGATTAACTTTGCGACGCATTTCATCGCGCTGCGCAAGGGTGATCTGAAGCTCTACGCCAAAGACCCCGAGGCGCGGTGGATGCTGCTGCTGATCCTCGGCAGCTGCGTGGCGATCGGGGTATTCCTCGATATCAAGCAGGTCTATCCGAATATTTTCGTGTCGATGCGCTACGCGGCGTTCAGTGTCATTTCGATGGCGACCGACAGCGGTTTCGTCAGCGTCGACTATGGCGCCTGGCCGATCTTCGCACCGATGTGGATGCTTTTCTTGAGCTGCCTGTGTGCCAGCACCGGGTCTACCGGCGGCGGCATCAAGATGTTCCGCTCGCTGATCCTGTTCAAGCAGTCACTGCGCGAGATGTTCACGCTGGTGCATCCGCAGGCGATCGCGCCATTGAGGATTGCCGGCCACACCGTACCGAACGGGGTGGTCTATGCAGTGCTGGCGTTCATCTTTCTGTATTTCATTACGATCGCGGTGCTGACCTTCGCGCTGCTGATCTCAGGCCTGGACGTCGTCACGGCGATGTCGGCGATCGTGGCCTGCATCAACAATGCGGGGCCGGGGCTCAATCTCGTGGGTCCGTCGACCAACTACGGCTCGTTGAACGATTTCCAGAGCTGGGTCTGCATCGCCGGCATGTTCCTGGGGCGCATCGAGATCATCACCTGCGCGGTGCTGTTCACGCCAACCTTCTGGCGCAAGTAGGCGCGCTGTGGCCGGAAGCGGATGCGGACGCGGCGCCGGCAGCGCCTCAGGCCACGCGTGCGCCGTGTCGCTTCAGGTGTACCAGCAGGATCGAGACCGCGGCCGGGGTCATGCCCGGGATGCGCGCCGCCTGCCCGACGGTGGCAGGCCGGATCTGGCTCAGCGCCTGGCGCACCTCGGTCGACAGTCCGCCCAGATTCCCGTAGTCGAGATCCTCAGGGACCGACAGATCCTCGTGCGTCCGCGCACGGACGATCTCCTCCTCGGCGCGTTCGATGTAGCCCGCATACGCGGCCCGAACCTCGAGCGCACGCTCGATCTGCGGCGGCAGCCGGTCGTCGAGCGGCGCGCCCTCCGGCGTCAGCCCGGCGGGGCCGCCGGTCAATTCGGTCAGATCGGCGTACGTCACCTCGGGCCGGCGCAGCAGCTGCATGGCGGTCAGGTCGCGCACCGGCGGGATGCTTCCGAGCACGCGCGCGCTCCATTCCGGCGGAATATCCCCGGGCCGGAAGCGCCGCTGATGCAGCCGCGCGAGCTCGGCATCGATGGCGGCCTGCTTGTGCCCGAACAGCCGCCAGCGTTCATCGTTGACCAGGCCGAGCTGGCGGCCCAACGGCGTCAGACGCTCATCGGCATTGTCTTCACGCAGCAGCAGCCGATGCTCGGCGCGGCTGGTGAACATCCGGTACGGCTCGGTCGTGCCCCGGGTCACCAGGTCATCGACCAGCACGCCGAGATAGGCCTGCGAGCGCGACGGTAGCCAGGGCGCGGTGGCGCGGTGGCGCAGCGCCGCATTGATGCCGGCCAGCAGCCCCTGCGCCGCTGCCTCCTCGTAGCCCGTGGTGCCGTTGATCTGACCCGCAAAGAACAGGCCTTCGATCGTCTTGGTCTCGAGCGAAGCGGACAGATCGCGCGGGTCGAAGAAATCGTACTCGATAGCGTAGCCCGGCCGCGTCAGGTGCGCCTGCTCGAAGCCCCGAATACTGCGCACCAGCTGCCACTGCACGTCGAATGGCAGGCTGGTGGAGATGCCGTTCGGGTAAACCTCGAATGTGTCCAGGCCCTCGGGCTCAATGAAGATCTGATGCGAGCTCTTGTCCGCGAACCGGTGCACCTTGTCCTCGACCGACGGGCAGTAACGCGGCCCCACCCCCTCGATACGTCCGGTGAACATCGGCGAGCGATCGAAGGCGCTGCGGATGATCGCGTGGGTGCGCTCGTTGGTGGCGGTGATATGACAGGGCAGCTGGCGCGGATGCTCCGCCGGACGGCCCAGGAATGAGAACACCGGCAGCGGCTGATCACTGTGCTGCACGATCAGCGACGTGTAGTCGATCGTGCGGCCATCGAGCCGCGGCGGCGTCCCGGTCTTGAGTCGGGCCGTACGAGGCGCCAGCTCGCGCAGTTGCGCCGCCAGGGCCAGCGACGGTGCGTCGCCGGCACGACCACCGCTCTGATGTTCGAGCCCGACGTGGATCCGCCCCGCCAGGAATGTGCCCACGGTCAGGATCACCAGCGGCGCTTCGATCGCGATGCCGCTGACGGTCTCGACGCCCGCGACCCGGCTGCCCTGGAGCAGCAGCCGCGCGGCCTCCTGCTGGAAGATCGATAGCCCGGGCTGGCTCTCCAGCCGCCGCCGGATGGCGCGCCGGTAGAGCTGCCGATCCGCCTGGGCGCGCGTCGCGCGCACCGCCGGTCCCTTGCTGGCATTGAGCGTCCGGAACTGGATGCCGGCCTGGTCGGCCGCCTGCGCCATGGCGCCGCCGAGCGCGTCGATCTCGCGCACCAGGTGGCCCTTGCCGATGCCGCCGATGGCCGGGTTGCAGCTCATCGCTCCCAGCGTCTCGATGTTCTGCGTCAGCAGCAATGTCGCGCAACCCATGCGCGCAGCCGCCAGCGCCGCCTCGGTGCCGGCATGGCCGCCACCAACGACGATGACATCGAATTTGTTCGAGAAACGCATGGCCGAGTATTGTAACCCGAGCACTGGTCCGGCCAGTCCTGCGCCTTGAGCGCCACGGGATCAAGGTGCGCGCGTGAGGCTACTTGCCGATGCAGAAGGTTGGGAGTTTAGCTAAGGCGCTGTTTGACTGAGGCGGCGCGGAAATCTTGAGGCACGGATGGGGCACCTATGGGGGCACATCTGCGGGTCTCTCGAGGATTGCGAGATGCGACGATCGCGGCTCCGCAGTACGGGACCGCGAGGGCAACTGCGAAGGCGTCGTCTTCATAGCTCTTCCGCAGTCCGTTGCGCGGCCGACTTCGCCGACCCGAGTACGTGCCTTCGAATTGCGCGACTTCGTCGCGTGTCGGGGCCCGATGGTTTTCTCAACACGCTGAGCAAAATTACTCACGATCTCGAGGCCGGCGGCCCGCCAGCCGAAGAGGTCGGCGGCTCGGTGGGTGGGTGCAAACTTGCACATGGAAGGCTCCCATCCTCCTTGTGAAACGCAGCCTAACGTATGGGGTCTGCCCTAGACCGGGGGGGCCCCTTCAGCCGGTCGAACTGCGACTGGCTGCGCTATCGGCCCAGGGGCCAAAGACTCATAACCTCTTGTTTTGTATGATAGGAACTAATTTGCAGTCAATGTGAGTCGGCATTCTATGTGATTTACTGAACAGTAAATATTGCCTTTGGGATGAAACTTTGCCAGAATAAAGGCATTCACTGGGCAGTAAATTCACCG
>Ga0181516_10002401_pt1 | contig 13341 bp, 9 predicted proteins | sample PEATcosm2014_Bin_25_FD_121104 | JGI IMG/M metagenome (GOLD analysis project Ga0181516, IMG submission 121104) | Peatland microbial communities from MTU Mesocosm Facility, Houghton, MI, USA - PEATcosm2014_Bin01_10_metaG | ecosystem: Environmental > Terrestrial > Soil > Wetlands > Peat | place... | reverse complement strand
CTCCGACCTGGTGCACCGCGTCACAAACTCCATTCCCGACTTTGCGCACAACGCCGAGGCGCTGCTGCCGGCGCTGGGCTGGGTCAGCTTCCATTGCGATCGCAATTTGCCCGCGGCCAACTGGGCATTCTCGCTGAGTTCCCATCTTCCCCACGATTCCTGGACAACACGATTGCGCTCGACCTTCGAGTTGAGCCGCCATAACTTTGGCCAGGCTATCGATCTGCTGGAGTCGGCGCTGCGCGAGGACCCCTACTCTCCGTGGGTGCGTTCCAGGCTGGCGTGGGCCTTCCATCTTGACGGCCAGGCCGGCAAGAGCGTCGACCAGGTGCGCCGCGACCTGGAAATCTTCGCCGATCATGAAAGCGTGCGCCTGCACGGCGCGATCATTCTTGGGTTCCACGGCGAGGTGGCCCGCGCCATCGAGCTGGCGGCGCCCCTCGCCAAACGGTTTCCATCCTTCGATATCGTGGCCGCGATTCACGCCTACACGCTGGCGCTGGCGGGCAAGCCGGCCGAGGCTCTGGAAATCCTGGAGCGCCTGCAATGGATGAGCCGCGAGCGCTTTGTCTTGAAATCCTTTATGCCGGCGGCTTACCTGGCGTTGGGCGACGTGGAAGCGGCACTGACCGAACTGCAGGCCGCCGGAAATTCGCGCTGTCCGTGGTTCTTCCAGATGCTGGCCGATCCGCGGCTGCAGGCGCTGGCAGCGCGGCCGGAGTTTGGCGCGATGCTCACGGAGATGACGGAGATGGAAAGAACGGCTGCCCGGGATGCCGATGGAGCTTTGTCATCCCCGCCGGTAATCGATTACCCCTGAGAACGCTCTAGTAAAGCGATAAAGCTAGCCAACCTTCCCCCTGGGATTGTAAAGTTTTGGGCGGCTGTTCTTTTTCGATTTCCTCGCGCGGAAAACGTATTCGCGTTCGCCCGCGCCTCCTGGTTGAGAAATGGAACAGACCTTGGGGAGGTATCGACCATGCCGCGTCGCCGCTGGCTTCTGAGTGTATCCATCGCATTGTCTTTTTCCGCGCTGCTGGCGCATGCCCAGACAGACGCCTGGCTGGACACGAAGCTGACGCCGGCTGAGCGCGCCCACGCGCTGGTGGGCAAGATGACGCTCGACGAAAAAGCGGCGCAGCTTGAGGACTATGCCACGGCGATTCCGCGGCTGGGCATTCCCGACTACCAGACCTGGAACGAAGCGCTGCACGGAGTGGCGCGCGCCGGATATGCCACGGTATTTCCGCAGGCCATCGGCATGGGCGCAACCTGGGACAAGGCCATGGTGCACAGCCTGGGCAACGTGATCTCGACCGAGGCGCGGGCCAAGTACAACCAGGCGCAGCGCGAGGGCAACCACCGCATCTTTTTCGGGCTCACCTTCTGGTCGCCCAACATCAACATCTTCCGCGATCCGCGCTGGGGCCGCGGCCAGGAGACGTATGGCGAAGATCCGTTCCTGACCGGCTCGCTGGGCACGGCGTTTGTCAAAGGCGTGCAGGGCGACGACCCCAACCACCTGCGCGCTGTGGCCACGAGCAAGCACTTTGCCGTGCATTCCGGGCCGGAGTCGCTCCGCCACGGATTCAACGTGGACCCGACGCCGCGGGATCTCGAAGAGACCTATCTGCCCGCCTTCCGCGCCACGGTGACCGAGGGCCATGTGGAGTCGGTGATGTGCGCCTACAACTCCATTGACGACTTCCCGGCCTGCACCAACAAGATGCTGCTCAAGGAGCACCTGCGCGACGCCTGGGGCTTCAAGGGCTTTGTGGTGTCGGACTGCGGCGCGATTGTGGACGTAAACCAGGGCCACAAGAAGACCGCGGACATTTTGCACTCGGCCGTGATGGCGCTGGGCGCGGGGACAGACCTGTCGTGCAGCATCTGGTCGCCGGGCTTTAACACGCTGGCCGACGCCGTGCGCCAGGGGCTGGTAAGCGAAGATCTGGTGACGCAGGCAGCCGAGCGGCTGTATGCAGGCCGCATCAAGCTGGGGATGTTCGATCCGCAGGGGTCGAGTCCGCTGGACAACATCCGCATATCCAGCGATGTGTCGATTCCGAACCGGCAGGAGGCGCTCAAGGCAGCCGAGGAGAGCATTGTGCTGCTGAAGAACTCGGGCGCGCTGCCGCTCAAGAAGGAGCCGGGGCACATTGCGGTGATTGGCCCAACGGCCGACCTGCTAGTGTCGATCCTGGGCAACTACGTAGGAACGCCGTTCCGGCCGATTACGCCGCTGGACGGCATGATGAGCCAGTTCAAGGCCTCGCCGATTTTGTACGCGCAGGGCTCGACGCTGGCCGCGGGGGTGGGCGTGCCGGTGCCGCGGAGCGCCTTTGGGTTGCATGACGGAGTGAAGACCGAGTTCTTTGCCACTCCCGACTGGACCGGACGGCCGGTGGCCACGGCGACGCTGCCCGAGATCCAGACCGACTGGGAGAATGCGCTGCCCGCGCCCGGGGTAGCCACGCATAACTACTCGGTGCGGTTCACGGGCAAGATCGCCGTGCCCGCGCCCGGACACTACGTGTTCACCATCGAGACCGGAGACAGCTTTCCCTACTCGCCGGTGGAGAACTATCGCCTGCTGCTGGACGGCAAGGTGCTGGGCGAGGGCAGTCTGCGGGGCAAGGCGGACTTGTCGGCCATGGGCAACTTCAAGGCGGGGAACGGTGCTTCTCCCACAGCACCGCCGATCATGGATTTCCCCAAGGCGCCGTCGATTGCGGTGGACTTTACCGATACCAATCCGCACGATTTCCTGCTGGACTACTCGCACGCCGGCGACCAGTCTGGCGGCGGCGTCACGCTGAAGTGGGAAGCGCCGGCCCAGGCGCAACTGGACGAGGCCGTGGCCCGCGCCAGGGAAGCCGACGTGGTGGTGGCGTTTGTAGGCCTGTCTCCGCAGCTTGAAGGCGAGGAGATGAACATCAAGATCGACGGCTTTATGGGCGGAGATCGCACCAGCCTGGACCTGCCCGCCCCGCAGCAGAAACTGCTGGAAGCGCTCGGAGCCACCGGCAAGCCGTTGGTGGTGGTGCTGCAGAGCGGCAGCGCCGTGGCGTTGAACTGGGCCAAGGAACACGCGGCGGCGGTGCTGGAGGCGTGGTATCCGGGCGTGGACGGCGGCAATGCGATTGCACGCACCCTGGCCGGAGTCAACAACCCGGCGGGACGGCTGCCGGTGACGTTTTATAGCTCGCTCGAAGGGCTGCCGGCCTTTACCGATTACAGCCTGAAAGGCCGGACATACCGCTACTACACGGGCAAGCCGCTGTGGGGCTTTGGCTACGGGCTCAGCTACTCGAGCTTCAAGTACGGGCCGGTAAAGCTGTCAGCCGAGACGCTGAAGGCGGGCGACCCGCTGACCGCGACGCTGACGGTGACCAACTCGAGCGCGGTGGCCGGCGACGAAGTGGTGGAAGCGTACCTGAAGACGCCGCAGGCCGGCGGGCCCATCCATTCGCTGGTGGGCTTTGAGCGGGTGCATCTCGGCGCGGGCGAAAGCAGAGAGGTGGAGCTGAAGATCGACCCGCGCTCGCTGTCGTCGGTTGACGACAGGGGCGGTCGGTCGATCCTGGCAGGGAAATATGCGCTGACCGTGGGCGGAGCGCAGCCGGAAGAGACCGAGGCCAAGTCCGAGGCTGGCTTTACGGTGACAGGGACGGTGGCTGTGGCGAGGTAGCCGACCGAGCGGCCAGTTTGTCGGCTAGAGGCCCGAAGTTGCCCGGTCCGTTGTGCTCTGGATGGCGAACCGGAAATCGTGCTGCTCGGCCCTAACGTGCGACGATGCAATCAGTCCGGGGATTGACTTCAAAGCGTTAATCCTTGACGCGCAAGAAATCTCCGGACCGAGCCATCCTCGCAGAGGCCGATCGCCGCTTGAAATACATTGACTGCCTCCTGCTTGCGTCCCAACAGACGATGGAGGTGACCAGCCAACGCCCAATAGGGCTGGTAGGTCCTAACCTCCGCGAGCGACAAGGATGCGATCAATTGCCATCCTGCCTGTGCGCCGCGAGCCTCTGCGACAGCTGCGGCGTGGCTAACCCGACATCCGACCGTCGGCGCCAATTGGACCAAAGCCTGATAAAGGAGAGCGATAGCGTCCCAATCCGTGAAGCCGGTTACGGCCCGACACGCGTGCACAGATTGAATCGCTGCCTCCAATTGGAATCTACCGATGCTATTTGCGGTTGAGGCGAACCACAGATGGCGTTCGGCATCCACGATCATCTCTTTCGACCACAGGACGATGGATTGCACACCTAATGGGATGTACTCGCCGTCTGCTGACCGCCGCGCCAGCCTCCGAGATTCGCAAAAAAGCATCAGGGCCAGCAGCCCATGTGCTTCGGGTTCGTCAGGCAGCAAGTCTGTAATCAACCGGCCAAGGTAAATTGCCTCGTCGGCGAGCCCACGCCCCCTCTTGTCGAAGCCGGGCAGATCGTCCCAGCCGGCGCCATAAGCAGCATAAATAGCTTCCAACACCGCTCCTAGACGCTCGGGAAGTTGAGATTGGTCTGGGAGTTCAAATCTGAGCTTTGCGTTTCTGATCTTCGCCTTCGCGCGGCTTAGCCGTTGCCCCATTGTTGAAGGGCGCACAAGGAACGCCGAAGCAATCCTCTCCGCATTCAGTCCAAGCACCGCTTGCAACATCAAGGGGGTGTGAAGGGTTGGATTGATTGCAGGATGGGCACAAAGGAAGAGCATCTCTAGCCGTTCGGCTGGAATTCCGCATTTGACCGCTCGTTCTGCACCGCTCATTGCCTCGCGGATTACAGCCTCTGCATCGCTTTGAACGCGGGTACGCTTCTCCTCATCCATTAGGCGACGCCGCGCGACTACAAGCAGCCACGCCTCGGGCTCGTCGGGCACGCCGGTGCGAGGCCATGCCTCAAGCGCGCTGCTAAAAGCTACCGCGAGCGCATCCTCCGACGCAGCCCAATCGTGAAAGCGGCTCGTCAGGTACGCGAGCAGGCGGCCGTAGGATTGACGGGCCACCCGCTCGACCAATTGTTCAGTCTCTGTCATGAAACCGGGGATCCCGCCGGAGCAAGAATGGGCCTGACTTCCACGACCCCGAGAGGCCCCGCCGGATAGCGTGCGGCCCAGTCCAATGCTGCATCCAGGTCTGGAACGTCGATGATGGCGAAGCCGCCTAACTGCTCTTTTGTATCTGCGTACGGCCCGTCTTGTACGAGACGGCGTCCGTCAGTAACACGCACTGTTGTGGCAGATTCCGGAGGCTGCAAGCCTGCTCCCGACACCAAGATTCCGGCCTCCCTGATCGCCTTCATGTAGGGCAAGAATCCGGCCCAGAAGGCTCTTTGCTTGTCGGGATGAGTGCGTGCTTCAAATTCATCCGGACTCATATAGAACATGAGGGTATATTGCATTTCCGATTCTCCTTCGTCGAGCTGTTAAACTGCTCGCTCACAAAGATGTCGCCTGAGCGGACCGGATTTCTACAACGACCCAAAAATTCCTCAAGCGAAGCCATTGTAATGCCTCCTCAGATGCAGAGAATGCAGGTTAAGCAGCCGTATGCGGCCGGGGCAGTGGGGCATGCGCGGGCGGCTTGGCGCCTTTGATCACCAGCCAAAGCATCAGCGCAATCTCGCCGAAGAAGGCGGGTTGGCTGTAGGCGAATACCCTGCCTTGATATTGCGGCCACAGCACCCCCGTAAAGCTGAGCGCGATGTAAGCGAAGCCGCCGAAGGCCAGCCAGACGCCCAGAAAGCGCGGCAGGAAGCGCGACTTCCAAACCAGCACGGCAAGCGGCAGCAGCCATACGCCCCAGAGGGTTTCGGCGGCGGTGTTCTGGCTGTCGCGCAGCTTGAGAAAGAGCAGGGCCAGGGCGTCGCGTTGAGCCGGGATGAACACCGAGAGGAAATCCGGGCCGTGGGCGACGGTGAGCGCGGCGAAGTCGCTGACCACGCCAACCATGTCGATGGTGGCCGGCATGACGCCGCCGAAGATGACCACCAGGACGGCGAGGTTGCGATCGACCGCGGCGAAGAGCCGGTAAAAAGCCAGCGTGAGCAGGACGAGAATGACGGCGCAGGCCAGATCCGCCGCTATCCCCAGGCGGAAGAGGCCTTCGTTGGCCGCAATATTGTGCGCGGTGGCGGTAGCGTTGCCGGTGACGAACAGCTTGGTGGGAATGTAGATGAGGCGCACGGGGCCGAGCAGAACGAGCAGCAGATACCACAAGCCGGCGACACGGCCGGGGTTTCGGGTCAGGCGCATCTTCCCTCCGCGCAGTTGGCGTCAAGCTGCGCAGAGATACGCAGGGGAGCAGGAGGATGTTCCGGCCAGCCGTCCGGGAGGACGGCGGTGCACGGTGGCTTGTTCGTCCTGACAGACGGTGAACGAAAGGGCGCGGCGTCAGGGGCGCTGCAGGCGCTCTTCGCGGTCCATCAATTCCTCCCGCTCTTCCCAGCGGAGGCGATCGGCGCGGCGCGGAACGCTCCACGCAGCCTTGGCGGTGCCGACTTCGACAATCGCCCATACAAATGCCCAAATCAGGAGCAGCAAACCAAGCGCGGTCAACGCGACGCCGCCAACGGCCGCCGGGCCCAGCGTCGTGATGGCGATATGGAGCGCCGAACCAGAGAACGGGTAGCCGACGTTCATGCTGGTGGTCCCGTTGCAATAGAAGAAGATCAGTCCCAGGCCCGCTGCCAGCAGCAGGACAGCGGCGATAAGGGAGCGGTTGGATTTCATCGTGTATACCTCGCATTGAGTACGAAGGGCGAAGAGCGAGTCGGGGTTGTCCGCCGGAATCTGGACCTGCGGGTGGAAATGGGTTCGTGACAGCCTCTCGTGCGCCCATCGGTAGCGGCAAAAATGCACAGCCCTCCTGGTGATTCACATCACATGGCTAGAGAGCTAAATATCGAATAATCATCGAGGATGGCAGTGGAGTCACCGCCTCTTCGTATACTGGGAGGCATTCGCCCTGTACTGAACTGGCCAGCCGTTCACCCGGAGACAGATCGTCTTCCTGGTGCCCAAAGGCGAGGGACTGCGGCGCCCAACCGGGTTACCCGCCGGGATTCCCCGGCGTTCGTCGCGCCGTCCAGAAGAATCGGAGAGTTTGCCGTATGTACAAGATTGTGGAAGCCCGCAGCGTCGGCCTCAATATCAAGCAGTTTGAGATTGAGGCGCCGCGCATTGCCAAAAAGCAGAAGCCGGGCCAGTTCATCATTCTCCGGTTGCACGAAAAGGGCGAGAGAATCCCGCTCACGATCAAGTGCTCCAACCCCGCGGCGGGCACGGTGACGATTGTGGTGCAGGGGATCGGCAAGACCACTTCTCTGCTGAACTGCCTGGAGACGGGCGACTCGATCCTGGATATCGTGGGCCCCCTGGGGAAGCCTTCGGAGATTGAGAACTATGGCACGGCGGTGATCCTGGCCGGGAGCGTGGGCACAGCGATGGCGCTGCCGACGGCGAGCGCGCTGAAGCAGGCGGGTAATCACGTGGTGTTTATCGAGGGCGCGCGCAACACCGAGATGGTGGTATTCGAAGACGAGGTGCGGGCGGCCAGCAGCGAAACCTACGTGATGACCGATGACGGCAGCTACGGCGAGCAGGGCCTGGTGACCAAAAAGCTGAATGAACTGATCGCCGCCGGTCGCAAAATCGACTTTGTACTGGCCGTGGGGCCGGTGCCGATGATGCGCGCCGTGGCGCAGGTAACCAAGCCGCTGGGCATCAAGACCATGGTGAGCCTGAACTCGATCATGGTGGATGGCACGGGCATGTGCGGCGGCTGCCGTGTGCTGCTGGGCACGCAAAGCAAATTTGCCTGCGTGGACGGGCCGGAGTTTGACGCTTCGCTGGTGAACTTTGAGGTGCTGATGCAGCGCAACACCATGTACCGCGAAAAGGAATGCGCCTCGCTGAAGGAGTTCCAGGAACACAAGGACGAGGAAGTGGCCGAGCTGCGCGCGGAAATGGCCGCGGAGGAGAAACACTATGTGTGATGGAATGCCGCTGCCTGTGAATCCGATTCCGTTGAAAGAGCGCATGAAGATTGTGCGCACGCACATGCCGGAACTTGACGCCCGGGTCCGCAGCCAGAATTTTCAAGAAGTGAACCAGGGCCTGGTGGAGGCCGACGCGCTCACCGAGGCCACGCGCTGCATTGCCTGTGCCAAGCCGGGATGCGTAGTGGATTGCCCGGTCGGCGTGAAGATCAAGGAAGTGGTGGCGCTGATCCACTTTGGAGATTTTCTGGGCGCCGCCGCCAAGCTGCGGGAAGACAATTCCCTGCCTGCGATTACCGGGCGCGTTTGTCCGCAGGAGAACCAGTGCGAAGGCGGCTGCGTGCTGGGCAAGAAGGGATCTCCGGTGGCCATCGGCAACCTGGAGCGGTTTGTGGCCGACTTTGAGCGCGAGAGCGGCCAGCTTGGTTTGCCTGAAAACGCAGCGCCAACGGGCAAGAGCGTGGCCATTGTGGGCAGCGGCCCGGCAGGTTTGTCGGCGGCCGGCGACCTCATCCAGAAAGGCCATCGCGTGCGCGTGTTTGAGGCCTTGCACGAGATTGGCGGCGTGCTGGTATACGGGATTCCCGAGTTTCGCCTGCCCAAGTCGATTGTGAAGGGCGAGGTGGACAACCTGCGGCGCATGGGCGTCGAGTTCGAAACCAACGTGATTGTGGGCAAAAGCGTCACCATTGACGAGTTGATGCAGGACGAGCACTACGACGCGGTGTTTGTGGCTACAGGCGCGGGACTGCCGGTTTTCCTGGGCGTGCCCGGCGAGCACTTGAACGGCGTCTATTCTGCCAACGAATTCCTGACCCGCGTGAACCTGATGCGGGCCTACGACGCGGAGCACTACGACGAGCCGGTGTACGATTGCCGCGACAAGGACGTGATCGTGGTGGGCGGCGGCAACACCGCGATGGACGCGGTGCGTACGGCCAAGCGGCTGGGCGCGCGGACAGCAACGCTCGTGTACCGCCGGTCGGAAGCCGAGATGCCGGCGCGCCTGGAAGAGGTGAAGCACGCGCGCGAAGAAGGCATCGCCTTCCGCATGCTCACCGGGCCGATGGAGATGGTAGGCGACGAAAAGGGCTGGCTCACCGGCATGCGCTGCGTGCAAATGGAGCTGGGCGAGCCGGATGCGAGCGGACGGCGTCGGCCGGTCGAGGTCGCGGGCTCCGAGTTTGTGCTGCCGGCCAACGTGGCGATTATCGGCGTGGGAACGACGGCGAACCCGATGATCCAGAGCACCACGCCGGACCTGAAGACCAATGCCCGCAACTACATCGTGGCCGACAAGGAGACGACCCGCACCTCGAAGGTCGGCGTCTTTGCCGGTGGCGACATTGTTACTGGCGGCGCGACGGTGATCCTGGCCATGGGCGCGGGACGCAAGGCGGCCAAGTCGATTCACGAGTATCTGACGACGGGCTTGTGGGAGCTGGCGGCGGAACTGGCCCGGTAGATCGTTTCTCCTGTTTAGCCAGGTTTCCCTCGCCGCCGGATCGCTGCGGGCCAGGCGCAAGACCGCAATCTTGCGGTTTTGCACTGCATTGTGCCTTGACAGAAGCGGTAGCAAGTTTCAAGCTGGAAGTAACTTTTCGCTATCTCGTTTGTTAAGAACCTAGCCGTGCAGTTTCTGCCTGGGTCACCGCATCCGCGGCAGAGACTCCCCCATCAAGGAAAGACGAGGCCGGTTGTGAGAACGAACTATGCTTCATCCGCCTGCGCATTTCTGCTGGTCATGGCAGGAATCGCGCCTTGCACTTCCGCCCAATTGAAATCGGCCCCCGAAGCAGCGGCAGCGCCCAGCATTACAACCCAACCTGCGAGCATAACTGTGAAGGCGAGTGCGACCGCGACTTTCAAGGTCGTGGCCTCCGGCACGGCGCCGCTCAGCTACCAGTGGTTCAAGAATGGAAACCAGATCGGCGGGGCGACTGCGGCGACTTATCTAACGCCCCCGACGACCGATGGGGACAGCGGCTCGTACTTCATGGTGGAGGTTTCAAACTCGGTCAACAGCATATACAGCAATCCTGCGCAACTGACCGTGGAAGATCCGCCGGTGATCTATCAACAGCCCACCAACCTCACGATCACCGTTCCGGGCGTGGCGAGCTTCTTTGTTTATTGCGGTGGTTCGGGGCCGATGTCGTTCCAGTGGTACAAGAACGGCAGCCCGATCAGCGGCGCCAATCAGCAGAGCTACTCGGGAGAGGAAGTGACGACTGCGGACAACGGGGCTGTTTTTAAGGTAATCGTCAAAAACGCCGTAGGCACTGCGACCAGCACGGGCGCGACACTGACCGTCAAGCCTTCGAATGCCGCGGGAACTTATCCGATCGTCGGCAACTGGTCAGGAACAGCGACCGTCACCGACGCCGACGGATCGAAGTCGACCTCGCAAGTGGTGGCCGTCTTCTCGCAGACCACGTACTCGCTGACGGGAACGCTGGTTTACACCGACGACAGCGGCACCCCGACGTACGGAGCTGGGGTGGGATCGCTCAACGGGCAGAATGTCTACACAGTGGTCGGCGATGATTCAGGCGCAATCAACATCGTCGCGGGGTTCAACACGAGCCTGCTTACGCTTACGGGAGTTGCCGTGGGCGCTGACGGCTCGGGCGGGTCCGGAACCTTAACCTTGAGTGCCGATAAGAAGTCGCTTACCGGGCATGGCTCCAGCACCGATGGCGGCGCCGTTACCTGGTCACTGACCCGGGAGAATTAGGAACGGTCTTCAAGTTGAATGACCCGCGTGTGTGGCTGCTTGCCCTGGTTGCGCTGATGCCTGTCCGAATGGACGGCGCACCGCTCAGCTTTGGGCAGGCATTGGACTTGGCCTTGACGCGGTACGGGACTCTGGGCCGGGAGACTGCCGGAAAGAGCGAACCGAATCTGACCAGGACAGGGCAAGCCGGTGACGCGCCGGTTTGCCCCGCGCCGCTGGAAGATTATGGCGCGCTGGCCGCACATTTGACGGCGGCCAACGAATTGGGTGTGCCCGAAGCTGGCGCCTTGTTTGCCGGCAACGGCGAACCCCGCGCCGCAGGCGCATTTGAGCTGCGGTCGCGACGGAACGTCATCCTGTGCACGGCTTTGCTCTACGCAAAACTGGAAGGCATTGCGGCGCAGCGGCAGGTGGTTGTGCGGCAGGAAGGGTTTGTCGATCGCCTGATCGACATTGAGACCCGGCGCGTGGTGGCCGAGGTGGATCATCCCGTGCTCCTGGCGCAGGCGAAACTGCTGCGAGCCAGAACCCGAATGGAAAGCGATGCGCTGCAGGCAGCGGAGCAGAAAGCGCGGAAGGCGCTCGCGGCGCTGCTGGGGCTGGCGGACGGAGAATGGTCCGTAGCAGCCGGCGCCATGCCGCCGCTCGGCGCCGAGGCCGCGGCCTCGGCGGACGATACCGAGACCCTGCAGCGGCTGCTGGCGTTTCGCGATGTTCTGCAACTGGACTTCGCGGCCGAGGTGAGCGGGCGCCTAAAGACCGCGCGCGACATGGAACTGTCGCGAGTGACCGTTGGCCGCCTGGTAGCTGCCCATGTAAATGAAGAGATGAAGCTCAACGCTCTGCTGCAGATCGCCAATCAGGTGCGTTTGGCGCGCATCCAGTTGCTGGGCGCGGCAGGCGGCCTGGAGGGCTGGGCGTTGGGGTCCGCGCCAACGGAAGTGCAGGGGAGCAACGCGGTGCCGGTGGATTCGCGCGCGGCGACTGCTGCCGATGGCGCAAAGGCAGGCCCGACGCTGGTGAACATCCTGATTGCGCCGAACCTGAAAGAGCTTGAGGCGGGCAGATCGCAGCAGTACTCCGCCATTGCCACCTACAGCAACGGGCATGCGGCGGATGTAACGACGAAGGCGCACTGGGTTTGCTCAAGCGACACGGCGGCCGTGCTCTCCTCCACCGGCGTGCTGACAGGCCTTTCACCCGGCGAGGTGCGTGTAAGCGCGGAGTTTGAAGGGCTGACGCACACACGCAGGCTGTCGATCGCCGAGCGCAAGCCGGACGAGTTCATACCGCGCAGAGGGAAGACAGCGCGCTGAGGGCTGAAGCCCCGATATTCAACTCCATTTCGCGAAAGCGCGGAGGATGCGGCTCTCAGCAGGCGGGGGCAAAAAGAGGCGGCAGGATGTTGCCCTGCCGCCACCCGTCCCATGGGTTGTCTTGAAGGTAGTGCAATGGTGCAGCCGATAACTTTTCCCGGCACGACTAATTGGCTGCGGAGCAACCGTCAATTTCAGCGCTTTGTAACAAGGGCACTACTTTACTCGGGCCGATAAAGCCCTTAACACGAGTTGGGCTTCAGCCCCTGCTCATGCCGGTTGTGCCCCTTCGTTCCACTGAAAAGCCCTCTTCCACAGCCACTGAAGTCCGGCAAGGTCACGCTCTTACTGCAAGAGTTTGGTTACTTCCTGCTGCACGCTGTTGGCCTGTGCCAGGGCGGCGATGCCCGTCTGCGAGAGGATTTCGTACTTGGACATGTTGGCCGTGGCGGAGGCGTAATCGGTGGCCTGGATGGCATTCTGCGCCGAGGTCAGGTTCTCCTGCTGCGTGCTCATCACCTGGCTGATGGAGTTGAGCATGTTGATCTGGGCCCCGATGTAGCCGTCTTGTGCCGCGATGTCCGTGATCGCCGTGTTCAGCGTAGTCAGGCTCGATCGTGCGTCCAACTGGCTCAGCAGGTCGGTTCCCTTCAGAGAAGCGCCAATGCTGTCGCTATAGCCTGTTGCGGCGATCCCGGTGGCGCCGCTCAGGTCGGTGGCAATGCCGACGTTGGACGTGCCCCCATAAGTCTGAACCGCATTGATGGTCGCAGCCGTGCTGGTGTCCTGGACGGTGCCGGAGATGCCGATGCTGTAGTAATCCGAGGCGATGTTCCCTGAGGCAGCGAGCGCGCCGACAGCGGTGGGCGCCGCGATGCCGGCTGCCTGGAGGAGCAGGCTTGAGTTCACCGTCATGGAGGAATTTACCGACGCAAACGTCAAGATGTTCGAACCGCTGTCGTAGCTGGCCGTGACCCCGTAGTTCCCATTGTTGATGGCTGCGGCAAGGGTTGTGCCGGTATTGTTGGCGGTGCCGATGGCGATGGTGCTGGAGCCGATGCCGATGCTTCCGCTGAGGGTATCGGTGCTCAGGATATTGAGAGTCCCCAGCGTGGTCGTGGTCGGCGTTACAGTGGACGGGGTCTCGGTAATCGCGATGGCGACGGGATTGGCCGGCAGGGTGGTGGTGATGTTCCCGCTGTTGGCAAGCGTCGGCGTTCCCACATCGGTTGCGGTGGCCGTAAAGGTAAGAGAAGTTCCGGCCTGGTTGGGCGTGGCCGTGATG
>Ga0181516_10002400_pt1 | contig 13344 bp, 17 predicted proteins | sample PEATcosm2014_Bin_25_FD_121104 | JGI IMG/M metagenome (GOLD analysis project Ga0181516, IMG submission 121104) | Peatland microbial communities from MTU Mesocosm Facility, Houghton, MI, USA - PEATcosm2014_Bin01_10_metaG | ecosystem: Environmental > Terrestrial > Soil > Wetlands > Peat | place... | reverse complement strand
TCGACATGAAGACGATGTGGGCGCCGACAACCGAAGGCGTGTTGGAGGGGCGCGACCGCGCCACGGGCGAACTGAAGTGGACGGGTACCATCGTGGATCTGGTCTTCGGTTCCAACTCGCAACTCCGGGCCATCGCGGAATTCTATGCCTGTGACGATTCGAAGCAGGCCTTTGTGAAGGACTTCGTGGCCGCGTGGAGCAAGGTCATGAATCTCGACCGTTACGACCTCAAGGCTTGAACTGCGCGAGCACTTTGATGATTTCCTGGGAGACGCGCTCGTCGGTTTCCGCTTCCTGCTGCAGATGCACCGGATAGCGCACCAGCGCCTCGACACCCGCCGGTGAGAATCGCAACTGCACCTGGGGCACCGGCTTGACCACGGTCGTGGAAGCCGTTGCCTTCTCGAGCTGTTGCGTCTGGCGGGTAAGTTCCTCGTGACTCTGGCTGAGGACCTCGTTTAGCGCCGTGAGCAGCTTGGCTTTGATCGACGCGTAGTCGCTGCCCGCGGGCAGCGTCAGCGTGGCTTCGTGCCACACGAAATTCACTCCGGCAATCTGCCGGAAAAGCCCGTTCGCCGACTGAAATACGATCGAATTCGCAAACGCCACCACGCGCCCGGTCGCGCCAAGAGGCCCCTGGGCGTTCAACTCCATCAGATGCATTCGTACCAGGCCGAGACTGATCACCTCGCCGCTGACGGCACCGATCTGCACCCGATCGCCGATCCGCAGGCCGTACTTACCGATCAACAGGAAGTAACCGACCATGGACAACAGCACGCTCTGCATGGCCACGGCCAGCCCGGCCGTGATCAAACCGGCAAAGGCCGCGAAGCTGCTGAATTCGGTGACGAAGGTCAGCGCTATGACGGCCACCGCCAGCACCCAGACCGTCAGAGTTCGCACCAGCAGCTGCTGGTGTCGGCGCCGCGGCTCCTGAATGTAGCGGAATATGAGCCGCCGCCAGATCTCTCCGCCGCCGAACACGATCACGAGCATGCCGATCAGGATGGCAACGCGGATGCCCAGCTCCCGCAGCGCATCCTGGTACTCGTGACTGACCCCATCGCGCCAGTTCTTGAGGTTGTGGCGGTACTGTTCGAGCAGCACGCCTTCCTTGCTCAGGGGGATCCAGATGGCCGAGGTCTGCTGGAACAGCCAAGCCAGCGTATCGAGCTGATCGCGGATGGTCTTGAGTGCCGGCCCGTGAGCCGTATCAGCCTGGGTCGTCAGCGCATCGCTCTGGGTGGTCAGGTTCTTGAGGCGTTCCAGCGGGGCGGCGCGGATGGTGCGAAATGTTTCCTCGAGGCTCGCGGTGCTGCCATCAATCGCCTCGATGGTGTGGCGCTTGACACGCAGCTTCAGCGCCCGGCTGGCCAGTTCCCAGATGCCCACCTGCGCACTCACCGACGGCGCATTGGTCAGCGGTGAGGGTGCGGGTGAGGGTGCGGGTGTGCCGGGCTTGGCCGATGGGGGCATTGCCGGGCTCGCGGCGGTCGGCGCAGGGATGGCCGCGGGCGAGGCGGGAATGGATGCCGCGATGGCATCGATGTGGGCCTTGAGCGCGCTGACGCTCGCGGTCCTGGTGTTGCTCTCACTGAGGAACTGCTGCATGTTGTCCAGCAGGTTCAGTCGCGCGTTGATCATATCGAGCTCGCCCTGGAGCTCTGCGTGCTTAGCCTGGCGCTCGGCAGTGCTGCCGGCGGCAGCCGTCATCTCGGCCGCAATGGCCTGCCGCTGCGCCTTGAGCTTGACCTGCAGCGCATCGGTTGCCTGCACGGGCGAGGGGCTGTCGGTGGCGGAGGATTCGCTGCTGGCTTCGCTGCTGAGTAATTCTGCGTTGGCCCGGGCAATGTCGAATGCCAATGCGACGACCTGGTTCGCCGTCTGCTGGTTGGCGTAGTAGATCAATAAATCGCTGGGTTGACTCGAGCTTTGCTGTTGCGCGCCGAGTGTTCGGTACCACTGGACCGTCTGGTCCAGGATCTGAACGATCTGATTGCCATTCAGCAGCGCAATGTTCGGACTCGGCGCGGCGCCGCCGGTTGACGCCTCCGGAGCCGGTTCCGCACACCAGGCGGATGGCAGCAGGCACAGCGCCGCAATGCCCCAGGCGCGCTGGTGAGTACGCATCAGTGCCAGAACCGCTTGCTCGCGATCGCCGCGCCCTGCGCCAGTGCCTGGAGTTTCCCCCAGATCACTTCCGGGTCCACTCCGCTGGAGCCGACATGGATGCCGAATCCGCAATCGACCGCGGCCATCACATTGTCGCGACCGACCAGGTGCGCGTAGCGCCCGATGCGCTGCGCCACCAGCTCCGGGTGTTCGATATAGGTGGACTGGCACTCGATGACGCCCGGCACCAGCACCTTGCCTTCCGGCAGCTTCACCGATTCGAACAGCGCCCGGTTGACGTACGTGGCGTAGCTCGGCTTGGGCATTTCCCCATCGTTGATAATGTCCAGCCCGGCCTGCAATTGCCGCGCAACCGCCCCTTCGACGGCGCGGCCCACCTGCGCGTCGAGCGCCGCCTCGGCAAATGCCAGCCCGTCCTCGCGCGCGAACATCACCTGCATGAGTGGGTCAGGCCGCGGCAGGGTGCCGACATGCGTGGTCAGGGATCGACCGTGGCTTTTCACTATTTCAATCGGTCGGCGATTTTGGCTAATCCTGCATTGACGCAGGCTTCATCCTTGTCACCGCCGGGTGCCCCGGAGGCGCTCATGGCGCCGATCACTTTAGCGCCGGCTTTCACCGGCACGCCGCCGGTCCATGAAATCAGGTTCGCATCGCCGTTGATCGGTCCCGGCATCGGCGGCGGACCTGCGCCGGGAGGCGGTGGCGGCGGCGGGGCTGAGGCAGGCAGCGTCTTGCCGAAATCGCCGGAGGACATGCCGGTCTTGATCACCGTATAGGCTTTGCGCCGCCCGATCTCGACCGTCCTGTCGCCCGCGCCGTCACCGCGCAGTACCAGGCGAGTGGAGAAGTCCGGGTCCATGACGGTGACGGTGACCTGGTAGCCGTTGGCGCTGCAGGTATCCAGAGCGGTCTTCGCGGCTTCAATTGCCAAGGCGAGGGGCACATCGGCCGCAGCGTTCTGCGCGTACCCGGCGATGGTGGCCAGGGCGGCGCATGCCACCAGAGTTTTCTTCCGCGTCATTCTCCGTAACCCCGCTGGTTATTCTGGTGGCACTCTAGTGGCACTATAGCGATGAAAGAGCGGTGGGCCAATTGAGTCACGTACCTCGGGGGGATTTCGCTATGCGCAAACTTTGTTACGTTCTGACACTGGTGTGCTTGATGGGACTCGCAGCGGAACCCGCACTCTGTGCGGATGCCAAACAGGTGGTACCGACTATGAAGTATGTGCACGTCTACGCTGATAGCGCGGGTGCATCGCACTTTCGCGACGAGCATCTGGACTTCGCGCCGGGCCGTACCGAGGAGAGTTCGATCCATGCGTTGGCCGCCAAGGGCAGGACCACGCTGCTGCGACTGCGCGCGGGCGCGGTGGAGGACTGGCACAATGCGCCGCGCGCCTGGTTCCTGATCGTGTTGCAGGACGCCTCGTAGGTCACCACCTCGGATGGCGAAGTGCGGCAATTCGGACCCGGTTCCCTGGTGCTGCTGGACGACACCACGGGAAAGGGCCATCGCACACGCGCGATTGGAACCATCGATCATGTCGCCGCCGTCATTCCGATTGCCGACGATACCCCGGTGACCGGCGCCAAGTAGGTCGCGCCTGTATGAGCACCCGGTTCCTTGCGGCCGCGATGATCGGTATCGCCGGCTTGTTCGCGGGTGGGCGCGCCAACGCGCAGGCGGCCATGGCTCCCGGCACCGAGTCCGGGTTCGCGCTGTTCCATAAGAAATGCACAACCTGTCATGGCAATCCCGCGGTTGATCGCGCGCCATCGCCCGAAGCGATCCGCAGCATGCCGCCCGAAAAGATCTACGAGGCATTGGGACCCGATGGGATCATGGCCGCGCCAGGGGCGAGTTTGAGCGATACGGAGCGACGCCGAATCGCTGAGTTCATGAGTGGCCGGCCCTTGGGCAGCGGATGCGTGGGCGCCGCCGCTGCCATGGCCAATCAATGCCGTGAGAATCCGCCGCTGCCTGACCCTGCCTCTGCGCCGCAGTGGAACGGGTGGAGCACGGATGCCGCCAATCATCGATTCCAATCCGCCGCGGCCGCCGGCATCCGCGCGCAGGATGTGCCGCAACTGCGGCTCAAGTGGGCGTTCGGATTTCCGGCCGGGGTCTCTGCCAATGCCGAGCCCACCATCGTCTCGCGGCGCGTGTTCGTCGGCAGCGACAACGGTTTCTTCTATTCACTCGATGCCGCCAGCGGTTGTGTCTACTGGTCGTTTGACGTCGGATCCACGGTGCGCGGCGCGGCGACCGTGGCGCCGATCAAAGATCACGCGGCCTCGCGCTACGCGGTGTATTTCGGTGATGGCCGCGCCAACGTCTATGCGCTCGACGCCCGCTCGGGAGCGTTGCTGTGGAAGAGTCGCGTCGATGAGCATTTCGTGGCGCGAATCACGGCCGGTCCTCGCATTTTCAACGGCAGGCTGCTGGTGCCGGTGTCCTCATCGGAAGGGTTCAGCGCCGGCACTCCCGACTACCCTTGCTGCACGGCTCGCGGCAGCGTGGTCGCACTCGATGCGGGCACGGGGCGACGGATCTGGAAGGCGTGGGTGATTGCCGAGGAGCCGAAACCCTACGCGACGCCGCCGAATGGCGTGGTGCTGTCCGGGCCGTCCGGCGGCTCGGTCTGGAACACGCCGACCGTCGATGCCCGACGCCATGCGGTCTACTTTGGGACCGGTGATGCCTGGGCCGCGCCCTCGACCGCGACCACCGATGCCATCATGGCGGTCGATATCGGCAGTGGCCGGGTGCTGTGGGCCTATTAGGTGACGGCGGATGATGTGCACCTGGGCGGCTGCAATGGACCGGAACTCAGCGCCGCCTGTCCAAAGATCTATGGTCCTGACATGGATATCGGCAACTCGCCGATCCTGCTGTCCCTGCCGGGCGGTGCGCGCCTGCTGCTGGCCGGGACCAAAGCCGCCGATGTGCTGGCCGTGGATCCGGACCACAACGGCGCGCTGATCTATCGCGTGAACCCGACCGGCGCGAGTCCCGGCGGCAACTACGCAGTGGGTGCGCCGGCGATTCTATGGGGCGGTGCAGCCGATGCCACCCAGGCCTGTTTTGGGATGGGCACCGGAGGGCTTGCGGGCATCGAGGCTGCGACCGGTCGCACGCGCTGGGTCTTCAAGCCCGACCCTCCTGACGGTTCCGCTGCGCTATCGCTGGGCGCCGCGCCGAAGGTGATACCCGGTGTGGTCTTTGAGGGCTCTGTCCAGGGGGTGCTCTATGCGGTCTCGGCCGCCGACGGCAAAGAGATCTGGCGATTCGATACGGCACGCAGCTTTGACACCGTGAACCAGGTGACCGCCCGCGGCGGCGCCATTGCCGTCTCGGGCGCCGTGGCCGTGGGTGGGATGCTGTTCGTGGGCTCCGGCTACGCCGTCGGCAGCGCGGCTACGGCCGGCAATGCGCTGCTGGCATTCTCGCTGCAATGAAGTTTCCCGGCCGCCAGCTGAAACCGTTCGGTGATCTCCGGGGTATTACAGGCAGGGCGTGAGCCAATTCTGACCGGAGGGACTAACTTATGCATTCCAAAATGATCAACCGCGCGCTGGCAGCCTCACTGATCGGTGTCGTGTTCCTGGCCGGATCAGCCGCTGCCAACGCCAAAGGCTGCATCAAGGGCGCGGCTGTCGGCGCTGTTGCCGGTCACGTTGCCGGCCACCATGCGATTGTGGGCGCGGCGGCTGGTTGCGCGGTTGGCCACCATCTTGCGACCAAGGGGCAGAAGCAGCCGCAGACGCAGACGCGGCCGCAACAGCAACCACAGCCTCAGCAGCCCCCTCAACCGGGACAGCAAATCTCGTAGGGCTAACTCAGTCCCTCGGCCTTCAGGGCGGCAATCACGTGCGGTCGCGCGGCCACGCGACCGTTGTGAGCCTTGAGCGCGGGCCACTTGCCTAAGTCGATGCCCACGTGACTGCTCCAGCTGAGCACCACGTAAAGATACGCATCGGCCACCGTGAATTGATCACCCATCAGGCAGGTCTTCGTGCCGATCGATTTCTCGAGCCAGTCGAGCCGCTTGTTGAGGTTGTCACGCGCGAATTTCTTGACCTCCTCGCCGAGCGTTGGAAAGAACAACGGTCCGAAGTTCTTGTGAATTTCGGAATTGATGTAGGCCAGCAGTTCCAGCAGTCGGTAGCGCTCGAGCGTGCCGGCAGCGGGTGCGAGCTTGGCTGCGGGGTTGAGGTCACCGATGTAAGAGAGCACCGCGACGTTCTCGGTCAGTATCTGACCGTTGTCCAGCCGCAGCACGGGGACATACCCCTTGCTATTGATGGCATTGAGATCCTCACCGGCGGCCGTCTTATGCGTCTTGTGGTCGACCTCGACGCCCTCGAATTTGATGCCGGCTTCATTCAATGAGATATACGAGGCCAGGGAGCAGGCGCCTTTCAGGTAGTAGAGCTTCATGGTCGAGTTCCTTTGAGATGATCAGGGTTGGGTGGAATGTGCGTACGCAGCAGGTAGTAACTGAGGACGAGCACGATGTCCATTGTCCCCACGGCGTAGAAAAACGTGCTGACCGGCGGCTGCGGCCGCAGCCCGAAGAAAGCCCCGGCCGCAAGGCCGCCGAGTACACCGCCGATCCGCGAGATGGTTTGTGCGGAGCCCACGCCGGCACCGCGAACGTAGGTAGGATAGGAATGAGCGCCTATCGCATACACGAATGACTGCATGCCATTGAAGGCGACACCGGCCAGCAGTACGCCAATCCAGAAGATCCCCACCCAGCCGAATGCCGGGATGACACGCTGCGCAGCCATGGCGCCGAGCATGCCGCCCAGCGGCACCGATACCAGCACGCAAGCGACCGCGAGGGTGCGCACCCGTCGCGGGCTCCACTCGGCCACGAACGTCGTGGCGAGGGGTGTCAGACCACCGAGTCCGATGCCCGTGAGCGCGCGCCAGGCCACCAATACGCTGAGGGAGTGCGCGTGCGCGCTCAGCAGCGAACCGATGCACACCGACAACAGGCTCGAAAGGATGGCGCCCTTGCGCCCGATGCGGTCGCTCAGGCGGCCAAGCGCCACGCAACCCACGGCCATGCCCATCATGCTGGCGGTGAGCACCAAGCCAAGATCGGATCGCGCCACACCCCAGTCGGCGACGATGGCCGGGGCGACGAACGACATGGCCTGCAGGCCGTAGCCATCGACCAGCATGATGCAGATCGTGAGGATGGCGATCCCGAGCGGCAGCCCGACATAGGGCGCGGAATCGACGATCTCGATGACTTCGACCGCGGCCCCCGGCGCACTCATGCGCTGACGTTCGCGTCCCAGGCCTTGATGGCCTCGGTGTGGTCGCGCGCGTAGCCGAGCGCATCGCGCGCGGCATCGAAGCGCTGGCTGACCAGTCGCACCAGTGGCGCCTCGAGCCTGACATCGTCGGCCAGTTGGGCTGCAATCTTGACGTCCTTGGCCAGCAGCCCAAGCTGGAAGCCGCTGGCGAACTTGCCGCCGACCACGTGCTCCTGCAGCACCAGGTCGGTGTGGAAGTTGCGTCCCGTGGAAACGTTCAGGATCTCCACCGTGCGCTTGGGATCCAGCCCAAAGCGCTGTCCCGCCAGCAGCGCCTCGGCACAGGCAGCGAAGGTGGCGGCGGCGACGAAATTGTTCAACGCCTTCATGGCATGACCGCTGCCGAGGCCGCCGGTTTCGAACAGGCGTTCGCCCATGGTACTGAGCAGCGGCCGGGCGCTCTCGATCGCGGCCGAATCATCGCCGCTGATCATGATGGTAAGGGTGCCTAGCGCTGCGCGCGGCACGCCGCCGGAGACGGGCGCATCGAGCAGGGTGATACCGAAGGACTCGAGCTTCGCGCCGAGTTCGCGGGTGCCCGTGGGGGTCCCGAGGAACTCATGTCGATGGCGATGGTGTCGCGGCGCAGCTGCTGCGCCAGTCCTTCGCGCAGGTACAGATCGCGGACGATCTGCCCGGTGGGCAGCATGGTCACGACGAAGTCCGCACCTGCGAGCCCAGCGATGCTCGTTGCCGCCTGGCAGCCGTGATCGGCCGCCACCTGGCGGACTCGTTCCTGCGAGCTGTCGTATACGGTGACCGAGTGCCCGGCACGCGCAATGCACGCGGCCATGGGCGCGCCCATGGCGCCCACGCCAACGAATGCGATGTTCATGGCTTGCCGGTGGCCGGGCGCGCGAGCACCTCGGCCGCGGCCGTGAATGCCTCGACACCGCAGGGCACACCGGCGTAGACGGCCGTGTGCAGGATGGTCTCGCGGATCTCCTCGATGCTGCAGCCGTTGGCCAGCGCGCCGGCGACGTGCACCTTGAGCTGATTGGGTTTGGTGAGCGCGGTGAGCGTCGCCAAGGTAATCAGGCTGCGGGTGTTGCGGTCCAGGCCTGGCGCGTCCAGGTTTCGCCGAAACAATGGCGCGTGACCGCGTCCTCGAACGGCCGGTTGAAGTCGGTTGCCTGCGCATAGCGCTCCTCGGCGCCGCCGGGTCCGAACATCTGCCGCCGCACCTGCATGCCCGCGGTGAATGCCGCGTCTTTTTCCCCGCTCACGTCCACCCCCGTTCGATGATTGAAAAGACTCTTCAGGTCGCGGCAGCTTCGCCGGAAACCCTGTCGGCCGCAATGCCCACCGCTGCGGTACGATCCACCGGCATGTACACCCAAATCACGGCACCCGTTGAGGCTGACGCGCTGCACGAGCGTCTGTACGCCGGCGATATTCTTTTATTCCGGGACCTCCCCGCCATGCGCGCGCTGGTGGCGTTCGCACGCGGATTGCTCGAGCGCGCGTTTGAGCCACACGCGCCGCCGCCATGCGCACGCCGGGGTGCCGAATTCCTCCGACCAGTCACGTTTCTCGCTCGAGACACGCACGCTCTGGATGCCCGATGTCAGGTCCGGGCATGGCGCCCCAAACGTCGATGGCGCTGCGCGCTGGATGGCTCCTGGCTTTTTCTATCGCGTCAGCGACGGGGCGCCGCTCAATGAGATCCTGGGCCTGCAGCGGCTGGAGCCCTACTGATGTCGCGGGGGCCCGAGACTCTCGCTCTTCAGTGGGTAACGGCTAACCAGAGCAGCAGCGTACGAAGACCCTGCCAGGCGCCGATGACGGTGTAGTAGGCGACGAGGTAGGGTAAGGTGAAGGCCAGCATCGTTCGGGCAATGGTTTTCAGTGCCAGACGCCACAGGCTGACTTCCATTGATTCATCGGACGTACCGCGCATGAGGGACATTTGGCGATACTCCAGCGGCTCGGTCGGTGACGCCGCTCTCCATCTGAGGTCTCGATCCATTCGACGGATTCACAAAAATCGACTTGGCGCCTTGTTGGCCCTGGCCAGCCTCTGGACGGGCGTTGCCTTCGGCCAGGAAGCGGCGCCGGCGGCGAGTCCCGAAACCCCGCCGGCCGCGGCACCCGCGACCATGGCCCCGGCGACAGTGAGGGTCGTGTTGCGAACCACCCTGGGCGACATCGTGCTCGCGCTCGAAAAGGAGCGCGCACCGGTCACCGTCAATAATTTCCTGCACTACGTCGATCAGAAGCGCCTGGATGGCACCGAGTTCTATCGCGCCGTGACGCTGGACGAGCAGGGGCAGTACGGGCTTATCCAGGGCGGTCTGCGCAATAACCCCAAGCGCGTATTCAAACCCATCGCCCATGAGCCGACCAACGTGACCGGACTGAGCCATGTGAGCGGCGCCATCTCGATGGCGCGCGCCGATCCCGGCACCGCCTCGGCCGACTTCTTTATTGTGATCGGCGATCTGGATTCCTACGACGCGCATCCGGAGGCCGGCGATCCCGGCTATGCCGTGTTCGGTCGCGTGATCGAAGGGATGGATGTCGTGCGCGCCATCCTCCAGTTGCCGCGCGCCGCGGGGACCGGGGAGGGTGTCATGAGCGGTCAGATGATCGCCCATCCGGTGACGATCGTAAGCGTGCGACGCGCCGATTCAGTTCCCTGACGCGCTACTGGCTGCTTCGGCCGCGCAGCAGAGTGCCCACATCGTCGATCTTTTCATCCAGCAGATTCAGTTTGCGCGACAGACCCTGGATATCGGACGCCGCGCGTCGATTCACATCGAAGTCGAGTTCTCCACGTAGCCTGTCCTTGGTGTCCTGGCGGTTCTGGCTCATCATGATCACCGGCGCCTGGATCGCAGCGAGCATCGATAGAAACAGGTTCAACAGAATGAACGGATAGGGATCCCAGGCCTTGTCGTGCATCAGGATGTTGATGCTGGTGTAGATCACCATCAGCACGCCAAAGGCGATGATGAAGGTCCATGAGCCGCCGAATCGTGCCACGTGGTCGGCGACGCGCTCGCCCAGCGTCGCCTCCTTTTCAATCAGCTCATTCGGATTGCGGGTGGCGCGCATCCTGACCAGCTCCTGCGCGGCATGAAACTGCCGTCCCAGAGTCGTCAGCAGGTCCATGCCGGCGTGGGGCTTGCGTTCCAGAAGGGTCGCGATGTCATCGCGCGACACCTCCAGGCAGGAGGTCTCCTCGAGCGCAATGGCGTTGGTGTGATGCGGCGTCTGCTCGAGCATGGACGCAAAGCCGAAAAATTCCCCGCGCGCCGGCTCGTCGACCACCACTTCCTGCTGGTCTTCATCGACCGTTGTTACCCGCACTTTACCGGACAGCATCACGTACGCCTGCCCGCCGGGATCACCCTTCTTGTAGATGCGCTCGCGGGCCGCGAAATGCTTGAGTTCAACCTGCGCCGCCAGCACCGCGGTCTCGTCCTGGTCGAGCAACGCGAACAGCGGCACGCTATTGAGTACTTCCGGATCGCAGGCCATGGGAATCTCCTGTCGTACAAAGCTGAGGGGGCGGGGCGAGCATTGCGGGGTTCGGATGGTCATTGTCGCCATGGCAACCATTTTTGTGCCGGAGCCAAGCGCATGATGGGTCACGGAAGAGAGAGGCGCTGCTCGCGACAGCCATTGTCGTCATGTCGAGCGCCATTATTAGCCGAAACATGAAAAATGCGTGACATTCGGCCGGGAAGCCGACTTTGTCGAGGCGCCGGCGAGGCAAGTCCGGCTAGTTTTCGGCCGCCCAGCCGAAGCGGCGGCGAAGCAAGCTCCAGCGCGTCGGGCCTCGGACAATGTCGGCCTCGAACCTCGGCGCGTGAATGAGGGCGATGCTCAGCCAGACCGCCACGCTGAAGTAGAGCGACATCCAGACGATCTCGCTCTTCCAGTCATTCCATTGATAGGAGATCAGCCGGCGCGAAGCAACGTCGTGAATCCCCTGGGCGATGCTCAGATAGTGGCGTCCGATCGCCTGATCGGCAATCCATCGGGTCCAGTACATCGGGACGTCGATGCGGAAAATGTAGGTGACATAGGCGGCGCCCGCCAGGCACCAGAGGAATAGCATCGGGCGGCGAGCGGCAGTGGAGCGCGCCCCCATGGCTACCACGCTCGCCACTAGCAGCGCGACCGATATCCCCCAGAGGGATTCCTCGGCAACATGGCCAATGTTGGCGGTCGTCAGCACCGAATACCAGGAGCAGATCTCCGCCACGGCGATCAGCGGCACCAGGATCAGCGACACGAATCGGGCAAATCGGCTGCCGGTGGCGCGGGAAGTCTCGTGCAGCATGACGGCCCACTGCGCCACGAAGCACAGCTCCGCGCAGGTGGCCACGGAGCGTCCAACGAGGACGCTGGAAAGCCAGGTGTCGACCAGGCCCAGCCGCGGGACATCGAAGACCGGAAACACGGAACGAAAGGCGCAGCCGAACACGTAGATGGCGGCCAGCTGCAGCTGGCGCCGGCGCGCCGCGTGGTGCTCGGGAAGCATCATCGCCCGGCGTCGATTCAGGGCCACGGCCGACAGCGACCAGGCCAGGACGTTGAACCCCGCCACCGCACACAGGCAAGACCACCAGGTCACCACACCCACTGACATCATGGTGTCATGTTGCCATGCTAAGGGCGGTTCGGCCAACCTCGCCTTGCCCATTCGGCGCCAGCCGAGGACATCGGCCCTGCGGGAGCCGACGTTATGGCAATCGGATCCGCAGCGATAGCGCGACGAATTCCCGTCCCGTGCGCGGGTTTTTGCGACTCGCGGCAGGTCGCTGCCTGAGATCGCAGTGCTAGGTTTCCCAATCTGTCGGTCAAACCGGCGGCAAGGGAGGCGGCGGCGTGGGTTCGATCAAATGGGTGTTGTTTGCCGTGCTGATCGGTGTCGGCGTGCACGTGTGGCATCACCATCAACGCGCGGTCGTTGAACGGGAGCTGGCCTCGGTCGCCGATAGCAACGGCTTTATTCCCATCGTCACCGCTCCGGGCAGTGCCCGTAACGTGGCCATCGTCCTGGCGGCGCTCAATTGTCCGTCGGCCCAGGCGCAACGAGCGGATGCGCTGGCAGCGGAACTGACTCGCTTGGGGCTGGCCAATCAGCGCGCCAATAACTATTCCGCGTCGATCAGCTCCCGCGACCAGATGCCGCTGTTGAATCACACCAACGCGGTATTGGGCGGCGAAATACCCATCGTGATCATCAACGGTCGCGCGAAGGCCAATCCGACCGCCGAAGAAGTGCGGGCCGAGTATTCGGCCGCTGACTAGGAAACTGCCGGCGCTAGCCCTGCGGCGAGGCGGCGGCTTCGGCCTGGGCGCTGACCTGGTCTTTACCGAAATCGAACCGCAGCAGCCATTCCCGCGTGGCGTGGTCGTCGACGGCGACAAACTTCCAATCTCGTGCGGCCGTGCTCGCCTGCTTCGCGAAGTATTTGCTCGGTCCGGCATCTTCGAGTGACTCATCGATGACTTTGCCGGATCGATTCACGACCACGCGGACCACGACTCGAAAATGGCCATGAATCGTTTCATTCGCACTGCGCGCCACGGTGGGCAATTCCCGGTGCAGCACGCCCGCAGGCAGATCGGGCTCGGGCGCGGCTGAGGGTTGAGAGAGCGGCCGGGACAGCACTGGGGATGGCTGCGGCGCTGGCGCTGGCGCGGGTTGAACCTGCTCGGCCACGCCCGGCGGGGGATTGCGGGGCTTGTGAAACAGGCGGGTCCAACCCCAGATGACCAGCAACCCGACGGCGGCGCCTGCCACCAGCGGGGTGATCGAGCGTTTGGGCGTTTCGCGCGCGCCCGTGGGCGCTGTGGCAGCGGCGACCGCCCGCTTGACGATCTCGGCGCGCGCCGGCTCGCTGAGTGCGGGCTC
>Ga0181516_10002399_pt1 | contig 13354 bp, 10 predicted proteins | sample PEATcosm2014_Bin_25_FD_121104 | JGI IMG/M metagenome (GOLD analysis project Ga0181516, IMG submission 121104) | Peatland microbial communities from MTU Mesocosm Facility, Houghton, MI, USA - PEATcosm2014_Bin01_10_metaG | ecosystem: Environmental > Terrestrial > Soil > Wetlands > Peat | place... | reverse complement strand
TGCAGGGTGCGCTCGTCTACGATGGAGTCTTCCTTGAACCGGTTGTTTTCCTGATTCATGGTGAGATACATGTTGGCGTCGGCGATGGGGCCCTGGCTTTGGATTCCGCCGATCTCGGCAACAGCCATCTGCCCGTTGAAGTAGGGATCCTCGCCGTAACTCTCAAAGGTGCGGCCCCACTCGGGAACACGAACCACGTCGATGGATGGGCCCAGTTCGACATTGGTGCCCTTGGCCCATTGTTCCTGGCCGAGCATCTTGCCATATTCGTGAATCAAGCCGAGGTCCCAGCTGGAAGCAACGGCGATGGGGGCAGGAAGTAGAGTGATGTCGTGGGCGCCGTTGCCGACGCCGGCACGGCCATCGGCCAATGTGAGCGCTGGAATGCCGAGGCGCGGATTGGCCGGAACATAACCGACATACCCTTTGATTGGAATCGGACTGACGCCATGAACCATGACGATTTTGTCGTCGAGGGTCATCTGCTGAATGAGCAGGTTGGCGCGCTGGACGGGTGAGAGGGCTTTGTTCATCCAGGGACGGGCGGTTTGCCGGTCGTCGTTCTTTGTCTGCTGGGCAAGCGTGACGGGCAGGGCTGCAAAAAGCGTGCCGGCGCCTACGATGAGGCAGCCGAAAAAGTGCAGGCTGTTGCGCATTGATTTCCCCCAGATTGACTCTGATTCGTATTGGACAAGTCTATTCCGCGGGGGCCGGGCGCTCAAGCATAAATTTGCGCGAACATGCATTATTTGAGCATTATTTCTGGCGAACAGGGACAATACGACAGAGGGAGGCAGAGATCCCGCTTCCCCGGACGATGGGCGTCGCGCAGAAGGGCAGGTAAAAACATCGGACGGGCCAGGGCGAGGTGTGCGACAGCGGTGAAAGCAGCTCCGGTTGCCCGCGCGTGAGTATCTATTCCCTCGGGGGCTAAAGCCCTCTAGATTCCGTATCGCTTTAACGTACGGGCTGAAGCCAGTACCCTTCAAAGCTGCACTTGATCAGAGTTTCCCTGCTTGAAAGGCACGGGCCGAAGCCCGTACCTTTCAAAAACTGCACTCGATCGGAGTTTCCTACAGCGCGTGCATGTAGTCGTAGTTGATTTTGGCAGCTTCCAGCTCGGTCATGCCTGCAATGGGCGGCTCCTGCTCGGAGAAGTAGTACTCCACGCCTGCCGGCCCGGCGGCGGCAAAGATCGGCTTGTAGTCGATGTGGCCCCGGCCCAGTTCCGTCCCCTTGGGGCGGCTCTCTCCACGCAGGTCGGTGGTGGTTTTCGAGCCCGCGACAAAGTCCTTGACGTGCATCATGCGGTAGCGGGTGGGGTACTTTTTGAAGAGGTCGACTGGGTTGTGTCCGGCGGTAACTGCCCAGCCGCAATCCAACTCGAATTTGACTAACTCTGGATCGGTTTCGGCTAACAACACTTCGTAGCCAGTCTTGCCGCCGCCCTGATCTTTGAATTCGAAATTATGGTTGTGGTAGGCGAACTGCAAACCTGCCTGCTTGGCCTTGGCGCCAATACTGTTGGCAAGCGCGGCGGTCCTCTTGAAGTCGTCCATATTCAAGCTGGATAGAACCTCGGCAAAATTCGCCATCGTTGCTTCCTTGGCCACCAGTACGGAACTAACGGCGTATTTCGCACCCATTGCGTGCGCGTCTTCAAACAGCGGCTCAGGATCGGCAGCGGTAAAGCGGAGATGGCAACTGGGACAATTGAGGCCGGCATCGTCAATCGCTTTGCGGAAATCCTTTGCCGAGAACTTGGCAAAGCCGGCTGTCTCGACAAACTTGTAGCCGATTCTGCTCAGCCCGTTCAAAGTCTTGGGAACATCGACGGCCAACTCTGCCGCCACCGTGTAGAGCTGAATCCCGGGCGCACGGCCTAGCGGATCTGCATGCAACATTTTGGGCAGGGCTGCGGTCAGCGCCACCGCGGCGCCTGTCCGTGCGATGAAACTCCGTCGCGAAATATTTTCCGTCATTGCCAAATTCCTCTCCTGGTTGCGATCCAGTCCATCATAGACCTTTCGAACCACGGGAGGGTTAGGGCCGTGCAGAAGCCTCAACCGGAGAGCCGTACCAACTGCTGCGCTTCCTGCCGCGGTCCCAGGATCGACATCCGCGGGATGCGGCCCCGAACCATGGCAACCTCATCGCAGCGATGCAGGCGCGGGCAATTCTGGCAGTCTTTGAATATCTTGTCGGGCAGCTCGGCCTTATCTTCCACGGTGCGAAAGCCATACTTAAAAAAGAAGTCGGGAATGCGCGTGAACAGGCAGACTGAGTGGATGCCGTGCTCTTCCGCCTCTTCGATCAGCGCGCCCAGGATGCGTCCGCCCGCGCCCTGCCCCTTGGCTTCCGGCTTGACGACGATCGAGCGCACCTCGGAGAGATGCGGCCCGTAAAGATGCAGCGCGCCGCAGCCCAGGAAGACGCCGCCGTCGGATTCGGCAACCGTGAAATCGCGAATATTCTCGCAGATCTCGGCGAATGCGCGCTTCAGCAGCGTGCCGTCGGTCGAAAGGGAATTGACCAGGTCGTAGACGTTGGAAGCGTCCTGGAGCCGGGCCTTACGCACCAGCATGGACAGCCTCCTCAGTCTTGAAGGCCGCTCCGAGCGCGGCAACCTTCTTCGACGCAACGTTCAGGGCTTCCTTCACGCGTTCACGCGCGGTTCCGCCAATCACGTTGTGGCAATCGAGCGTCGCTTCCAGCGTAACGGCGGCGAAGAAATCTTCCCCGAACTCGGGTCCGAATGCACGCAGTTCTTCGAGCGAAAGCTCCCCCAATTCAACGCCTTTTTCAATGGCGATACGCACAGCGTTGCCGATTTTCTCATGCGCGGTGCGGAAGGGAACACCCTTGTGGACCAGGTAAGTGGCCGCGGCCATGGCGTTCAGGTAGCCCCTCTGCGCGGCCTCGGTCATGCGCTCGCGATTGAACTGGAGCGCGGCGGTAAAGCGAGCCACGAGTCCGAGCATCTGCGGCACAAATGCAGCGGAGAAGGCCGGCTCCTGGGTTTCCTGCATGTCTTTATTGTAGGACAAAGGCAGCCCTTTGAGTTGCAGGGTGACCGCCTCGGCGGCGCCGTGGATGCGACCGACCTTGGCGCGGATCAGTTCCGTGAGATCGGGATTCTTCTTTTGCGGCATGGCGCTGGAGCCGGTGGAAAATGCCTCGGGGAGCCTGACAAAATCGAATTCCGCGGTGGCGAAGAGGGTGATCTCTTCGGCAAACCGGCTGAGGTGAAGGCCGACGAAGGTGAGGGCCTGCAGGTACTCGAGGACAAAATCGCGGTCGCTGGTCGCGTCCATGGAGTTGGCGGTGGGCGCGGTGAAGGCGAGCTCGCTCGCGGCGATGGTGCGGTCGAGGGCGAGGGTGGCTCCGGCAACGGCTCCGGCACCGAGCGGGCAGTAGTTGAGGCGGGCAGCGCAGTCGGCAAGGCGCGAGGCATCACGGAGAACCATCTCGACATAAGCCAGCAGCCAGTGGGCCACAAGGACGGGTTCGGCACGCTGTAGGTGCGTGTAACTCGGCATCACGGCGTCGCCCGCCGCGTTGGCTTTTGCGATGAGGGCTTTCGCCCACGCGGCGAGTCCCCCGACCACCAGGCCGATTTGCTCGCGCACGTAGAGGCGCAGGTCGGTGGCGATCTGCTCGTTGCGGCTGCGGCCGGTATGCAGTTTCAGGCCGAGGGAGCCGATGCGCTGGACCAGCGACAACTCCACAAAGTGATGGATGTCTTCGGCGGAAACGTGATCGCGTACGGCGGCCTGGCCGGCGGGCGATGCGTGGCCGGCGGCGATGGCATCGAGGGCTGCGCGGATCGTCTCTCCTTCAGCCGAGGTGAGGATGCGGGCGGCGATAAGGGCAGACGCGTGAGCCTTGCTGGCGGCAACTTCCTGCGGAAGCAGACGCCAGTCGAAGACGATGGACTTTTGCCACGCTTCGAATTCGGCGTCGAGCGGCTCGCGAAAACGGCCGGACCACATCTTTACGGGTTGTTGATCGGACATTGGACTGCCTTGCGTGAGAATTTTGTGTGCGTTGTGTTCCTGCGCCGTCCCTACTGGACTTGGCGCCCTATTGTTGTGTCCACCCCCCTGCCGGATGCGAACTGACTTAACCGGTACGATCAGGGTTGGGGTTCTGCTGGAGGCATCGTAATTTCAACTGCACCTTCACCTAAATCCAAAACAACCTTAGCGGTCGGCGGGTGATAGACACGACCACCTTACAGTCGATAATCGTATCGGAGCTGCACATTTGCGGCCCCTCCATTCTTCGGTTCGCAAAATACCCAAGCCTTCACGTTGTCCTTCGAGTGTTGGACCAAAATAGGAGACGAACCGCGTCCCTCGACGCTAATAACCTGTCCCTGGGCGCCGACCGTCACGGTCAGGTCTACCGATCCCGTCAAATGTGCAGCCCACGCTAAGGGGGCGTATTTCGGGACAGCTAATTGGTTGACGCAAACCTGGCATGCCGCAGACGCCGGGATCAGAACCGCCGCGATAAGGAGCATAGTCGCGAATCTGTTCATGTGAGCCTCCTATGCTCTTACCGAGCACCATATTCGTCCAACTTCTCACCGCGCGCCTTTGCGCCTACGGCATGGGTGGCGCGGCTTGAGCCGCGCCGTTCCGAGAGAATTAGAGTGCGAAGAACGTCGCGCACTAGTCCTTTTCCTTCGCGCTGCTGAGCCGGGGCATTTCATTGCCGGTGCTCAGCGTGAGGAGGCCGGACGCGGCGTAGGTCATCAGCTTGTCGCGGGTGTCGGTGATGTCGAGGTTGCGCATCGTGAGCTGGCCGATGCGGTCCTGCGGCGAGAAGGTCGACGCGGTCTTCTCCATCGAGAGGCGCTCGGGATGGAAGGTAAGGTTGGGCGACTCGGTATTAAGAATGGAGTAGTCGTTTCCGCGGCGGAGCTCGACTGTTACTTCGCCGGTGATGGGCTTGGCGACCCAGCGTTGCGCCGACTCGCGCAGCATGATGGATTGCGAGTCGAACCAGCGGCCCTGGTAAAGCAGGCGGCCGAGCTTGCGTCCGTTGTCGCGGTACTGCTCGATGGTGTCTTCGTTGTGGATGCCGGTGATGAGCCGCTCGTAAGCGATGAAGAGCAGGGCCAGGCCGGGGGCTTCGTAGATGCCGCGAGACTTGGCTTCGATGATGCGGTTCTCAATCTGGTCGCTCATGCCCAGGCCGTGCCGTCCGCCGATTCGATTGGCTTCCAGCAGCAGTTCGACGGGCGAGTCGAAGGAACGGCCATTGAGCGCAACGGGATTGCCTTCTTCAAAGCGGATGGCGACCTGCTCGGGCTGAATGTCGACGTCGCCGCGCCATGAGGCCACGCCCATAATGGGGACGACGATCTTGATTGAAGACGAAAGGAACTCGAGATCCTTGGCTTCGTGCGTAGCGCCCAGCAGGTTGGAGTCGGTCGAGTATGCCTTCTCCGAAGACATCTTGTAAGCAAAGCCAGCCTGCTGCATGAAGGCCGACATTTCGGCCCTGCCGCCGAGCTCGTCGATGAAGGCCTGGTCGAGCCAGGGCTTGTAGATCTTCAGGTCGGGATTGACGAGCAGGCCGTAGCGGTAGAAGCGCTCGATGTCGTTGCCCTTGTAGGTGGAGCCGTCGCCCCAGATGTGGACGTCGTCCTCTTTCATGGCGGCGACCAGCATGGTTCCGGTGACGGCGCGGCCGATGGGCGTGGTGTTGAAGTACGGCACGCCGGCCGTCGTGATGTGGAATGCTCCGGCCTGCAGCGCGGCGATGCCTTCGCGCACCAGCGGGCCGCGACAGTCGACCAGCCGTGCGTTGGCGGCGCCGTATTCAAGTGCCTTGCGCGGGATTTCGTCGTAGTCGGTTTCGTCGGGCTGGCCCAGGTTCGCCGTGTAGGCGTAAGGGATCGCGCCCTTCTGCTTCATCCAATGCAGGGCTGCGGAAGTGTCGAGCCCGCCGGAGAAGGCGATGCCGACCTTTTGGCCGACGGGCAGGGATTCGAGAATGACGGACATTGCGTGCCTCAGTGGACAGTGAACAGTGGTTAGTGACCGGTGGTCGGATTAAAAGTGCAACGTAGCTTGGTCAGCCTCATGCTCTAGCCGTTTTCGTCGTTTAAGTTCCAAAACAAAAGCGAGTATCGCTGCCAACGCCAGCGACGCATAGCTGCACGCGTGCATCATCCAAGTGTCCTGTTCGCGCTTGTGTCGGAATTCGACCAAAGAGCTTGTTGACGGACTTTCAGGATCCAAGTAGACCGCAACATGTCCAAAATGTTGGTCAGGATTAACCATCTCCGATGCGTGATACTCCCGGCCCCCGTACTCGTACGAATAGTACGCTGTATTCGATTTCCCGTGATGGATCGCGGTAATCGAGCCCAAGACAACCTGTTCTCTCGGCGCGACCAATTCATCCCGGTGGACAAGGTACCAACTATAGACTGTGTAACCAAGAGCCATGGCGAGCCAAATCAGCAACATCGCCCAAAATGGCAAATTCTTACGGCGCCTCTTCAAACCCCTGTCCACAACTCACCGTTCACTTTCACCGCTTAACGGAACTTCTCCACATTTGCCAACCCGCCGAGCAACAACAGCAGCAGCGCCTTCTGCGCGTGCATGCGATTTTCTGCCTGGTCGAAGACGATGGACTGCGGGCCGTCGAGGACCGCGTCCGTAACTTCGGCGTTGCGGCGGGCGGGCAGGCAGTGCATGAAGACGGCGTTGGGCTTGGCCTTCTGCATAAGGGCTTCATTGACTTGAAATGGGCGAAAAATTGGAGCTCGTTTTGTCGATTCGTGCTCCATGCCCATGGAGACGCAGACGTCTGTATAGATGGCGTCGGCATCTTCGGCGGCGGCGTGCGGGTCTTGCAGCAGGCGCACTTCGCAGCCGTTAGCCTGGGCAATGTCGCGTGCCAGGGTCACGATCTCGATGTCCGGCGAGTAGCCGCGCGGCGTGGCCACGGTGACGTTGGCACCGAGCTGCGCGCCGGTCAGCATCAGCGAGTGGCACACATTATTGCCGTCGCCGACGTAGGTGAAGTTGGCGCCGACGACCGAACCCATGTGCTCTTGCAGCGTCATGAAATCGGCAAGGGCCTGGCAGGGATGCTCGAAGTCCGACAGCGCGTTGATCACGGGCACGCGCGCGTTGGCGGCCATCTCGGTGATGGTGTCGTGCGCGTAAGTGCGCAGCACAATCACATCCACCCAGCGCTCCACGTTGCGCGCCACATCGGCGATGGATTCGCGCTCGCCGAGCGGCGAATTGGTCTGGTCGAAGAAGATGGCGTTGCCGCCCAGCGTGTTGATGCCGGTTTCGAAGCTGAGGCGGGTGCGCAGGCTGGCCTTCTCAAACATCAGCACCATCTGCTTTGCGTCGAGTGCATGGCGGTACGCGCGCGGGTTGAGCTTCACGTCGTGGCCCAGCTTCAGGATGGCGCGGACTTCGGCGCTGGTCAGGTCGGCGATGGAGCACATGTCTTCACCAGCAAGGCGCTTGGCCGCGGCAAGGATATCGGGGTCGTTTTCGACGGGCACGGAGGCCGCCTGTGGTTCGATGGTTGCTCTGCTAGACATTCTGGTGTCCTCCTGCGGACGGGGCTGCGACGTGCGCGGCGGCGTATTCGGTGAAGATTTCGTCCAGCGCCGCGATGGCGGTGTCGACGTGCGTACGCTCCAGGATGAAGGGCGGCAGGAAACGCAGCACGGTATCGCTGGTGCAGTTGATGAGGATATTGCGCTTGAGCATCTCGGCCACGGTGAGCTTGGCCAGGTCGGCGGAATCGAGTTCGGCTGCGACCATGAGGCCTATGCCGCGCACATCGACAATGGCGTCGTGACGCGCGGCAAGCGATCGAAGTTGCGACTGGAAGTAATCGCCGACTTCTGTTGCGTTGGCGAGCAGGTTGTCCTTTTCGATGGCGTCGATGACGGCGATGGCGACGGCGCAGGCCAGCGGGCCTCCGCCGAAGGTGGTGCCGTGCATGCCCGCGTGGAAGCTGCGCGCCACCTCTTCCGTGCAAACCATCGCTCCCATGGGGATGCCGCCGGCCAGGGGCTTTGCCAAAGTGGTGATGTCGGGCTTCACATCGTAATGCTGATAGGCGCACCACTTGCCGGTGCGGCCCATGCCGGACTGGATTTCGTCGGCGATGAGCAATGCCGCAGTCGAGTCGGCGAGGGCGCGCGCTTCGGCGAAGAACTCGGGGCTGATGGGGCGGACGCCGCCTTCGCCCTGCACGGCCTCCACCAGGATGGCGCAGACCTCGGTAGAAAACTTGGCGCGGAGATCGGCGACGTCATTGAATTTCACAAATTCCACGCCGGGCATGACCGGCGCAAAGGGCTCGCGGTACTTGGCCTTGTAAGTGGTGGCCATGGAGCCGAAGGTGCGGCCATGAAAGCTTTGGTCTAGAGCAAGAAACTTGGTGCCAATCTGCTTGCCTTCGGCCCGCAGGACGCCGGCGTGGGCGCGGGCCAGCTTCAGCGCGCACTCCCAGGCTTCGGTTCCTGTATTGGCAAAGAAGACCCGATCGAGCCCGGTGATGCGCGTCAGCCGCGCGGCGAGTTCGGCCTGCCCTTCGTGGAAGTAAAGGTTCGAGGTGTGGATGAGCGCCTTGCTTTGGCGGGCAATCGTCTCTTCGATCACCGCGTTGCCATAGCCGAGCGCGTTCACGCCGATGCCGCTCAGCAAGTCAAGGTACTTCGTACCGTCCTCGTCCTCGACGTGAACGCCCTGACCGCCAACAAACAGCAGGGGGTTGCGGTCGTAGGTGTGAACTAATAGCCGCTCTTCGGCGGCGCGAATCCGATCCAGTTTGCTCAATTCAATTCTCCTCAGGCCACCATCACTTCGGTGCCGTGGGCTACGCGGGAGCTGCACAGATCGGGAAGGGATCCTGCCGCCTCCGCGGGCAAAATTCGTACGCGCTTGACGCCGTTCAACAATGCTTCGCGGCAGGCGCCGAGCTTGGGCAACATACCGCCGGAGATGACGGCATTCTTGGCCATCTCGGCGATTTGATCGATACTGAGCCATCGCAGCACTTCACCGTTCATGCCTTTAACGCCCGGCACGTCGGTGAGGAAAACCAGCGCGTCGGCGCGGCAGGCAATGGCGCAGGCTGCGGCCATTTCGTCGGCGTTGATGTTGTAATATTCGCCGTCGAAGCCGAGCGCCATGGAGCACAGCACGGGCACCCCGCTTAGATGCCAGATGGCATCGAGCCAGCGAGGGTCGCTCGCGGCGATTTCGCCAACAAAGCCGAGGTCCGGCGAGGTGCGCTTTTTGCGGGCGCGGAAGACGAGCCCGTCGCCGCCGGACATGCCGACGGCAGGCGTGCCTAGCGCGCCCAGCGCCGCGACGAGACTCTTATTGATTTTTCCGGCAAAGACCATGAGGGCCACGTCGCGCGTCTCGGCGTCGGTCACGCGCAGCCCGTCGATGAACTGGCTCTGCTTGTTCAACGCCTTCAGCGTGCGCGTAAGCTGCACGCCGCCGCCGTGGACCACGGCCACCTGGTTGCCATCGCGGACAAGGTCGGTGATGGCGCGGACACAACCCTCCAGCAGCGAAGGAGATTCCAGGCCCGCTCCACCCAATTTGACAACGTACTTCATTCCAGCCCCTCCGCTTCGCCGTATCCCATCATGACGTTCAGATTTTGCACGGCCTGGCCGGACGCGCCCTTCAGCAGGTTATCGAGGCAGCTGACAATGACGGCGCGGCGGCCGCCGCTGTCCAGTTGAAAGCCGATGTCGGCGTAGTTGGTGTGCACGGAGTGCTGAATCTGCGGCAGCGTTTTATCGTAGAGCCGCACCATGGGGCTGTGTGCGAAAAACTCATGAAAGATGTGCCCGACCGAAGCGCTACTCTGCGGCTTCTTGAAGTGCACGTAGATGGTGGACAGAATGCCGCGCGGAATGGGCAGCAGATGCGGCGTAAAGACGATCTGGCTTGGGTCGAGGCCGATCTGCTCCAGCAGTTCACCGGTGTGGCGATGGCCGAAGACAGCGTAAGCGGAGAGATTGTCGGCCGCATACATGAAGTGCGTTTTGGCGGTCGGCGCCTTGCCCGCGCCGCTCACGCCGCTCTTTGCATCGGCCACGATGCCGCGTTCCAGGTCGACCACCCCCGCGGCAACCAGCGGCCGCAGCGGCAAAATGATCGAAGTGGCATAGCAGCCGGGATTCGCTACTAACCGCGCGTTGGCGATCTCTGCGCGATGCAGTTCCGGCATGCCGTAGACGGCTTCAAGCTGAATGGTCGACGCCAGAGCCGAGCCTTCGTCTTCAAAGGCATAAACTTCGCGGTTGGCCGGCTCGTTCAGACGCCATGCGCCGCTCAAATCAATCACTCGAATACCGCGGGCGATCGCCTCCGGAGCCCAGGCGCGCGACTGCTCGTGTGGGGTGGCGAGGAAGAGCACTTCGACGCCCAGATCGGTCAACAAGTCCCAGGAGAATGGCTGCTGGCGGAGCTTGCCGCTGCCCCTGCTGTCGGCAAGGGAGGGGTGGATCTCAGACAGCGGCACGCCGCCGCGGGCAATATCTTTCTCGTCGACGCGCCCGGCAAACAGAGGCTCGGCGCCTTTAAGGCGAGGATGGCGCAACAGGAGGCGAGCCAGCTCAGCGCCCGCGTACCCGGTCACTCCGACAACGGCAGTTTTTACCGAGGTAGTCATGATTCGAACATTGTCCTTAACCGCGTCTCCACGTCGTTGGCCTGGCGCTCGTCGGGGCAGATAATCAATACTGTGTCGTCGCCGGCGATGGTACCGACCACCTCCGCCCAATTTTCGTAGTCGAGGGACGCGGCCAGGGGCTGGGCGCCGCCCATCACTGTCCGCACAACGACCTGGTTGATGGCCTGGCGGACGCGCAGCCCGAAGCTCTCAATCATCTCGGCGACCGAAGGCGGTGTATCGTCCTCGGGTGTAGATGCTCCGTTGCCACCGGGCAGCGAATAGCCGCCAGGCCCCTTGGAGAGGCGCAACTCGTGAATATCGCGGGAGAGAGTGGCCTGGGTCACGTCGAAACCGAGTTCCACCAGCTTGTTGCGGAGCTCCACCTGGTTGGTGACGAGGGATTTCGCAACCAGGTCGCGAATCGTATTGAGCCTTTGCGATTTCATTCTATTCCTGAGCCAAACGTGCAAGCGCGGCCCGCAGGTCTGCGAGCCGCGCTTGCATAAATATACAACGAAAATGTATAAATATGCAAAGCTGCTTCCCCGGCTTCCCCGAAAAATTTGCCAATTGTTTACGCGGCGCCAAGTTTTCCACAGCTCTGTGCTGTTCGGGAGCCTTTTTCGGGCAGCGTCGCGGCCTAAGTGGTTATTTTCTGCAGTGTGCGGCGCGGCAACATTTTATGCAAAGAGGTTGTATAGTTACTCATGGGCTTCCCCCCCGATTTTCTAACCCGCTCTACGTGTCTTTCCCCACCGAAACCCGGCGAGAAGACCGCAAGTTGTCGTAACCGGCAGCACTTTTCCTCTCATTTTCCCCGACATTTGACAAATACTTTGGTTGACCCGCGGTTCGATTCGGACTCGTGCGGCGTGGGCTTCGTTGCGCAGCTTTCGGGTGTTCCCTCGCACAGCATTCTTCTGCAGGCCCTTACGGCCTTGGTGCGGCTGAATCATCGCGGAGCCGTGGCCGCTGACGGCAAATCGAGCGACGGGGTGGGGGTCACGACGGCGATTCCACGCGAGTGGCTGCTGGCGCAGGCGGGATTGAGCCTGCCCGAGGAAAAGCCGCTGGGCGTGGGCATGGTGTTTTTGCCGGCAGACAACGGGGCTTCGCGCGTGGAAATTGGCGCGGCGCTGGCGGCGCGCGACCTGGAGGTGCTGGCTTGGCGGCCGGTGCCGGTGCGTCCGGAGGCGCTGGGGGAGATCGCCGAGTCAACACGGCCGCAGATCTGGCAGGTGCTGGTGAGCGCAGAGGATTCCGACAGCTTCGATCGCCGCCTCTACCTGGCGCGAAAGCAATTTGAGCGGTCCGGGCTGCCTGGCTACGTGGTCAGCATGTCGTCGTCCTCCATCGTCTACAAGGCTCTCTGCGCGGGTCGCCTGCTGGCGGATTTTTACCCGGATCTTGCCGATCCGGAGTTCAAAACAGCATTTGCGATCTTCCACCAGCGGTATGCGACCAATGTGTTGCCCTCGTGGGATCGGGCGCAGCCATTCCGCACGCTGGCGCACAACGGCGAGATCAACACCATCTGGGGGAACCGCGCCAGCATGGAGGCCCGCGCCGCGACATTTCCAACGGAGCTTTACCCGGTGATTACCGAGGGCGGCTCCGATTCCATGTCCCTGGATGAAGTGGTGGAACTGCTGGGACACAACGGCCGCACGGTGGCGGAGGCGGTGCGGATGGTGGTGCCGCCAGCCAATCCGGGGAATGGGTCTTCTTTCTTGCAGTACAGCGGCGACTGCATTGAGCCGTGGGACGGTCCCGCCGCGCTCGCGTTTACGGACGGGCGCCAGGTGGGAGCGATTCTTGACCGTAACGGTCTGCGGCCCTGCCGGTTTGCGCTCGACGACCAGGGCCTCGTTGTTGCAGGATCCGAGATCGGCCTCGTGGATATGGACCCGGAGCATATTGTGCACAGCGGGCGCCTCGGGCCCGGCCAGATGATCGTCGCCGATCTGGACTTTCATCGGTTCTTTGAGAACGACGAGATATTGCGCATCTTCGACCGCAAACGCCACTACCAGGATCTGATCCAAATCGATACGCCGCTGGAACCTTCACCCCAGGCTCCGCCGCGCATGGACGGCGGGGAACTGAACCGGCTGCAGCGGCGATTTGGATTTACGCGGGAAGATGTGCGCATGGTGCTGGCGCCGATGGCGGCAGAGGGCAAAGACGCCGTGTGGTCGATGGGCGACGACACCCAGATTGCGCCGCTTGCCCGCGCGCCGCGGCCGCTCTATGCCTTCTTCCGGCAGCGGTTCGCGCAAGTGACCAACCCGCCGATCGATCCGCTGCGCGAAGCCATTGTGCTGCAGATGCACACGCGCCTGGGACCGTGGCCGCACCTCTTTGAGCTGCGTGAGCCGCTGCCCGGGCTCTCGCTCAAGTCACCCATCCTGTCGCTGGCGCACATGCATGCGCTGCGCCACGCACAACACGCGCAGGCGGGGAAGATGCCGCATGCGATCCTCACCTGTCTTTATTCGCCCGATTCCACGCTGGAAGTGGCCGTGGACATCCTGGCCCGGCGCGCAGTGGAACTGGTGGGTGCGGGCGCGGCGCTGCTGATCCTTTCCGACTGGGGCGCATCCCCCACGGCGATTCCGATCCCCATGGCGATGGCGACCGGAGCAGTGGACCATGCGCT
>Ga0181516_10002398_pt1 | contig 13355 bp, 12 predicted proteins | sample PEATcosm2014_Bin_25_FD_121104 | JGI IMG/M metagenome (GOLD analysis project Ga0181516, IMG submission 121104) | Peatland microbial communities from MTU Mesocosm Facility, Houghton, MI, USA - PEATcosm2014_Bin01_10_metaG | ecosystem: Environmental > Terrestrial > Soil > Wetlands > Peat | place... | reverse complement strand
TCCGTGTCTGTTGACTCATTGTTTTATCCATTCCAGCCACGGTAACCCGACTTCTGGCGCAACGTATCCTTCAACCACTCTTTCCACCCCATCACCGGTAACAAAACTTTTGGCGCAATTCGCCGGCACGGCCACCCTGAAAAAACCCCGAATTGCCTGTTGACTATGGCCCCTGTTTTGATAGTTTCTCCCCTCCTTTTATCAGGATTTAGATGAAAACGCATTTGCCGAAAATTAACGTGGACCAGCGCAAGTGGCATGTCATTGATGCCAACGGCGCCATCTTGGGGCGGCTCGCCGTCCAGATTGCCGATACCTTGCGGGGCAAGAACAAACCCGTTTACACCCCGCACCTTGATGCCGGCGATTTCGTCGTCGTCATCAACGCGGAAAAGGTGACCGTCACCGGCAAGAAGGAAACGGAAAAGCTGTTCATGACTTATTCCGGCTGGAAGGGCGGCGAGGCCTACCGGTCCGTGGCCCAAATCCGCGCGAAGCATCCGGAAAAACTCATCACCCACGCCGTGCGCGGCATGGTCCCGAAAAACCGGCTCGGTCGGAAGCTCATGACGAAGCTCAAAGTTTTTTCGGGCGACAAGCATCCCCACGCGGCGCAGCAACCCGCGCCGCTCGCCGTCAAAAAGTAATCGCATTGATTTATGGCTGAAACCTCTGAGATCCTCGGCACCGGCCGCCGCAAGACCGCCGTCGCCCGCGTACGCATCGCCCCGGGCACGGGCAAGTTCGTCGTCAATGGCCGGCCTTTCGAGAATTATTTTCCCACCGAGACGCTGCGGATGGTGGTGAACCAGCCGCTCGTCGTGTCCGCGCTCGCCGGCAAGATTGACATCCGCGTCAACGTCCAGGGCGGCGGCCCCAACGGCCAGGCCGGCGCCGTCCGCCACGGCATCGCCCGCGCCCTCACCAAGAGCGACATCAATCTGCGCCCGGCCCTCAAGGCCGAGGGCCTGCTGACCCGCGACTCCCGCAAACGCGAGCGCAAAAAATACGGCCAGCCCGGCGCCCGCAAACGCTTCCAATACAGCAAACGTTGATCCTGTCCGCTTTCCCCGGCCCCGCAGGTTCAACTTGCGGGGTCTTTTGTTTTGGTGGACAAACAACGGGGACGCGGAAGTTTTCCATTCCATTTTTCCGCATTTCGTGAGTTTCTTATGAAGACGCACATGGCAAAAAAAGTGAAGGTCGGCATTGTCGGCGCCTCCGGTTATTCCGGCGAGGAACTGGTGCGGCTGTTGCTCTCGCATCCTCATGCCGAACTCGCGGCCGTCACTTCGCGCCAGTTCGCCGGCCAGACGCTGGCCCAGGCCTTTCCCAAATTCGCCCATCTGCCGGCCGCCAAAACCATCAAGTTCACCGAACCCGATGCCGCCCTGCTTGCGAAAGAAGCTGAAATCATATTTCTGGCGCTGCCGCACGGCGTCGCCGCGGAATATGCCGTCGCCCTGCTCGAAAAGGGCCGGCGGGTGATTGATTTGAGCGCTGATTTCCGGCTCAAGAACGCCGCTGTGTACCGGGATTTTTACGGCCACGACCATCCCGCGCCGCAATTGCTGAAAAAGTCGGTTTATGGCCTGCCGGAAGTTTACCGGGCCGCCATCAAAAAAGCCGCGCTGGTGGCGTCGCCGGGTTGTTATCCCACCAGCATCCTGCTGCCGGCGCTGCCGCTGTTGCGGGCCGGGCTGGTCAAGGCGGACGGCCTCATCGCCGATTCCCTCAGCGGCGTCAGCGGCGCGGGCCGCAAGGCGGAAATGGAACTCTTGTTTGCCGAATGCAACGAAAGCGTCCGGCCCTACGGCGTGCCCAAGCACCGGCATCTTTCCGAGATCGAGCAGGAATTGTCCGTTGCCGCCGGCGCGCCGGTGGTCATTCAATTCACGCCGCATCTCATTCCCGTCAATCGCGGCATTCTCACCACGCTTTATCTGACGCCCGCCAAACCCGTCGCGAATGCGAAACAGGCGGAGGCGTTCACTGAGAGAATTGCCGGCTGCTATCAGGCTGCTTACGGCAAGGAACCGTTTGTGCGGCTGCTCGACGGCAAGTCCCTGCCGGACACCAAAAATGTGAACGGCACGAACGTAATTGAAATCGCCTGGCGCACGGATCCGCGGACCGGCCGACTTGTCGTGATGAGCGCCGAGGACAATCTCGTCAAGGGCGCGAGCGGCCAGGCCGTCCAAAGCCTGAACCTCATGTGCGGCTTTCCGGAAACCGCCGGGTTGATTTGAAATAATTGTTCCTCCGAAATTCATGAAGGAAAAATTCAAACCTCTTCACGGCTCCGTCACCGCGCCGCAGGGTTTTCTCGCCGCCGGAGTTTTTTGCGACATCAAACGGCTCGGCACCGGCAAAGGCGCCCACAGGCCGGGGAAACGCGACCTCGCGCTCATCCTCTCTGAAGTGCCCGCGGCGGTCGCCGGTCTGTTCACCACCAGCCAGGTTTGCGCCGCGCCGGTCAAGGTAAGCCTGCCGCGCGCGAACAAGGCCCGGGCGCAGGCCATCGTCGTCAATTCCGGCAACGCCAACGCCTGCACCGGCGCGGGGGGGTTGCGTGACGCCCGCGACATGGCCGCGACGGCCGCCAAAATCCTTCATCTGCGCGCTGAGGACATTCTGGTCGCCTCGACCGGGCGCATTGGCGTCGTCATGCCCATGCCCAACGTGAAGCGGGGCATCCGCGCCGCCGCCGGGCTGTTGAACGATACCCGGGAAAGCGCGCAGCACGCCGCCGAAGCCATCATGACCAGCGACACGCGGGCCAAGGAAGTCGCCGTGGAATTCCAACTCGGCGGCCGGCCCGTGCGCATTGGCGGGATTTGCAAGGGCGCGGGCATGATCCAGCCCGGCATGTCCGCCACCGGCGCGCGGCCCGCCGCCGCTCCGGCGCTGCATGCCACGATGCTCGCGTTCGTCACCACGGATGCCGCCATCGAACCCGCCGCGCTCAAGGTCGCGCTCGCCGAAGCCGTCGCCCACAGCTTCAACCGCATCATCGTGGACGGCGACATGAGCACGAACGACACGGTGATTGTCTTGGCCAATGGGATGGCGGGGAATCAATTGCTCACGGCAAAAAGTTCGGGCTTCAAACTTTTTCAAGCCGCGCTGAATCACGTCTGCCTTGAGCTCGCCAAAATGATCGTGCGCGACGGCGAAGGCGCGAGTCATTTGGTGACCATCCGCCTCAACGGCGCAAAAACTTTCGCCGACGCTGACGCCGCCGCGCGGGCGGTCGCGAACAGTTCCCTGGTGAAGACGAGCTGGTTTGGCGGCGACCCGAATTGGGGCCGCATCCTCGCCGCGCTCGGCTATTCGCATGCACGCGTGGTCGAGGAAAAGGTTGCCCTCGCCTACAGCGCGCCCGGCGGCACAAAACTGCTTTACGCGCTCAAGCATGGCCAGCCCGCGAAGACATCCTTCAAGGCGCTTTGCAAATTGGTCGCGCAACGGGAGTTTGACCTGCACATCAACCTCAATCTCGGCCGGTCCGGCGCGGTGATTTACGCCTGCGATCTCACCGAGGAATACGTGGATTTCAACAAGGGCGACGTGAGCGATCCCGCCTCGATGGGAGGATAAAGCGATGCAAGACCTCATTTCCAAGGCCGATGTCCTGCTCGAAGCGCTGCCGTATTTGCAGCGTTTCCGCGGCGAAACGTTTGTCGTCAAGTACGGCGGCAGCTTCATGGATTCGCCGGACGCGTCCGTCCGGAACGGCGTGGCGCGCGACATCGTTTTTCTCGAGGCGGCGGGCATCAAGCCGGTCGTCGTCCACGGCGGCGGCAAGGCCATCACCCGCGCGATGGACGCCGCCGGGTTGAAGGCGGATTTCATCATGGGCATGCGCGTGACCGATGAAGCGGCGGTCGGCGTCGTGAACCGCGTGCTGTCGCGCGAGATCAATCCCGAAATCACCGCCGCCATCAATTCGCTCCAGGGCCGCGCGCGCGGCTTCGCGGGCACGGACATTTTCACCTGCCGCAAACTCCGGCTCACGGGCTCGGGCGGCGAGGTGTTTGACATCGGTTTCGTCGGCGAAGTCACCGGCGTGAACACCGCGCGGCTGCTCGAATGCATCGCGCGCGAGCACACGCCCGTCATCAGCCCCACGGCGCTCGGCGAAGACGGCAAGGTGTATAATTGCAATGCGGACATCGCCGCCGCGCAGGCGGCCATCGCGCTCAAGGCGAAACGGCTCGTCTTCATGAGCGACGTGCCGGGCCTGCTCCGCGATCCCAAGGATCCTTCGACCGTCATCCCGCGCGTCAAGGTCGCCGAAATCGACGCCCTGAAACAGGCGGGCATCATCGACAAGGGCATGATTCCGAAGGTGGACAGCGCCGTCGCCGCCATTCAGGCCGGCGTGGACAAGGTTTCCTTCGTGGACGGCCGGCTGCCGCACGCGGTGTTGCTGGAGATTTTCACCGACCGGGGCGTCGGCACCGAGATCGCCTTGTAGCATTGAAGCGGACGCCGAAATGTGCGAGCATGAGGATTGTGACTGACCAGGATGCTTACCTGCTGCGCGAGAATACCGGGACCACCGGCCTGGTGCTTACTGCCCAAACGGTGGCGGAGGTGCTGGCGCATTGGCACCTTCCGCACCTCGTCGTGGGCGGTCTGGCGGTGCAGGAGCACGGGTATCCCCGCGTGACGATTGACGTGGATGTGGTGGTGCCGGACATCCTCGAAGCCCAGGAATTCCTGACGGCGGACGTGTCCGGGCCGTTCGCGCGCCTGCCAGGAAATGAATGCCGCCTGGTGGACAAACGCAACCGGGTGGAGATTGATTTGTTGCCCGGCGGCAAGGTGCTCAAGCAGGGATGCCAGGTGCCGTTTCCGAATCCGGTGACCGTGGCCGATCACATTCAATTCGTCGCGCTGCCGGATTTGATTTCGCTGAAGCTCGACAGTTGGAACAGTTCGCCGCTGCGGCGCGTCAAGGACAAGGCGGACGTGGTCGAGTTAATCTCCCGCCGCAGCCTGCCGCGCGAGTTGGCCGTGGCCCAAGCCGTCCGGGGATTGTATCTCGAATTGTGGGATGGTTTGAAGGCGGAGGCCTGATTCCGGGTTCATCGAAGAAGCGCGAACCTCAACATTCCCCTTCCCTCCGTGAATTTTCCTGCTAAAGATTTCCCTTTCGTTTGAAGGCAATACGATGAAAGAAATAGTTCCAGAGCCGCCGGCCATGGTGCGCAACGAAACCGCCGAGGTGCAGTCCCTGTTCCAGCGCCACGTCGTGCCGACCTACGCGCGGTTCGACGTCGTGCTCAGCCACGGCTCCGGCAGCCGCGTCTGGGACACCGCCGGCCGCAGTTACCTCGACCTCGGCGGCGGCATCGCCGTCTCCACGCTCGGCCACGCGCCGGCGGCGGTCACCGACGCCTTGATCGAACAATCCCGCCGGCTGGTGCACGTCTCCAATCTCTATTACCACGCGCCGCAGGGCCGGCTGGCCAAGGCGCTCGTGGACCTCATCGGCCCGGGCAAATGCTTTTTCTGCAACAGCGGCGCAGAAGCCGACGAAGGCCTTTTCAAGCTCGCGCGGAAATTCGGGCACGACGAGGGCCGCTTCGAAATTCTCACCGCGTTCAATTCGTTCCACGGGCGGACGCTGGCGGGCATCGCCGCGACCGGCCAGGAAAAGGTGAAGAAAGGCTTTGAACCGGCGGTGGCGGGCTTCCGGCATGTGCCGTTCAATGATCTTGCGGCGGCGCGCGCGGCGATTTCCCCGGCGACGGCGGCCATCCTGATTGAAGGCATCCAGGGCGAGGGCGGCGTCAACATCGCCACACCGGAATACCTGCTGGGCCTGCGGCAGTTGTGCGACGAGAAAAAACTGCTGCTGCTTTTTGATGCCGTGCAGTGCGGCCATTTCCGCACGGGCCGGTTTCAAAGCTACCAGCGCATCCTTGAAGGGGTGCCCGGCGGGGAATCGTTCCTGCCCGACGGCATTGCCATGGCGAAGGCCCTCGGCGGAGGATTTCCCATCGGCGCGTTCTGGGTGCGGCAGCCGTACGCCGATCTGCTGGGCGCCGGCTCGCATGGGACGACTTTTGGCGGCACGCCGCTCGGCTGCGCGGTGGCCTTGAAAATTCTGGAGGTCATCCGGCAGGAAAAACTGGCGGACAACGCGCGCGAAACCGGCGCGCATCTCCTCGCGGGCCTCAAGCGGCTGGCGCAGAAATATCCGGGCGTCATCCGCGACGCGCGCGGGCTGGGGCTGCTGCTGGGCTTCGAACTGGCCGCGGACATCCCGGCGTTCCAGGGCGAGGGCAAGACCCCCGCCGTCCGGTTCATCAACCTGCTGCACAGCGCCGGCGTGCTGGCCATTCCCGCCGGCACGCAGGTCGTCCGGCTGCTGCCCGCGCTCAACTTACGGCGCGCGGAGGCCGATGAAGGACTGGCCATCATCGAGTCCGTGACCACGAAGCTGGCCGGCTGAAGCTTGGTCCCTATATGAACCACCTGTTGAGCATTGAAAAATTGCCGCTTGCGGACATGGAAAAAATCCTGGCCGCTTCGGGCCCTTTGAAGGCCGAACGCGGCCGTCACCGGAAGCAGCCGCTGGCGGGCCAGGTCTGGGCGATGATTTTCAGCAAATCATCGACGCGCACCCGGGTGTCCTTCGAGGTCGCCATCCGCGAACTCGGCGGCCAGGCGCTGTTTCTCAGCGCCAACGACATCCAGCTCGGCCGGGGCGAACTCATCAAGGACACCGCCCGCGTGCTCGGACGGATGGTCAACGGCGCCATCATCCGCACGTTTGCGCAAAGCGACGTCGAGGAATTCGCGCGCTTCGCCGGGCTGCCCACCATCAACGCGCTCACGGACGAAGAGCATCCCTGCCAGATTCTCACGGACATCTTCACCTTCGAGGAAAAACGCGGGCCCATCTCCGGCAAGGTCGTCACCATCATCGGCGACGGCGCGAGCAACATGACGCATTCGTGGATTTTCGCCGCCGCCAAGCTGGGCTTCGAACTGCGCGTCGCCGCGCCGGCCGGTTACCAGCCTTCCAAAAGCATCCTCACGCGCGCCGGGGGAAACATCGTCGTCACCGACAGCGTCAAGGCCGCCGCGAAAGGCGCGGACCTGCTTTACACCGATGTCTGGGTTTCGATGGGCCAGGAGGCGCAATCCGCCGAACGCATCAAGAAGATGACCGGTTACCAAATCAACGCCGCGGTCGTGAAGCTGGCCAAGCCCGGCGCGCTGGTGATGCATTGCCTGCCGGCGTATCGCGGCAAGGAGATTGACGAAGCCACGTTCGAGGCCAACGCCCAAACCATCTTCGACCAGGCCGAGAACCGGCTGCACGTCCAAAAGGCGATACTGAAGTGGACGTTGAGTTAGGGGACCGAAATAAATGCAAATGCAATTCTTTCGCTGGCGGCTCGTCGCGATTGCATTGTGGATGCTGGGCGCACTTTATGGAGTCACTGCTGCAGTGGATTGGTGGATTTGGTCGCTGGCAACTCGCGGGGCGATTAACAACCCAAGCATCTTTAATACCAGACTTTCGGCTCATGTGTATTTTCACGGCGGCGTGGCGGACTCTCTCATCACAATTCTCTGCATCGTTGGTTGGTATTTAATGCGGCGCCGTACCTCAAGGTCCTTTTGCATCGGAGCATGCGCCGTCGCTTTCAGCTTTTTAATCACGGCGCACCGGTGGCTCCATTGGGAGGTGATTGGCCCGAATGATGGTGATTGGATTGAACCTCTTTTGATCTGGCCATTCTTTCTTTACGTAATCCTATACGCTTGTCTGGAGATCAAGGCTCGCATCTCCTGATGCAAGGCAGTCTCACGCCGCCGCATACCGCCGCAAATATTTCACGGCCACGGTCAAATCCTTGGGCCACGGGGCGGTGACGATTACTTCCGCGCCGGTGACGGGATGCGTGAATTTCAATTCCGCCGCGTGGAGGGCGACGCGGTCCATCAGGGGGCGTTCCGTTTTGTTCGGTTTCAGCCGGTACTCGGTTTTCAACTGCGAAAGCAGCAGCGGGCTGCCGCCGTAAAGCGTGTCGCCGACCAGCGGCAAACCGGCATGGCGCAGATGCACGCGAATCTGGTGGGTGCGGCCGGTCGCGGGCCGGCATTGCAGCAGGGAATGCGCCCGGAATTTTTCCAGCAGCCCGACGGAGGTTTTTGAGCGCTTGCCGGTTTTTTCGTCCACGCGGATGAGGCCGATTTTCACGGGATGCGGCGCGAGCTTGGCGGTGACTTCAAACGCGGGTTGGACGGGCTGGCCGTGGACGAGCGCGACATAAGTTTTGGCCGTCAATTCCGCGCCGAACAGGTTCGCGAGCGCAATGAGCACGGGCTTGGTCTTGGCGAGCAGGATGACGCCGCTGGTCTCGAAATCGAGCCGGTGGGCGTTCATGAGATAGGAGAGCCCGCGTTCCCTGGCCCAGGGCGTGCCGCGCTCGATGCCGGCGTGCAGGAGCTTCATCAAGTTCGGGCGCTGCGCGTCGTAGCGGTCGGGCGAGACGAGCAGGCCGGCGGGCTTGTCCAGGGCGAGGAGGTGTTCGTCCTCAAAGAGCACGGCGGGCTCCCAGTATTCGCGGGTGGCGGGGGAGGAAAGTTTGATGACCGCGCTCATAAGTTGTGCCGGCGACCGGGCCGGGACGGCCAAACTAACGGGAAGCCCGCGCGGAAGACGCCGGCGCCTCGCGCAGCTTCTCGTTCAGGTCCTTGAACGTCTTGAGCGCGTCGGAGTCCTGCTGGATTTGGAAATTGAGCCACAGATTGAAGGCGTCGTTCTGGCGCGCCTCGCGCAACAGGGCGAGGTATTCGGCGATGCCGCTTTTCACGAGGGATTCATCCACCGGCAGCAGTTTATCGACGAACAACACGAAAGTGCCGCCGCGGACATTGACCGGCCCGCTGGCCGAGCCGGGCGTGGTGCTGAAACCCGCGCGCTTCAGCGTGGCCAGATCCACGCGGTCCTCAATACCCGGCGGCATGTTGGTGGTGCTGAGCGAAAACGGCGGCAGGCTTTCGGCCTTGTTGCCGGTTTCGTTGCAAATGTCCGCAAATGTCTTCGGGAGGGTCACGCCGTTGTTCACGTTCAACTCGCCGGCGATGGCGGTGCTGAAGTTTGTCGCCGCCTGCGCCGCCAGTTCGTAGGCCTGGGCTTCGCGGTAATCGGCGGTCACTTTCGCATCGATGTCCTTGAGCGGCGGGATGTAGGAGGGAATGGTTTTTTTCAGCGCCATGATGTAGGCGGCGTCCTCGGTGGCGAAGTCGTGATTGAAGGGCTCGTCGTCGGTGAGCTGGAAGGCCAGCTTGGCAAAACCCGCGGCGGCATCGTTTGTGAGCCCCAGGTCCGTGGGCCCGTTTTCCTCGTCAAAAGGCGCGGTGGTGCGGACGGTCAAACCCTTTTCCTGCGCGAGCTTGTCCAAATCACCGGCGTGATTGCCGAGCTTGTCGAGTTCGTCCGCAAATTCGAAGGCATCGCGCCGGGCGAGCTTGAACGCGCTGAACTTGATCATTTCCTGCTTCGCCATGGCCTTGGCTTCTTCCGGCGTCTTCGCCGCGGGCACCAGATTGGTGCCATGCTGCGCGTACAAGTCATCAATTTGGGCGTCCAAATTGGTCAGCGTGGACTTCGCGGCGGCGAAATAATTGCTGGCGGCGTATTCGACATAATTGACCTGCACCTCGTCGGGCACGCGGTAGGTCGCCAGCTGGTTGGTGTAAAACTGCGCCACGGCATCAGGCATGACGCTGACAGCGTTGACATAATTGGAGGCGGGGAACCAGACCAGCTTGGTGGCCACGGCGCGGTGTTCCGAGCGGTAAAGGGATTCGGCCTCGCCCGGGGTGACGAGGGTGCCGTTCAAACCGGCCAGCGTCATCATTTGTTCGCGCCCGATTTCGTGGCGGAGAAAGCGGTCAAAATCATCGGCGGTCAGGCCGGCCGGCTTGAGGTTTTTCTCGACGAAATCGTCGTAGGAAATGGAGCCGTGAAGGATGTTGCGGGCCAGGCTGGCGGCGGCCTCGGCGGTGGGATGAATGCCGAGCTGCTCCTGTTTCGCCTCCATGAACAACTGCCGGTAGATCTGATATTTCATTTCCAGCGAATCCATGTCCGGCCGCTGCCGGCCCATCAGGACGTAAGGGAAGACGGTGTCCTTGGCGGCGCTGTCATATTGTTCCTCGGTGACGGCCTGGCCATTGATGGTGCCGTACAGGCCGTGCTTCGCCTTCAAAAAGTCGAACATGCCGCCGCCGGAGCGCGACGCCGGGTTGAAATAAGCGATGAAGCTGATGATCATGGGCACGATGATGATGGCCCACAGCCAGGATTGATGGCGGCGAATTGTCCCGAACATACGTTTTTAGCGAGAAATCAAGAGTCGTCAACCTAACCGTGTTTGCCGCGCCGGGTCAAAGAAAAAACGCCACTATTTCACAGCAAGGGCGCAACTTGGCACATGCACTGCGATTGGCTCCCTCGCCCCGCAGCGAAGCGCGGGGAGGTTTGGGCAGAGAGGTCTCGAGCAGGCGGGCGACCGAGGATTTGCCCAGCACCTCCTCTCCCCGGCCCTCTCCTCCACTGCGTGGAAGAGAGGGAGTTTGGTGCGGGTGTCAAGGTGCGCCCTCACCGCAAAATACCCCGCAAATCCAACTTTACAAAACCGGCCCGCCCATGTAACCCTCACGCATGTTTATGTTTAAGAAATTATCTCCGGTTTTATTGCTCAGCCTGGTGCTGACCGGCTGCGCGTCTTCCACCATCACCCGCCTGACGCCCCGGCAGGCGGTCCGCAGTGCGGACGGATGGTATCCCATCGAGGCCGTTCTTTACTCCGACCAGCAGGCCCTGCGCTGGGACACGATCCAGGCGAGCGTCCTGGTCGGCTCGCAGAGCTATCCCATGCACATGACGCCGCTGATGACCAACCGCTGGGAAACCCTGGTCCCGATCCCGCCCAACACGGATTCCATCGAATACCGAATCCAGCTCGATTATTTTTACAATGCCTGGGGCGTGCCGCCGCAGGAGACCACCATGACGTCCAAGGTTTACAAGCTGAAAATCGTGGACCAGTAAACGGGGTTTGGGTCGGTGACGGCAAAAGCGCGGCGCTGATTTGCAACGGACGGAACAGGACCCTCCCCTTCGTGAAGGAGGCCGGGCTTTAATCACCACTCACATTTTTTTGAGCCGTTCACATTCGTGGCGCGGGCGGGAAATCACGCCAAACCTTTGCTGCGCGAAGTCCCAGGTTCCAAGCGCTTTCCGAGCCTTGTCATCTCCGGACGTTGCTGCGGCCGGGACGGCCGCACCCCTCCGCTGGCAATATAAAGATGCGCGCGCCGCAACTGGCCGGTTGGATTTCTGATTGTTGGTTCGCGTCGCACGGTTTAGGCTGAGGGCATTGTTAGAAAGTCAGTTGTGAATTTAAGCGCCATAGCGCGGTTTGCGCAGAAACTTCCGGGCCAGGGGCGGCCCATCTTCCTGACGTGCATTTACGGACTCGTGGCCGGGCTGGCCGCCGTCGCCTTTCAATTGAGCATCACGGCGCTTTATCACGGGACGCTGGTGCCGCTCTCGCACCAAAGCACGGCGGTGTTCCTGGCGGGAAGTTTTATCGTGCTGACCGGCTCCTCGCTGCTGGTGGGGTTTTTGCTGACGCGATTTTGCACGCAGGCCGCGGGGAGCGGGATTCCGCAGCTCAAGCTGGCGTTCTGGAAGGATTTTGGTTACGTGCCGTGGCGGGTGGTCTGGGTGAAATTTGTCGCGGGCGTGTTGAGCATCGGCGGCGGCAGCAGCCTAGGGCGGGAGGGACCGAGCGTGCACGTGGCGGGCGGCGCGGCGTCAAATCTCGCGGGCCTGCTCGGCGAACCAAAACAAAACCGGCGGATGGCGGCCGCGGCGGGCGCGGCGGCGGGATTGGCGGCGGCGTTCAACACGCCGCTGGCGGCCATCACGTTTGTGCTGGAGGAAATCATCGCGGATTTGAACAGCCGGCTGCTGGGCAGCGTGCTGCTGGCGTCGGTGATCGGGGCGCTCGTGGTCCACGGAATCGTCGGCGCGCAACCGGCGTTCAAGCTGTCGGGCGTGGAGGCGCCGCAATGGTTCGTGTATGTCCTGACGCCGGTGGTGGCGGCGGCGGCGGCGCTGGTCGGCGTGGTGTTTCACAAGGCGACGCTGGGCTTGCGGCAGCGGCAAAAGTGTTTCACGTTTATTCCGGCGTGGATGCGTCCGGGCCTTGGTGGCGTGATCACGTGGGTGCTGGGCGCGTCGGTTTTTCTGGGAACGGGCCATCTTGGCGTGTTCGGCCTGGGCTATGGCGATTTGTCGGACGGGCTGGCACACCGGCTGGTCTGGCAGACGGCGGCGTTGTTGCTCGTGACCAAGCTGGCGGCAATCGTCGCGTGCTTCGGCCTGGGCGGGTGCGGCGGGATTTTTTCGCCGATGCTTTTTCTGGGCGGCATGTGCGGCATCTGCCTCGCGGGGCTGGGCAACCTGCTGGTGCCGATGAGCGCGCCGGACCAACTGGCGCTGGCGGTGGTGGGCATGAGCGCGTGCCTCGGGGCGGTGGTCCGCGCGCCGGTCACGGGAATTCTGATTGTGTTTGAAATGACGCACGAATTTTCGCTCGTGCCGGTGCTGATGATTGGCGCGCTGGTCAGCCAGACCATCGGTTTGAAACTGATGCGGAACAGTTTTTACGAGGAGATTTTGATCCAGGACGGGCACATTTTGGAGCATGTTATTCCGCCGCGTGATTTGCAGGGCTGGCAGCAATTGCCGGTATCGGCCATCGCGAATTTTCATCCCGTCGCGGTCGACGACACGGCGCCCGCGCGGTTGCTGGAGGTGCTGCGCGCGCATCCGTATCAACGGTTTCCGGTGCTGAAGGACGGCGCGGTCGCGGGCGTCATCACGCGCAGGGAAGCCGAAACGGCGGCGGCGGAAAAGCGGCCGCCGAAACTGGACACGGCGGTCACGTGCCCGCCGAACACGACGATCCGCGAGCTGCAGTCGCTTTTGATCGAGTCGAGTTCATTGATGGTGATCCTGGTGGAACGCGCCGGGGGGAAAATGCTCGGGCTGGTGACGCTGCACGATTTGCTGCGCGCGGAAGTGGCGTTTGCGAAAGTGGGGGAGTGAGGCGAATGCGGAATACATCACGAAGCTCGAAAGAATCGATCGGAGAATTAGGAACGGAGGAACAACGCGGGACAACGCGGGACAACGCGGGTCGAGCGGGACAAACGCGGCGACTTTTTCCCGCTTGTCCCTCCTTCGCCCGCTTCGCGTCCTTCGCGCGACACAGTTTTCCCACCGACGAAAATCTGCGCCAACTCCG
>Ga0181516_10002396_pt1 | contig 13357 bp, 17 predicted proteins | sample PEATcosm2014_Bin_25_FD_121104 | JGI IMG/M metagenome (GOLD analysis project Ga0181516, IMG submission 121104) | Peatland microbial communities from MTU Mesocosm Facility, Houghton, MI, USA - PEATcosm2014_Bin01_10_metaG | ecosystem: Environmental > Terrestrial > Soil > Wetlands > Peat | place... | reverse complement strand
GCGGCGTCTGCCTTGGCCGTTTTTTCGGCAGCCAGTTTTTGCTTCTCGATTTCCTGATCCGCAGCCTTCTTAGTTTCGGCTTCTCTCTGCTGTGCTTCCTTCAGCTTCTTGGCCAGTTCATCGCGCTCCACGGCCGCCTGCTGGATTTGCTTCTCCGCCTCTTTTTTGGCCTGAGCCTGCACGGCTGCCTTTTCTCTTGCAAGTTCCTGCTGGGCCTTCTGCTGGATTTCGATTCCCCGTGCCTCGGCTTCCTTGAGCTTCTTCGCGGCTAGGTCAAGCTCGGCGGCGACTTTGTTGGTCTGTACCTCAGCCTCATCCTTAGCCTTCTTTTCCAGCGCCAATCGCTGCTTCTCCAGATCCTGGTTGAACTGCTGCTCAAGCCGCATCCGAAAGGTTGATTCCGCCTTGCTAAGCTGGGCGGCCTGCTCTTGCTCCTCGCGGCGTAGCTTTGCCTGAATTTCTTTGAATTTGATCCCCGAAAGTTCCGTTCCACACAGCGGGCACTTCTCAAGACTCAATTCCATCTGGCACTCCATTCAGCCGGACCGCTCAAACGCTACGTTCCATGGCAGACCGCGCTCTTGAACATCACCCTTTCTCGTGGAGAAGGAATAATGTGAGTCCTTTTTATTCCTTCTATGGCCTTTTGTCAAGAGATCAATCGCCGGGTGCACCAGCTCCGGATTTTCGGATGGCGGCCCCTCGTTTTTTGGGCTCTGGAAGAATACGACCCCTCGCTCACATTTACACCCCGACGTACTCAATACCCCGTAACTGCCTTCAATGCCCGCGCCGTAGGCGCAAAGCATGTTAGCCCCACGTTTCAACGTGGGGAAAGCATTCCATCAAAACCCACCGGAGTCCCGTAGGGACGGCGCAAGATATTGCATCGTCCCTACGGGACTCCTCATACGTATCGCATCTGTTTCCCCACGTTGAAACGTGGGGCTAACCTACACTGCGCCTACGGCGCAAATTCCGCTGCTGCAATGTCTCATCCAAAGACGAACTGCGGATCGTAGACAATCCCGCAACTCCGCAGCAGTTGGGTAAATTCTTCCTCGAAGCTCTGCCTGCGATGGTGTTCTTCCTGCTTCTCGATGTAAGCCTTCACTTGAGGCGCCTGGGACGGACTCACACTGAACGAATTACCAGACTTCCAGCTTGAAATCCCGATACTCGCGAATCAGCTCGAAGTCTGCCCGGTTGGAAGTAATCAGCCGCGCCCCGTGGGCTCGCGCGGTCAATGCGATCAACACGTCGAAGTGCAAGTCACGCAGTTTACGCCCCTCGAAGCCGTGATCGCGCTGAATCTTGCTTAGAATCTCACCCGACTCGAGCCAGTTCTTTTCGGTCGGCGCAAAGATGGGGTATTTTCGTTCGAGATTACGAAGGGTAGCCTTTTCTTTTTGTATCGTTGCACCGCGCCAGAGCTCCGCGAGGACAACGGCGGAAGTGCGCACATGTTCATCGAGAGAGTCCATGCGCTCGCGGTAGCAATCGGTGCGAAACTGATCGATGAAAACCGAGCTGTCGAAGATGACCATCTTACCGGTCGTAATTCTCGAACTTCAGCTTGCCCCCATTGTCCTTCATCAGCTTCTTGAAGCCCTTGAGCCTGACAATTTCTCTCAGAGCAACATGCACGGCTTCTGTCCGCGACTTGACCCCAAGCGCGCGTACCGCCTCGTCCGCGAGCTTGGTATCCAACCGAATCGATGTGAGAGTGACAGCCATCCCCGCTCCTCCTGTATATACGAATATTGCTCTCCATATATACACTTGTCAAGGCCTGGCCGGGTGCCCCGTCCGTAAATCGCTTTCTGATTCAAGGCCGGGACACCACGAACCTCGACCCATGATTCCGCTTTCTTCCGCAACGCCCCCTGATCCCAGCTTGCTCTTTGGTCATTCCGGCTCAGCAACCCTTTGCCGAATCCAGCAATCTTAGTGTCAGTAGGGAAAAAATGAAAACCTACCCGCCGCAGCGCCTTCAATCGTGGTCCATGATCACTCTCCTGCTCTGCGCCTGGCTGCCGGGCGCCCACGCGGACCCTGTACCGGCTCGCATCGCGAAGGGAACCGTCCATGGCTTTCTCGAGATGCGCTCCGATGATGGCAGCGTCGTTGCGTCAGGAGACCTGGTCCAGGTCGCCCGTGGCAATCAGGTCACTACGCGGATGGTCTTCACTTTCAAAGACGGCTCCATTGACGATGAAACCACCGTCTTCTCACAACACCACAACCTCCAGCTCATCACCGACCACCACCTCCAGAAAGGACCCACCTTTCCTCACCCGATCGATCTCTTCATCGACGCCCGCATCGGCAAGGTCATGGTCCGCTCCACGGGAAAAGACGGCAAGGAGGAGGTCAAAACCAGCAACCTCCAACTGCCGCCGGACCTGGCGAACGGGCTCGTTTCAGCCATCATTGAGAACATCCGGCCTGGTGTTCCGGAGACAAGAGTGTCCATCCTGGCCGCCACGCCCAGCGTGCGCATTGTCACGCTGTCCATCTCTTCCCGTGGCGAAGAATCGTTCTCGCTGGCCGGAGCCTCGCGAAAGGCGATCCATTATGAGATCAAGATCGAACTCGGCGGAGTTGCGGGTGTGGTGGCGCCCATGATTGGCAAGCAGCCACCGAACATTCAGTTGTGGATCATCGGCGGACAAGCTCCCTGCTTCCTCAGAGAACAAGGCCCGATCTATCCGGATGGCCCCGCTTACACCATCGAACTGGTCAGCCCCACCTGGCCCGACTCCCAGCATTCCGGCAACTAGAGGCTGCTGAAACATTTGGGTCTGTGCGCCCAGGTGGGTGCGCGCTTTTTTTCTGCGCCGCGGCCAACCCGGCGACCCAATCAGGTATCCTCTCGTTTATGAAAACTCGCAGTCAGCTCTCAGCGTTATTCCCCCTCTCTCTTCTGGGAGCCGCTCTGGTTTGTGCACCGGCTCTTGGATTCAGTCAACAGTCCACCCCCAGCCAGGACAGCGGCGCAAAAAAGGATTTGAAAGACGCGGGACATGATTCGAAGACCGCGGCCAAAGACACCGGCCACGCCGTGAAGAAGGGAACCACCAAGACCTACGACGCGACGAAAAAAGGTACCGAAAAAGCCGCCGGCAAGACCAAGGAAGGCACGGAGAAGGCCTACCACGCAACGGCTCACGGCACCAGGAAGGTCGTGACGAAGACCAAGGACACAACCAAGGGTGCTATGAAGGGCGCCAAAGAGGGCTCAAAGGATCCGCAGAAATAGCGGGTCGCCGAGAGTCCCGCTTGCGGAAAATTTGAGCGCACCGGCGCATCTATGTCGCATGGGTTATCGAGCGAACATTGGAGACGCAACGCAAGTCAGCCGGCCTGCGCCCACGCGGCACGCACCCCTCGCCCTTCAGATACCAGCGGGACAACTCGTCATGAATCGCAGCAAACGGAAACAGTGCAGGTGTGCCTGCCAATGTCCCCACCGCAACTCTCCCCCCGCCTTCGTGTCTACACATCCACTGGCCCGCAAGTACGATCAAGGCCGAAAGGGAGAATCGATACCATGTACACAACGAAGGCAACCCTCGTCTTGGGCGCGCTGCTTTTTTCCGCGGGCACATTGCTCGCACAGGCGCCTGACTCCAACCAGGCACCAGCTGCCAATGCGCCGCAATTCGCGCAAACGCAGCCGGGCCGCACGCACCGCACGTTCGATCCTGCTGAACAGGCCGCCCATCTGGGAAAGAGACTTGGCTTAAGCAGCGACCAGGTGGCGCAACTTCAGCCCATCCTCGCTGACCGCCGGCAACAGATGCAGACCCTCCGCGGCAACACTTCTCTCGCGGAGCAGGATCGCCACGCAAAGGCACGGGCCATCATGCAAGACAGCAATAGCAAGATGGAAGCCCTGATGAACGACACGCAAAAGCAGCAGTTCGAAAAGATGCTTGCCGAGCGCCGCTCTCACCGCAACCACCAGCCTCAGGCCTGAAAGCAACGCGCCCCAGCGAGCGATCATTACTCGCTGGGGTGATGTTGGCCCAGTTTTCAACCGGGTCTTTTCTGGCCCAGCACGTGATCTTCAAATCCCAGCAGGTACCACATCCCACGCCCGGAAAATCTGCCCGTCATCCTCTTCCTCAGCCATCTCTTCAGCAGCTTGGTTACATCCGCAAGCGTCGTGAAAAAGCCCTCGCGCGACCGCCCCGCGTCGAGCACCTTCACCTTATTCGCCAGCAGAATGTTGGCAACTTCGCGCACGTCCGGAAGGTAGACATGGGTTGGGTCATCGCAGAACTGCAGCGTCTCGTCCTCCGATGAAGGCAGCGACAAACTGCGCAGCGAAGGAAATGCAATCCAGATGTAACCGCCCGGCTTCAGCTTCGCGCAAAGCGCAGCCAGAACCGGCGCCGGCGCTGTCATGTGCTCCAACACATGGTTCACGATCACCAGATCGTAGCTGCCGTCGGGAATCGCCTCATACCCCGAGCCATCCGTGCCCAGAAGATAAAACGCGTCCATGGCCGCGTCGTCTTCGCGGGTCAAGTTATAGCGTTGAATATCCGCGCCCGTGTAGTGGCATCCGGGAAACCAGCGCTTCGTAACGGTCGGTGAGTTGTTGCCGCAGCCTATGTCCAGAATCCGAATGGAGAGCGAGGAGAATCTGCGCCTCACATACTGGAACTTCATCGGGCAATGCGGCATTGCGATCCTCGTGTTTGCTCGCGCGGCGTTGCTTTCGGCCGCGCAGTTTACAGTTTCGCTTCCACCCCATGCGCAAGCGCCGGCAGCGCCGGCGGCCCGTCTGGAGCAGTTTGATAGGCCACGATGCGCACCAGGTACGGGCCCTTGCGGAAGGTTACGCGCTGCTCGCGGGCCACTGCGGCAGCGCCCAATTGCACGCTCTTCGCGTCGTTGGTCTGCCCGGTCTCAAGTATCTTCCTGGCGACTGCTGAATCACCCATAGTGTAAACGCCCACTACCGCTCCCAACTGGCCCACGCAACTGTTGAGATCCATGCGCGGCTGTTTCAGTGTTTTGGCGGTGCCCGTTGAGATGCTCAAGTTCGCTCAAGCGGCAAAGGCTGCGGCGGCCGCGCTAAAGGTGATTGATTAACGACGCAATACACGCCGCGCCAAATCCGTTGTCGATGTTGACCACCGAGACATTCGGCGAGCAGGTGTTCAACATGCCCAGCAGCGCTGCCACTCCGCCAAAGGACGCGCCATAGCCTACGCTCGTCGGCACAGCCAACACCGGCGCGTGCACCATACCGGCTACAACAGTAGGCAGCGCACCCTCCATGCCCGCGCACACAATCAGCACGCGCGCCGATTGCAGCGATGTTCTCTGCGCAAGCAGGCGATGAATGCCGGCCACGCCCACATCGGCGATAAGTTCTACCTCATTGCCCATCAGCCGCGCGGTTACAGCGGCTTCTTCGGCTACCGGCAGATCGCTGGTTCCAGCGCACACCACCGCGATGGTTCCCTTGCCGGGAACAAGCGAAGCATTCTGCGTCAGCGTGATGGCGCGGGCAGACTCGTGGAATTCGGCTCGTGGCTCTGCATCCAGAATCGCCTCGAACATCTCCCGCGACGCACGCGTCGCCAGCACATTGCCGCCCGCGCTGGCCATGCGCGTAAAGATCGATGTCACCTGTGCGGTCGTCTTGCCCGCTGCAAAAATCACCTCGGGCATGCCTGTTCTCAGCGCCCGATGATGATCGAGCTTGGCGAAGCCAAGGTCTTCAAAAGGCAGATGGCGCAACCGTTCCAGCGCATCCGCAATGCCGGTCTTGCCGTCGCGCACTTCGTTGAGCAGAGACTCAATTGCCGCGGGGTCCATCAGAGCCCCTCCTTCTTTAAAGCCGCTTCCGTATTCGCGGCAAAGACCTGCATGGCCTCCTGCATCACCTGCTTCAGCGGCACCGAGTATTGCGTGGCCAGCTTTCGGCAGTCTTCGTACTCCGGCGACGCATTGGCGACCTTGCCGGAGGGCCATCGCGCCACCTTGATGTGCACCTCGCCCCAGCTCGTGCTCACCTGAACAAAATCTCGCTTGAGCGAATGCTTGTTCTCGATTCTCCAGTGCAGTCCGATCGTCGTCGTCTCGCGAAAGATCAACTCTTCGAGTGCAGGCACCAGATCGGGACGGCAAAGCACAGTCATCTGCACGCCGTTGCGGCCCTTCTTCATCTGTACTGCGACGCGAAACACATCCCACGCGCCCGCTTCCAGCAGCAACTCGCTCACATAGGCCAGCACCTGGGGATTGGAGTCGTCGATCACCGTCTCGATCACCGCAATGGGTTCCACCGCGGAGGTCCCGACCGCGTCTTCCGTTCGCTCGCCCACCAGAAGGCGCAGCAGGTTGGGCTCACCCGGTGTTTCGCGCCCACCCGCGCCATTGCCCGTCGCTTTCACCCGCATCGCCGGCAGCGTCTCGTAGTGAACATCCAGCATGCGCAGCACCGCCGCGCCGGTCGGCGTCACCCGCTCCATCGGCGGCCCGGCCGCATACACCGGCGCATCGCCCAGCAAAGCCAGCGTGGCCGGCGCGGGAACCGGCAGGGTTCCATGCTGGCACTTCACTGTTCCGCTGCCGACATTCAGCGGAGACGCCAGCCAGCGGTCGATGCCCAGCAACTCCGCGCCGGCGGCCGTGCACACAATGTCCACAATCGTGTCTACCGCGCCGACCTCGTGGAAGTGCACCTTGTCGATGGGAATCGAGTGGATCGCAGCCTCGGCCTCGCCCAGCAGTTGGAATGCGCGGCAGGAGCGCTCTTTCACCGCCTGAGAGAGCGGCGCGGACCGGATGATCTTGAGAATTGCCGATAGATGACGATGCGGCGCATGGCTGTGCGCAGCGTCTTCTTGTGCAGCAGGCGCCTGATGCGTATGCGGTTCATGAGCATGAGTATCGGAATGAGCCCCATGCGAATGCGTCTCGCCTTTGTGCTCTTCGTGCGAGTGCGCCGTCTCGCTTGCGGGCGAGTCGGGTGTAATTACGTCCACTTTTGTGGCTGCCAGCCCGCCCCGGCTCACCTTGCGCATCTCCAGGCGCGCGCCCACGTTCAAAGCGGCCGCCGTCTCTGCCAGGGAGTCGAAAGGAACACCCGCATCCACGAGCGCACCCAGCAGCATGTCGCCGCTTATGCCGGAAAAACACTCCAGATATCCAATTCGCATCGCTCAGTGATTTTAAACTGCCCGCTAGGCGCCGCGTCGCGCCAGGACATCGACGGGAAGAATCGCATTCAGAGACCCTGACCGGAATCCCGTGCAATCCAGCGTCACATATTGGAAGCCGGCCTGTCTCAGCGCCTTGGTAATGGCGTCCAGCATTTCCATTGAAAGAGCGCGGGGCAGTTCGTTGCGCGCAATCTCAACGCGCGCCAGTTCGCCATGATGACGAACCCGCAGCTCGCGGAAACCCAACTGCCGTATGCTCTCTTCGGCCTTCTCCACCTGCTCCAGCACTTCGCGGGTCACGGTGCGTCCATACTCCACGCGCGACGAGAGGCAGGGCGCCGCCGGCCGGTCCCACAGTGGGTAGCCTGCCGCCTTGGCCAGTGCTCGCACTTCCAGCTTTGTCATTCCGGCCTCTGCCAGCGGAGCCAACACTTCGTGCTCCTCGGCCGCGCGCTGTCCGGGGCGATAATCCTTGGTGTCGTCGGCATTCATGCCGTAAGCAATCGAGCTGAAGCCCAGCCTGCCCCCCAGCGCCTTCATGGTGGCGAACAACTCGTCTTTGCAGTGGAAGCAGCGATTCGCATCGTTGCGCGCATACTCGGGCTTGTCCAGCTCCTGGGTCTCCACCACCTGCAGCGGCATTCCCAGCGATTGCGCAAAGGCGCAAGCCTGTTCCATGTCCCGCCGCGCCAGGCTCGCCGAGTCGGCCAGAACCGCCAGCATCCTGTCGCCCAGAATTCGATGCGCCGTAGCCGCCAGAAACGCCGAATCCACGCCACCCGAGTAGGCCACCATCAGCCGTCCCAACTGCTCAAGCCGGGCCTCAAGGACCAGCAGTTTTTCCGCCGCGCCCTGTGCGGCCGCCGTCTCGGTTTGGTTCGCCTGTGCGCCTGCCGCCATGGCTCCGATTATACCCTTCGCCCTATCTAGCCGGCCTTCTGCCGCGGGCGCCGGCCCTTCGTCAACGCAATCAGCCCTGCGTTCACAACGGTAATGCCTGCCAGCAGATAGAGCCCCGCGCGCTGCGAGTGGAAGTACTCATCGGCCCACACCTTCACATTGGGAGCCAGGAATCCGCCCAGGTTTCCTGACCCGATGAGCGCAATCCCGCCTGCCTTGGCGCGGTCGGCCAGGTATCCGGTCGGAAACGTCCAGAAAATCGGCTGCACGGCAATAAAGCCCGAGACGGCAATCGATAGTGTCGCCAGTCCCATGCGCGGGCCCGCCGTGGGAAAGGCAAAGCTGGCGCAGCCCGCTACGAATAGAATCAGCGGCGCGAGCGTCCGGTGACTGTGCCATCGGTCCGCCGCCTTGGGCAGCCAATACACGGCGCACAGAGCGCAGATCCACGGAATCGCCGTCACCAATCCAACCTCAAGCCCCGCCGGCTTGTGGATCAGCGCCGACACCTCGGCCGGCAAATAGAAAATCGCCCCGTACGTGCTCATCTGGATCAGTCCGTAGATCGACACAAGCCCCAGCACGCGGGGATCGAGCAGCATCGGAAGAAGATTCGCGGGCCCGGAGGAGCGGCGCTCCTTCTCTTCATTGGCCAGCGCCTCGGTCAGGGCCCGCTTTTCAGCAGGCGGAATCCATCTTGCGTTCGCCGGCTTGTCATCCAGAAACCAGAAAGCCGTAAATCCAAGCGCGACGGCTATGAATCCTTCCACCAGAAACATCCATTGCCAATTCTGCATCCCACCCAGCGGACGCATCCCCAGCAGAAGACCGGAAAGAGGACCGCCAAGGATCATTGCGAGCGGCACGCCCAGATAAAACATGCCCAGCATCCGGCCTCGCACCCGGTTCGGAAACCAATAGGTCAAATACAGAATCGCTCCTGGGAAAAAGCCCGCCTCCAATACTCCCAGCAGCAGACGCAGCGCATAGAACGAAGCGCTGCCCGTCACAAACATGGTGGCCATTGAAGCCAGTCCCCAGCCCACCATCAAAAACGAAATCCAGACCTTCGCGCCAATCTTGTGAAGGATCAGGTTGCTGGGAAACCCGCACGTTGAATAGCTGATAAAAAACAACCCCGCACCGAAAGCATATGTACCTTCTGAAATCCCTACCGACGTCTGCAGAGCCTGCTTCGCAAATCCAATGTTTGCCCGGTCGAGAAACGAGACCACATACATGGCCATCAAAAAAGGCGCCAGCCGCCCGACGGCCCGCGCAATCCCCGCGTCGAGTTCGCTCAGCGATGCACCGGCGGCAACAGCCCGGGTTGAAGAAACCTCATGCAATGCCATCACCTCAATTTGAAAAGCACACCGCAATTCGCCGATTGCCTTGGAACCACCCAAACAACGCAATCTCCGGTCAGGCCCCTGCTTTGAAGGGTACGGGCTTTAGCTGCTGAAGGAATGCGAACTCAAAAAGCGCGAACCTTTGGCTATGTTCCCGGCACTTTCGGTTCATCGAGTTTCAGCGAAGGCTGATCCGGCGTTCTCCGCTGCCATTTGTAAGCCGCAACCGAGTTCTTCCAGAAAAACTTCTCCCTCACTGCAACGCTTTTCCGGGAGATGTATCCGCGCACGATCGCAAACGTCTGCGCGTAGGTGGCCACATGGTCGCTGTTCGGCCAGTCGCTGCCGTAAAAGATATGGTCCTCGCCGAAAACATCCCAGATTGCATCCAGGCTCGCCTGGTAAAAGTGCGGGTCGGTCATCAGCTTTCCATTCGTGCGCACCGGAATCTCCGACAACTTCACAAACACCCGCGGACTCCCCGCCAGCAGGCGCAAGTTCGCCCAGTACTGGTCCTGCGCATCCTTTTCGGCGGGCGCCGGGGCATGGGGCAAATGATCGATCACGATCCTCAGGTCGGGTACACGCGCAGCAACCTCCACAATTGCGCCAATCAATCGCGGGTCGGGGTTTGCGGTGTCCAGAACCAGCCCGGCCGCGGCCAAAGCCTTCAGTCCGCCAATAAATCCGGGGTTTTCAAGGTCCGCGGCCAGGTCGCGGTTCCAGATATTTCCGTAGCGAATCCCCAGGAAGAGCGAATGCCCATGCAGCCGTTCGAGATCCTGCATGTACGAAGCCGAGCCCGGCACAAGATCTCCCACCACGCCCACAATCAGTGCATGGTTGGCGGCCACATTCAACAGCCATTGGTTGTCACTGGCCAGTGGACTTGCCTCAATGGCAATCGCGCCCACAATCCCCAGCGCCGCGGTCTCGGCCACGTACCGCTCAGGCAAGGCAGGCTTGTAAAGTGCAGTGTCGGTCTTCTCCGGCCACGGAACGCCACCGGGACGAAGCGTATCGAACAGATGGATGTGCGTGTCGATGATTGGAATGGAGCCTGAGGCTGGCGCGGGCAAAGGCAATGCCGCCGCAGGCCCACGCAGAGCCGACGCTCCCGCGCTCAATGCTGCTAATTTCAGAACGTCTCGCCGCCGCATGGGGCTCTCCATGGCACAGCGCCGGTACTTCCGGCCCCCGCGCACAAACCAATATACACAGCCCAATGCAGCTCTTGCCCAAACCTGGGATTCGGCGCGCCAGGTTTATCCGTCGAAGCGGTAAGCGCTGATCGCCGCACCCATCGGCTCATCGCCAAAGATGCGCTTGCCCGGCGCTTCTCCGCCGGCTCCCGCAGCCACCAGCAGCGGAATCAGGTGTTCCTCGCGCGGATGAGCGTAAGCGGCAAACGGCGCATCGCGCCAACCCGCAAGCGCCGCATCGCGCTCAGCGGCAGACGATTCAGCGGCCTTCGTCAGCCACCCGTCGAAGGCGCGCGCCCGCTCCGGAGTTTCGGGGCGAAGATATCCGCGCAGGTTGTGGAAGCTCATGCCGCTGGCCACAATCAGCACGCCCTCGTCGCGCAGCGGAGCCAGGGCGCGTCCCGCCGCCAGGTGCAGCGCCGGGTCAAGACTGGCCGCCAACGACAGCGTGACCACTGGGATCTCCGCCCGCGGAAACGCCACTTTCAGTGGAACAAACACGCCATGATCGAGACCGCGGTCCGCGCTGAGCCCCGTCGGCAATCCGGCCTTGCCCAACAGCCCGGCTACGCGGACCGCCAGCTCAGGGTCACCCGGTGCGGGCCAGGTCAGCCGGTAGGTGTCCTCGGGAAAGCCCGAATAGTCGAAGATCAGTTTCGGTTCAGCAGCGGCGCCCGCCGTAAAGGCCGGCTCCTCCCAGTGGCCGCTCACCACCAGCAGCGCCCTGGGGGCGACGGGCAGCGTGGCCGCCAGCCCCTCCAGAAAGCGCTGCGTCTTGTGCCAGGTGTCCGCCGGTCCCCAGCTCCAGTCCATGAAGAAGCACGGGCCGCCTCCATGGGGAAGAAAAATCGCAGGCTGGCGAATGCTATTGGCGGTCATGGGCTTACCCTCCATCGATTCCGGCCCGAGTTCCCCCCGGTCCGGATATTCATCGTTATCGCAACGAATTATTGGATGGCCAGGCGCAACCTGCGATTCAATCCTTCCCCTACTCCGCTTTGGGCGCCAGAACAAGAGCGTAAGTAAGCAGGGCTACGCCGATCAACCCTGGAATCAGCCCGCAGAGGTAGACCGGCGCATCGCGCACCAGCGCCCGCAAAAAGATCAGCAGCCCCACGCCGACCGCGATGTTGATCAGCCCGCCGATCTTCATTCCCTCACGCTTCTTGGTCTGTTCCTGGCGGGACTGCTCCCGCAGCAATTCGATCCCTGCCTTCGCCCCTTCGCCTGAAGACTCGGCCAGCCGCCGCATGGTTTCCGCTTTGTAGAACGCCTCGCGCTCCCTGCGCTGGCTGTCGATCCACGAAGTCAGCGGAATGAACACCACGAACAGGGCCACCGCGCCGATCGATAGAAACATCCACAGTCCAAAACCTTCCGAAGCTTCGAACATCGTCATTGCCAGATTCGTCATACAATCCTCCTGATCCTTTGGCCGGGTTTCTTACCCCTTGCTACTGGTGGGACCGGAGACCGTTGAAACAGGTTGCATTTTCTTTCGGATATTTCTCCTGCAAGAAAATGCAACCTCGCGCACAGGCCGCCTGTCTCACTTCACGGAGGGCGTCTGACCCTCGGAGAGTTTCTGGCTTGATCGGCACACCCAGCAGCGTGGCAGAAGACCTGGCCGATGTCGCCCGCGTCCTTGCCGGCGACGTCCAGGCCTTCGAAGGCATCGTGCGCCGCTGGCAGGGGCCGCTCGTCAATATGGCCTGGCGCTACTGCCGCGACCGCGGCCGCGCCGAAGAGATGGCCCAGGAAGCCTTTCTCCGCGCCTGGCGGGGGCTCGCCCAATGGCGTCGCGAGTCCAGTTTCTCCACCTGGCTCTTTGCCCTGGCGGCCAACGTCTTCCGCTCCGAGCTCAAGCGCTTCCCCACCGTCAACCTGCCGCTCGACGAGGCCCCCGAGCCCGCTGGCCCCGCCCAGCAACACAATGCGGTCCAGGAAAAGTCGAGCCACGAAGCAGTGCGCGCCGCCGTGCTGGCCCTGCCCCACCGTTACCGCGAGCCCGTTGTTCTGTTCTACTTTCATGAGATGGACCTGAGCGCGGCGGCGCGCACCATGGGCCTGCCGGAAGGCACCATGAAAGCCCGTCTCTCCCGCGCGCGGGCGCTGCTCCGAAGCCGCTTTCCGCATCTGAATCAGCAGAGCTTCTCGCCCGCAATTGCGGCACTCAACACAGGAAAGGAGGCTTGAAGATGAAACGGAACCAGGACAACAATTCGGAAATGGACCCCAGCACGATCGACCACATTCTGGCCACTGAAGGGGAGCTGATCCCCTCTTCCGGCTTCCTCGCCGCGGTGATGGAGCGTGTGCAGGAAGAGGCGCGCACGCCCGCCCCCATCCCATTTCCGTGGAAGCGCGCCATTCCCGGCATCGTGCTCGCCGCCGGAGTCTTCGGCTGGGGCGCGTTCGAGTTCGTCCGTCAGGCCGTTCCAGCCGCCCGGGTAATTACGTTCGCTCAACCCCATATCTCCATCTCCGTTGGGCGCCCAATCGAACAGGCCGGTTGGGTTGCATTGGCGCTTGCCGCCTCGCTGGCCTCCTGGCTTCTTTCACGCCGCCTCGCCGGTCAGTCCGGCGGGCTTTAGCTAGGGCCTGTTAACACTACCTGGGCGGGCATCGCCGGGAGCCAATTTTTCTCAGTTCGAGGCGCGAGGAGCGAACTGTAACTGGTTACTGGAGCGACAAGCAACGACGAAATGAGGAAAAT
>Ga0181516_10002393_pt1 | contig 13363 bp, 14 predicted proteins | sample PEATcosm2014_Bin_25_FD_121104 | JGI IMG/M metagenome (GOLD analysis project Ga0181516, IMG submission 121104) | Peatland microbial communities from MTU Mesocosm Facility, Houghton, MI, USA - PEATcosm2014_Bin01_10_metaG | ecosystem: Environmental > Terrestrial > Soil > Wetlands > Peat | place... | reverse complement strand
TGGTCTGTCGGCTGAAGGACTTCCGCCGCGTCGCGACCCGCTATGACCGCAACGCCGTAACCTTCCTCGCCGCCGTCTGCATCGCCGCTGTCATCAGCTACTGGTTATGAGTCCGGACCCTAGCCGAACGCCCGCGCTGGTACCACCCTCTAAATCATTCGACCAACTACCGGTGGAACTCGATCTTGAGGCTCGGATCGGTCTCCACGTCTTCGATAATCTCGTTGTAGCGGGCCACAAAATCGGCGACGACGACCCGTCGGCCTTCAGCAGCGAACTTGCCCAACTCATAGAGATTGAGCGCAATAAACTGCTCGACCTCGAAGACGTCGATCCTGTCGGCCAGGCCAGCATTCTCAGCCGGACCATCGGCAAGGACCGACCCTCGCTGCCCTGTCACGAGCACGGGGCGAACCCCGTCGTTGAGGTTGTCGCGACAGCGCTCGATCAGCGCCTCGCCCGGAGACGGGGTGACGTGAATTGCAACGTCGCCGAGAAAGAAATCGCCCTCCCGGCCGGACTGCTGATCCGACGTCGAATAGCTATTGTGCTCGAACTGACCCTCGCCAAGCGCGCAGTCGAGCTTGGCACCGACCATGTGCTGCATCACTGCGCCGGCGTAGTAGACGCTCGGCGCAGTCTTCTGGCGATCTTCGGCTTGGCTCAATACATCACGCACGACAGTGCGAAGGCTGCGCGAGGCGTCGAGCCGGATCTTGAACGGCTTGACCGCGAAGAACTCGTGGACGCGCGCAATCCAGAAGGCTTCGATTGTGCCCAAATCGGCCGTGCCGACAGCGTGGAGTTGATTGAGAAGCGCAACGTATTCGCGCATGTTGCCAATGCTGCCGCGGCTGGTTCGGCCTCCTTCGGACGCCAACACGCGGCTGATTCCATGTCTTTCAAGAATCGACTGAACGGGACCTCTTCCGAGGCCTAGAACTTGCCCGCCGCCGTCCGTCAAAAGTTCGCCGGGATCAAGCGGGAGACCTTTCGCGCGCGCTTGCTGCATCATCACCAAAGGCACGCACAGCGGGCCCTTGCGATTGAATTTTCGTTCCTTGGTGAAGGCGTTCAACGCTTCCTGCAAATCACCGCGCATTATGCCGTCTGTTGCTCTGCGCGCATAGAGGCGAGTAGGGGTTCGAAAATGTTCGTCGCGAGAAAGCTCACTACCGGGACTGCAACGTCGTCGCCCGCGAGGTGATAGGCCTCGCTGTATTTGTTCGGAAGGACGTACTCCTCGGGCAGCCACATGAGGCGCGCTGCTTCTCGCGGCGAAAGCAGGCGAGACCGCACTTTCTTTCCCTCGATAATCATGAAGCGTTGCCGGCCGGATCCACCCGTCGGCGTTCGCAGGCAACCCGCCACGTCGTCAAAGCGAATTTCCGCGCGCTGCAGGTTGCGGCCCCCCTCATCGAGGTGCCTGCGCTTGTGGACGGCACCGACGATCTTCCGCTTGGCGCGTCTTGCCGCATCAAGCTTCGCTCGGTTCACGTCGCTCATCATGCCGAGCAAACGGCATGTCTCGGCGGGCGAGTGCCATTCCACCCCAGATGGGTCGTCCTCGATAAGATCGGCGAAAGTTGAGTTCCGCGATGCCGGCTCGGGAAGCGACCACCACATCCAGTTCTTGCGCAATCTTGCTTGTGTGTTCTCGTACGCTGCCTGCAACCCGCGCGTATGCCAAGTGGCGACGGCACCGACTGCGTGAGCGCGTCAGGAATCTCCACGTCGCGGCGGACGCCGATCACGAATAGCCGCGGACGCGACTGCGGAGCGAAACGCGCGGCGTCAATCACGAGGGCACCGAATACATACCCCGCTTTCTGGAAGGTCGAACAGATTGCCGCAAAATCCTTGCCGCCATGAGACGTCAGCGTACCGCAGACATTTTCAAGCGCGATAATACGTGGGGCCCGAATTTCAGAGATGAGATCTCGCCTCGGCCTCGGTACTGACGTTGCTCTCGAACTATGCGGCGAGGCAACCGTCAAGCGGCGCAGGCCAATCTTCCAACCATGACGTCCACCTCAGTGCCGTTCTCGATTTTCTCGGGGGCGAAACGGACCTTGGACGCCGCCTTGGCGGCAAGTCAGACGCAAGCCGGGGAGACCTTAGGTGCCGACGCAGCATTTCGACGGGTCGCGTCGGCTGGACTGACCCCCACGACGGCGAGTGCAGGGTTCGGCCGAGCGGCGAAGCATGCCGCGGACACTGGTGGCACTAACAGACCCCCTATTCGGCGCAAATTTCGCGGTCCCGATTGAGTGCTCGTTGACAGTTTCATCGACGAAGACGATCTTATCGGGATCAAGCGCGGGCTGATCTTCGCGCCAGACTTGCTGCTCCAACGCGACGTCGGCGCGAAGTTGCTCGCTGGCGTGAAGCGTTTTTTGAAGCTAATCCCGTGCGAGGCGTAGTGTGTGCCAATAGCCTCGATTCGAACAAGGAAGTGGACTTCCACGTAATGAACAAAATGGAGAAGGTTTCCAGTTTGAAGGTTCCTGCTCTCGGGAAGGCGGTAGCGCTTCTGGAAGCGATCGCGCGCGAACCTGGCCTCAGGTTTACCGACATTCGGGAGCGGCTCGGCATGCCAAATAGCTCAACCAATCATCTCATCTCCACGATGTGCGAACTTGGCCTGATTAAGCAGAAACCGGCGGGCGGCTACGGTTTGGGGCTCAGGTTGTTGGAGCTTGCCAGTATTGCGAAAGAGAGCAATGATCTCCAGCGGGACGCGATGCCGCTACTTCGCGAGTTTGCGCATCGGGTCCAACTCACCTGTAATCTTGGCGTGCTTGAGCGGGGCGAGGCGGTCTATATTGCGCGCGTCGAGGGGGCGCGGGACATAATCGTCAAATCTCATGTCGGCCAACGATTTGCTGTCAATTGCAGCGCTCTCGGCAAGTGCCTGATCGCATGGTTGGCGCCTGAGCAGCTCGACATTGTGATAGCGAACCTCGCTTTCGAAAAGCGAATGCCGAAGACGATCACGAACGCGGCGGATCTCCGTCTTCAGTTGGCCGAAGTTCGCCGTCGAGGCTGGGCGCTCGATGACGAGGAACAGGCGCCGAACACCCGCTGCATTGCTGCACCGATCCGTGATCGCGACAGCGTCGTGGTCGCCGCAATCAGCGTGGTCGGAACGCTGAAGCAAGTTGAGGATGGACGCGTCGAGAGGCTTGCGGCGCAGGTGATCGACGTCGCGAGCGCCATTTCGGAATTCGTTTACAGCACAGCGACAAAAGCATAAGCAACGACGCTGCTGTATCCAGCGACATCCGCGCCCTCGTCGACCCCCAGTGAGCTGAGAAGACCGCCACTTCGCGACCAGCGTGGAGTACGCGCACGGCGCCCGCTCCCATCGTCACTTAGACCATTTCGCCAATCAGCCGCAACGGCACGGAAGACGCGTTACCGTCCACCTCGACGGCACAGGCGACGCCGACCCGGCGCGACAATTCGCGCGCCGTGACGAAAGACGCTTGACACCTCTTTCGGATATGAGCTAACGTCTGATTGTGAAGTCGAGTTCCGTGTAATGAAAAATCGTTAGGGAGGTCTCCAGCTTGAAGGTTCCGCTCTCGGGAAGGGAGTGGCGCGCTTCTGGGAGTGATCGCGGTCGAACCTGACTTGATTAAGCACAGATCGTTGGATCGGCGATGTAAGCCCGTCCAGTGGGAAGTTCACGTTGTCTCCCGTGACGGGCCGATGCGTGAAGAGACGACTGCGCCATCTCCAAAGAGAGTCGCAGAACAAAACTCAGAAACTTTGCAGCTTTGCAGCTGAGAAAGTCGAGAGGCAAGTAACAAAAGCGAAGGGGTGGAAACATGCTAAGCTCGCGCAAGTTTAAAATAGCAATGCTCGCCACGGTTGCTGCGGTCGCGTTAGGCGGCGTGGGGCCGGCAGCCGCGTCAGCCGATAAGCCGCTGATCGGCGTGATCGTGCCGACACTGGATTCGGAATTCTGGAACAGGTACGTCGCGTTCACCAAGATGGGAGCCGAGGCGCTTGGCGAGGAACTCATCATCCTGAACGCCGACAACAAGCCGGATCAGATTATCCAGTTCGTCCAGGATCTCGTCGCTCGCAAGGTCGACGGCATCATCGAGTGTGGCTACTGGTCCTCGGCTCCCCCCACGATCATGTTCGCCCAGCGCGCGAACATTCCTGTCATCATCGTGGACACCTATCCCGATTTCCTCCCGCAGTCCGGAAAATACACCAACTACATAGCGTTCGTCGGACCGAGCGACGAAGACGCCGGCTATCACATGGGCCAGGCGTTGCTTCGCGCGCTCACACCAGGCGCGGACGGCAAGAAGGTGATCGGTGTCGTCAACGGAACGCCCGGCACGTCGGTCGCGATTGATCGCCGCAAAGGTCTCACTGACGCGATCAACGAAGAGGGTGCCGACAAAGTCACGATCGCGGCCGAGGTCAACGGCAATTTCGTTCGCGACCAGGCGCAGACGGCGTTCGAATCCCTCTACCAGGGCCATCCCGAGATCAAGGGGGTCTTTTCGTCCAATGATCCGATGGCGATGGGCGTGATCTCGGCGATGAAGCGCTCAGGCAAGGTGCCTGGCAAGGATGCCGTGATCGTCGGGATGGATCTCAACCCCTCCAACGTCGAGGCAGTGAAGGCCGGCGAGCAGCTCTTTAGCATTGGCGGTCATTGGCTAATGGGCGGCATCGCGGACATAATCATGTATGACTACCTTCACGGCTACAAGATCCCCGCCGACCAGGCTAACGTCAAGCTCAAGCTGCTGCCGATGACGACAGCCGATGTTCCTCGCTACGAGAGGGATTTTCCAGGCGGAATGCCGATCAACTTTGACTTCAAGGCCCACTCGAAGGTCTTGAACAAGGATGCGCCGCCCCCGGACCGCTTCGGACCTGAAATGCTCCGATACTCTGACGCCAAGTGACGCGGCGATAGGTCCGTCTGACATCGGCGGCGGCGTCTCGGACGCCACCGCCGGTTCTGCCGGTAAGCTTATGGACGGTTGGGTCCCATGACGCTAGTTGCAGCCGGTCTGGGCAAGCGGTTTGGACAAACCATTGCGGCCAGCAATATTTCGATCACGCTGCGCACCGGCAGAGTTCATGCCGTCGTCGGTGAAAACGGCGCGGGCAAGTCCACAGTTCTCCGCATGCTGGGCGGGGCCGTTCGTCCGGACAGTGGCGAGATGACATTGGACGGCGCGCCCTACGTGCCGCAATCCACCTTCGACGCCACACAAAAGGGTGTGGCGCTGGTTCATCAGGAAATCACCATCAATCGCTCGTTGAGCGTTGCCGAGAACATCTTCATCGGCGATCTTCGCCTCCATGCGGGGCCGCTTGGCGTGTTGAAGCGAAAGCAGATGGCTGTGGCGGCGCAGGCATCCCTTGACCGAATTGGTGTGAAGATCTCTGTAACCGCCAAGATTGAACGATTGAATCTGGGCGAGTTGAAATGCATCGAGATCGCGCGCGCGATCTCTTCCGATCCGAACACTCTCCTGCTCGACGAGTCGACAGCGTATCTCGACCACAGAGAAGTGGACGCGGTGCTCCATGTCATCCGTGAGCTGAAGTCAACGGGCATGGCGATCGGCTTCGTGTCGCATCACCTCAGCGAGGTCCTTGCCGCGGCCGACGATCTGACGATCCTCAAGGACGGGCAATTTGTCGGTTCCTATGGTGCGGCAAGCGTCAAGCAAAACGAAATCCATCGTCTGATGGTCGGACGCGATGTCCTGCATGGCATCTATCCGCCACGCTCGCCATCGCTCGCCTCAGCTGCTGCCCCCGCCCTTAGTGTCAAGAAGGCCGCGGTCGGCCGGGAACTGAACGAAATCAGTCTCGAAGTCAGACATGGCGAGATACTCGGACTTGCCGGCCTGAAAGGCGCCGGAGCGGAGGCGCTGTTCGCCGGGATCGTGGGCGACCAGCCGTTGCGTCACGGCCATCTGCAACTCGAAGGCAAGGACTATCACCCGAGCAATCCCCGTGCGGCCTGGCGACACGGCATCGCCCACCTTCCGGGAGATCGCGGCAATGAAGGGTTGATCGTGTTACAGAGCGTGCTCGACAACCTGGTCATGGCGCGGCCGCCGGCGGTCGGTCCCTTTTTCTCCATGGCCCGCGCCCGCGCGATGTCGGATCATCTGATCAAGCTGATCGGCATCCGCACGGAGAGCGGAGCGGCGTCCTGCCAATCGCTGTCGGGCGGGAATATGCAGAAGGTCGTGGTGGGAAAGTGCCTCGCGGTCGACCCCAGCCTTCTCCTGATGAACAACCCGACGCGTGGCGTGGACGTGGGCGCTCGCGAGGAAATCTATCGGATTATGCGCCAGAAAGCGTCGGAGGGCCTCGCCATTCTCCTCTCGTCGGAGGACATGCCCGAACTCATCGGCATGGCGGACCGACTCGCGGTTCTTCGGCGGGGCGTGGTGGTCCACGAGTTCGACTCACTTGAGAACGTCAAAGAGCATGACATCGTGCAGTACATGATTTGAGTCAGGACAATGAGCGAAGCAATGAAAGCAGACTCTCACGGCGGGACTGTCCCGGCTGGTCAAGGCGGTTTGAAAGGCCTCCCGATCGATCAACTGCGTCGCGGCTTCCCGGCCATATTCCTGGTGATTCTGGTCATCGTTTTCACGATCATGTCGCCGCGTTTCCTGTCGCTCGACAACCTTTCGACCGTCCTTGAGCAGGGCACCGTGCTGCTTGTCGCCGCTCTCGGCGGGACCTTCGTCATCATGTCCGCCTCGATCGATATCTCGGTGGGCTCGATCCTCGCCGTTTCGGCGCTAGTGGCGGCGCTGACGGCCGACACACTCGGTGCCCTGGCGATCATCCCCGCAGTCGCGGTCGGTGCGATGTGCGGATGCTTCAACGGTCTGCTGCTTGCGGTCGGCAAGGTGCCATCCTTCGTCGCGACGTTGGGAACGATGGTCGTCTACCGCGGCGTCGTCCTCTACTTCACCCGTGGCGCGCCGGTGGATATCAAGAACGACCAGTTCCTTGACGCCTACTCCAGCATCAGTTTCGGCATTCCGCACACGGTCATGATCGGTCTGGCTCTTGCGGTCATGGCCTGGGCCATCTTCAAGTTCACTGTCTTCGGTCGCGAGGTTCTGGCGATCGGCGGCGGCGAGCGTGTCTCGATCCTCACCGGCATCGCCGTCACGCGCGTCAAGATCCTGATGTTTACGCTACTTGGAGCTCTGTGCGGCATGGCCGGCCTGCTGCAGGGCGCGCGCACCTTGGCCGCGACGTCTCAGCTCGGTCTCGGTCTCGAACTTGATGTCATCGCCTCTGTGGTGGTCGGCGGCACGCCATTGACCGGCGGCCTAGGCAGCATCACCAACACGTTTCTTGGGGTTCTGATCATCACGCTCCTCCAGAACGGCATGAACATGGCTGGTGTCGATCCCTACCTTCAGAACATCATCAAGGGTCTCGTGCTGATCACCGCAGTCTTCATCAATATCGATCGCAAGAAGATCGGAATCATCAAGTAGCGGTGATTGGTGCACCCAATCGGCGCTTCAACAGAATAGAAGGAAAGTACGAGGATGGAATACCGTCAACTTGGCCGGTCTGGCCTGAAAGTCTCCGCCGTTACCCTTGGCACCATGACGTTCGGCGGCACGGGGAAGTTCCAGTATGTCGGCAATAGCGATCAGGCTGAGGCCACACGCATGGTAGACATCGCCCTCGACGCCGGCGTCAACCTACTCGACACCTCGGACCAATACTCGCTGGGAACGGCCGAGGAGATGGTGGGCGAGGCGATCAAGGGCAAGCGTGGAAAGGTGTTGCTGGCGACCAAGGTCCGGTATCCGACCGGAACCGGCCCGAACGACGACGGATTGTCGCGCTACCATCTGATCAATGCCTGTGAGGCGAGCTTGAAGCGGCTCGGGGTCGATCACATCGATCTGTATCAGCTCCACGGGTGGGATGGCCTCACCCCAATCGAGGAGACCATGGCGGCGCTGGATTCCCTCGTAGCGTCGGGAAAGGTCCGCTATCTCGGCGTGTCGAACTTCAGCGGCTGGCACCTCATGAAGGCGCAGGGGGTCGCTGATCGGGCCGGCAGCGCGCGCTTCGTCAGCCAGCAGATCCACTACACCCTCGAAGCGCGCGAGGCCGAATACGAACTTATTCCGATCTCGCTGGATCAGGGCGTGGGTGTCTTGGTCTGGAGCCCTCTCGCCGGCGGCCTGCTCTCTGGCCGGTATCGCCGCGGCCAGGCCGGTCCGAAAGACGGACGCAACTTCGCCGGCTTTAAAGAGCCCCCGATCCGCGATGAGGGCCGGCTCTATGACATAATCGAACTGCTGGTCGGGATCGGCGAGGAGCATGGCGTTTCCGCGGCTGAGGTAGCCTTGGCTTGGCTGCTCCGGCGACCGGCGGTGGCCTCAGTGGTGATCGGCGCGAAAAAGGAGACGCAGCTTCACGCCAACCTCAAGGCGGCGGATTTGCGCCTGACCGATGACGACATGGCGCGGCTGAATGCCGCAAGCAAGTTGCCACTGCTCTACCCGTATTGGCACCAAGCGTTGACCGCAAGCGAGCGGCTTGGCGCAGTGGATCTGTCGCTGTTGGCGCAATATCTGCCGTTGGAAACCGCTTGGTCGTCGACGACGGCCTGATGCACGACGAGCGGATCGCGGCGCTCGCTATGAACGAGCCGCGCGCCATTCGGCCGGGGTCGATCACGTTGGGCGCCGGCAAGGCGTAGGCGTACTTTCGGCTCGGGTGGGCTGTTGATGCATGTTTGGTCGTTGGGAACAGGCGAAGCGCCGTTGATTCCGGCGTTCTCGTCCACGGCGACGCGCGCGAAAAGCTGCGATGAAAGCGCTTGGCGCCGTCGAAACAACAAATGGAGCGGGCCTGTGAATGCAGAATTGGCGGGAAATCTGGTCGCGGCGGCGATCGCCAAAGCCAAGGCCGACTACCGACGGCCGATATGCGTCGCGGTCTGTGACCGTTACGGGTTCCTGACCGCTTTCGCCAGCATGGATGACGCGCCGGTGCGCAGCATCCAGCTGTCGCAAGGCAAGGCTTACACATCCGCGCGGATGGGTGTGGACACAGACGCGTTCCTCGAGCGGCTGCACGTCAACAACATACCCGCGAGCTATTTCTGCGACGACAAACTGACGGGCCTGCCTGGCGGCTGCGTTCTCAAAGGCACCGAGGGCGGCGTGATGGGCGCTGTCGGAATTAGCGGGCTTGCGCCTGACGAGGATGTGGCGATCGCAAAATCGCTCGTCGCCCTCGCCTCCGCCAAATCCGCCTGAACTCACACTTTGAAAGAGAGACGATCATGTCAAAAGCCAGTGTGTATGTCACACGCCTCATCCCTCAGGAGAACATCGACGCGCTGCGAGCGCAGTTCGATGTCGAGGTGAATATGGAAGACCGCGCCTTGAGCCCGGCCGAACTCAAGGCAAAAGTTCGCGGTAGGTCGGCGGTGGTCAGCCTGCTGACTGACAACATCACCGGCGAAGTCCTCGACGCCGCCGGGCCTCAATGCAAGATCGTCGCAAACTACGCTGTCGGGTACAACAACTTTGATCTGGCGGCGGCGACCAAACGCAAGGTCATCCTGACCAATACGCCGGGAGTGTTGGATGACGCCACGGCGACTCACACCTTCACACTCTTGCTGGCGGTGGCGAGGCGGATCGCCGAAGGGGACAAGTTCGTCCGCGCCGGCAAATGGCAGGGCTGGGCGCCCATGTTCTTCGTCGGCCTCGACGTCGATCGTCGCACCTTGGGCATTGCGGGGCTTGGCCGCATTGGCAAGAATGTCGCGCGCAAGGCGCGCGGCTTCGATATGCGAATCATCTACAATGACGTGCGACGCGACGCGGCTTTCGAGTCCGAAAGCGGAGCTGAATTTGTCGACAAAGACACCCTCTTGCGCGAAGCCGATTTCTTGACCCTGCACGTTCCGCTGTTGCCCGACACTCATCACTATATCGGTGCGGCGGAGTTCAAGAAAATGAAGAGGACCGCCGTCCTCATTAATGCCAGTCGCGGGCCTGTCGTTGACGAAAAAGCCCTCGTTGAAGCTTTACGCGAGAAGCGGATCTTTGGCGCCGGACTCGACGTCTTCGAAAACGAACCCGCCCTTGAGCCGGGCCTGATCGACCTCGACAACGTCATTGTCGTCCCCCATGTCGCCTCTGCGACTCCGGCTACCCGCATCAACATGGGAAAGATCGTCGTTGCAAATGTCCGCAATGTGCTGAGCGGCCTTCCGCCGGAAACCTGCGTGAACCCGGAGGTGCTGGGAAGCTAGGTCTCGGTGGCCATCGACGAGGCTCAGCTTGTGTTTCAGCGCCGCGGCGCTGAAACACAAGCTGCCGGACACGTAAGAATCGCACACGTCATTCAGATTGGAGTTAGTCATGAGCATGTTGGGCTTCGTAGGTCTTGGTATCATGGGCACGCCGATGGCGGGACATCTCATTGACGCTGGTCATGGGATTATCGCGTACGACCAAAGGGATCTGCCGGCGGAACTGGTCGCCAAGGGCCTGATCAAATGCACCTCTAGCAAGGATGTCGCTGCGGCCTGCGAGATCATCTTCGTCATGGTGCCGGATACTCCGCACGTCGGCGCGGTGCTGTTCGGGGAGAATGGGGCTGCTGAGGGGCTGTCCAAAGGCAAGATTGTCGTCGACATGAGTTCGATCTCTCCGATCGAGACGAAGCAGTACGCAGCCAAGATCGAGGCGCTCGGCTGCGAGTATCTCGACGCGCCGGTTTCAGGCGGCGAAGTCGGCGCCAAGGCCGGCACGCTCTCGATCATGGTCGGCGGCAAGGATGAAACATTCGCCAGAGTGAAGCCGCTGTTCGAATTGATGGGCAAGAACATCACTCTAGTCGGCGGCGTCGGCGCGGGGCAAACGGCAAAGGTCGCCAACCAGATGATTGTCGCGATGACCATCGAGGCGGTCGGCGAAGCGCTGCTCTTCGCGTCGAAGGCAGGCGCCGACCCAGCCCGGGTGCGGCAGGCGCTCATGGGCGGCTTCGCCTCCTCGAAAATCCTGGAGGTGCACGGCGAGCGGATGGTTAAGCGGACTTTTGATCCGGGCTTCCGAATCGCGCTGCACCAAAAGGATCTGAATCTTGCCTTGACGGCGGCGCGTCAGATGGGCCTTTCGCTGCCGAACACGGCCACCTGTCAGGAACTTTTCAATTCCTGCGCCGCCCATGGCGGCAGCGGCTGGGACCATTCGGCGATGGTCAAGGCGCTTGAGAACCTGGCGAACTTCGAGGTCGGCCAATCCGCCTGATCTCGTGAACGAGAAACGGCGCCATGAGCTTTGACCCGCGCGCCCTATTGCGGGGGATGTTCGACGCGGCGATCGAGGCGGCGCAGCCGTCGCATTGCGTCCCGCCCCATTTGCCGGACGCGCCGAAGGGACGATTCATCGTCCTGGGCGCGGGCAAGGCCTCCGCTGCGATGGCGCGCGCGGTTGAAGATCATTGGCCCGGAGAAATTTCCGGCCTCATCGTCACGCGTTACGGGTACAGGGCGCCCTGCGCCAAAATCGAGATCGTGGAAGCGGCGCATCCCGTGCCGGACGCCGCGGGCCTCGCGGCCGCGCGGCGCATTCGCGACATCGCAGCTTCGGCAGGCCCTGACGACACCGTCCTCTGCCTAATATCCGGCGGCGGTTCGTCGCTCTTGGCGCTGCCCGCCCCGGGTCTCACTCTCGAAGACAAGCAGACAGTCAACCGCGCCTTGTTGAGATCGGGAGCGACCATTTCGGAGATGAACTGCGTGCGTCGTCACCTTTCCGGGATCAAGGGCGGGCGCCTCGCGGCGCTGGCCCATCCGGCCAAGGTCGTGACCCTGCTGATTTCCGACGTGCCTGGCGACGTTCCTGCCGACATCGCGTCCGGGCCGACCGTGGCGGACGCCACGACCTGCACCGACGCCCTCGCGATCGTGAAGCGTTACGGCATCGACCTCCCGCCGGCGGTCCGTGAAACGCTCGAAAGCGGACGCGGCGAGACGGTGAAACCGGGAGATCCCCCTATCGCCGGCGTCGAGGCCCGATTGATCGCCACGCCGCAGATGGCGCTGGAGGCGGCCGCTCGGGTGGCGCGCGCGGCCGATATGCCCGTTCATATCCTCGGCGACTCGATCGAAGGCGAGGCGCGCGATGTCGGGACCGTTATGGCTGGCGTCGTCAAGCAGATTGTGAAACGCGGCCAGCCTTTCACAGCCCCCTGCGTGCTTCTCTCGGGCGGCGAGACGACCGTCACTGTGCGGGGCCGCGGCCGTGGCGGTCGCAATGTCGAATTCCTGCTCTCCCTTGGCGTCGCGCTCGATGGGCTCGCCGGCGTGTGGGCAATGGCGGGCGACACCGACGGCGTCGACGGACTGGAGGAGACTGCAGGCGCGATCCTCACGCCCGAAACGCTCGATCGCGCCTGGGCAGCCGGCATCCGTCCGAAGGACGCGCTCGCCGACAACGATGGCCACGGCTTCTTCAGCGCGCTCGGCGACGCGGTCGTCACCGGACCGACTTTGACGAACGTCAACGATTTCAGAGCCGTAATCATCGGCGGCGCACCACAATGAAGACCGTACGCCTTCCCGGCGACGAAATTGCTCCAGCGCGCAGCGCCGCCGCTCGCGGCCACGACTGTTCAGTTCTGTGCTAATGCCGGCATTTCGAGGACGAGATTGACGTCGAGAGCGGCCTGCCAGCGGGTGTTTCGGATATTGTCGCATCCTGCGGCCCTGATCAGTTTATGAGCGAAAGATCGCAGGCGGGCGGCAATGTCCGGGTTCTTTCGAATGCGGGAAGCGTCCTCGACGAAGGCGGCGCCGCGCGCGTCGTGACTGCCGTTCTCAATGCGCCAACGCGCGCGTATCCATTCGTTCCAGCGCTCCGGCGCCTGGTTGGAAACGGACGAAATCCAGAAGATGACCTCGGTCGTTTGCGCGCAAAGACCCGTCGCGGAGTTGCGCTTGCAGACCGTGCGCTCGAATCGCAACACGGTGCGGCCGAGGCGTCGGAGTCGGTCGCGCGAGCCAACGTCGAATGGAGAGGCGGCAAAACGGTCGTCGCTCCCACGTGCAGAGGGGGGAATCGAAGCGATGCCTCAAATTATCGGTATTCCAAAGGAAACATACCCCGGCGAGAAGCGTGTCGCGACCGCGCCGGAGGTGGTGACGAAGCTGGTCGGCCTCGGTTTTGCGGTGGCGGTGGAGTCGGGCGCGGGCGACGGCGCCAGTTTCTATGACGACGCCTACGCCGCCGCGGGGGCGAAGATCGTCTCCGGCGACGAAGCGTGGTCGGCCGCCGACATCGTCTTCAAGGTG
>Ga0181516_10002392_pt1 | contig 13369 bp, 10 predicted proteins | sample PEATcosm2014_Bin_25_FD_121104 | JGI IMG/M metagenome (GOLD analysis project Ga0181516, IMG submission 121104) | Peatland microbial communities from MTU Mesocosm Facility, Houghton, MI, USA - PEATcosm2014_Bin01_10_metaG | ecosystem: Environmental > Terrestrial > Soil > Wetlands > Peat | place... | reverse complement strand
TATGAAATTCAAGTGCTCGACTGCTACCACAATAAAACCTACGCCGACGGCGCGACCGCGGGAATTTACGGCCAGCATCCCGCGCTGGTGAACGCCTGCCGGCCGCCCGGCGAATGGCAGACCTACGACATCATTTTCAACGTGCCGCATTTTGGCACCAACGGCGAAGTGCTCTCGCCCGCCTACGTGACGGTGTTTCACAACGGCGTGGTGGCGCAGAATCACCAGGCCATCCGCGGCGCGACGAACTGGCGCGTGCCCGGCAAATACACACCGCACGGCCCGACCGGCCCGCTCGCGCTGCAATATCACAACAACCCGGTGGCCTTCCGCAACATCTGGGTGCGCCCGGTGCCGGTGGTGGATGAACCGTAAGCCATTAAAAATTTAAAATTCAAAATTCAAAATGAAGAAAATTGTCTCCGCCATCACCTTCGGGTTGCTGGTCATCGGTTTGACCGGCTGCCATACGTTCTGCTGGGCAAAACATGCGCCGAAAAAACTGCTCGTGGTCACCACCACGGCCAGCTTCCGGCACAGCTCCATTCCGACGGCGGAAAAAATCCTCGCCCAGCTCGCGCAGCAAAGCGGCGAGTTCACCCTGGATTTTGTGGAGCAGCCGCCGGGGCATCCGGCCACGGGTTTTCCGCCGAAATTGAAAGCGGACGCCACGCCGGCCGAACAAAAAGCGTTTAACGACGCCGAGGCCGCGTTTAATGAAAAATTGAAGACCGCGCTGCTGAAGCTTTCCCCGGAGAATTTAAAGAAATACGACGGCGTGATTTTTGCCAGCACCACCGGCGATCTGCCGATTCCCGACCCGCAGGGTTTTCTCGACTGGATCAAGGCCGGGCATTGCTTCATCGGCATCCACGCGGCGAGCGACACATTTCACGGCTGGCCGGATTTTGCCGCGATGCTCGGCGGCGAATTTACGCATCACGGCCCGCAGGTCAGCGTGGACTGCCTGAACCAGGACCCGAAAAATCCCGCCACGGCGGCGCTCGGCCAGACCTGGACGATTTCGCAGGAGGAAATCTACCAGTTCAAAAATTACGACCCGGCCAAAGTCCACGACCTGCTCATCATGGACAAGCACCCGGAACACAAGGAAATCACCGGACATTTTCCGGTGGCGTGGTGCAAGCTTTACGGAAAGGGACGCGTTTTCTACACCTCGCTCGGCCATCGCGAAGATGTCTGGGATGCCAATCCCGCCCTGAAGGACCGGAAGAATGATCCTGCCATCAGCCGGGCGTATCAGCAGCACGTCCTCGGCGGCATCGAATGGGCGCTGGGCCTGAAAAACTCCGCGCCCTAACCTTTCCGCCCGCCGCCGCCGGCGGTGACTTGACCTGCCAAATAAAACCAGGCCGGAGCGAAATTCGCCCCGGCCTGTTTTTGGCTTCTGAATTTCAGCTTTTGCCTGTGGTCAGTCCACGATGCTGGAGCCGGGCATGGACCAGTCGCTCTGGCCGGTGCTGCCGCCCAGCGCGCGCGCGCGCACTTGACAGACCGTGCCGGTCGTCAAGCCGGTCAGCGTGATCGTGCGCGCCTGCGTGGAGAACGTGACGGTCGTCCAGGCACCGGTGCCGACACACGTCTGCACCTCGTAACCCGCCGCATTGGGCACCGGCGTGAGATGCACATCCAGTTGCGTGGAGACATCGTTGTCTATGCCCGTGATGGCGGGCGCGACCAGCGGCGATTGCCCGCGATTGGTGCTCACCGCCTGATAGCCGGACGTGAGCAGCATCGGCAGGTTGGTCCGCGCCAGGGTCTGGACATAAAACGCGTTGGCATCCAAGCCTTCAAACGCGAACTCCAGCGCGGCATCGCGCGCCGCCGTCTGGGTCGTCCCGCCGCCGACGACATCCTTGTTGGCCGCCTGCAGCGACAGCATGCGGGTGGTCAGATCCACCGGCTTGGTCGGATCCGGCGGCACCAGTGGCGCCACCGGCACCGGCGGATTCGGAAACGCCAGATTGCCGGTCAGGCATTTGATGACCCACCCGAGGAAGGCCACCACCATGGTGGGCGGCATGGCTTTGTAACCGAGACTGACGCGACTTAACTTTGTATTTTTCATGACTATTTTTCTTTCGCTTTGATTTGTTTTTTAATTGGGCCATCTGGAGGAAGCCACATTAGCTTCGCGCTGGCCCGTTATGCCGTGATACAAAAGCAAACGGCGTGCCGTGTAATAAGTTTTAATTATAGTAAGGATGCTACCGTAGGGTCATTATCTGATTTAAAAGCGCTCAAAATTCCAACCGTTTGCCGGCCAATTGGTTGTCCTGTCCGACGGCTTGGACCACGGGTTTTGGGATCGTTAGGCCGCGGCAAAAAACCACGCTGACCGGGTTATTTCGCAGGAAAATGGGGGAAAGAAACCAAGGGAGCGGGTTAATTCCGGCGTGGACTTAACCCACTGCGCCGCCGAGTTAACCGTCTCCACCACTGGATTTACCGACTCCTTGACCGACTTAACCTTTTTCGTAATTGACCGGGGCCGATCCGTAAAGGAATTAACCCACTCGATGATTAAGATTGCCTTCTCGGCAAGGGAATTAACCCACCCGATTAACGAGTAAATCCAGTCACTGACGATCTTAACCCACTCCGCCACGGACTTAACTCCGTCAGCGCGCGGAAATGTCCCGTTGCCTTTGGACAGTGCCTGAAATCAGGACGCTTTTGCACTCCGGTTCAGCTTTTATTTTTCAACCACGGATGGACACTGATCAACACGGATTTTCAATTCCTGACCGCTGTCGCCTGCCCGCCAGTTTCCGCATTTCAGGTATTCAGCGTAGCAGCTTTGGCAGTGCTTTAATTTGGAGTGCGCGGACATGTCCGCGCTGTGGAACTGGGAGACATGTCTCCCAGTCGGAAAGCGGCGACGTGTCGCCGCACTCCAAGTTAAGCCACTGCTTCAGCTTTTTCCCGCTTGCCGTGCCAGAGACACAGGCGTAGCCTCGCCCCACAATCAGCAATCGGGAAACGTGGCTATGAATGATTACGTTCTGAATAAAAAACCGGAACCGGTTGAAATCGTCTGGGCGTTTGACCTGGGCAAAGGTTCCATCGGCGAGGCCGTGCGGCGCGGCAACGAATTTCTGCACAAGGCCTCCCTGCCCTGCCGAGCCGTAGCGCAGCGAAGGCTGGTCATCCCGGCGGAATTTGCCGAAACCAAAACCGCCGCCGGTCGCCGCCGGATGTGGCGCACACTTGTCCAGTTTTAACTGGGTCACACACCATGAGCGCGTTGGTCCGTCAATTTGAAAAACGCCCGAAGACATTTTCCGCAACGGTCAGCGTCGCGCTGCTGGTCGTCATCGGTGTGATAGATTATTTGGCCGGTTATGCGATTTTCTTTTCCGCATTTTATTTGCTTCCCGTGGCTCTGGCGACATGGTTCGTAGGCCGCAATTTCGGGATTGTAATTTCAGTGTCAAGCGTTGTGGTGTCAGTGGCGGGAGATTACGCCGCAGGCGCGCATTATCCGAGTGTGTTCGTGCCGGTTTGGAATGGGGCGATTGCCTTGACGGTTTATATTGTCGTGGTGAAAGCCCTCGTCAGTTTGCGGAAATCGCAAAGCGAATTGGAAGACCGCGTGCGCCAGCGGACGGACGCGCTGGCCAATGAAATGCAAGAACGGGCGCGGCTGGAAAAGGAGATTTTGGAAATCAGCGAGCGTGAACAGCGGCGCATCGGCCACGACTTGCACGACAGCCTCTGCCAGCATTGGGCGGCGACGGCGATGGCCGGGCAAGTGTTGAGCGAAAAGCTCGCCGCCAAATCACTGACCGAGTCGGCGGACGCCGTGGAAATTGTCAGGCTGGCGCAGGCCGGCATAACGCTGACGCGGAATCTGGCGCACGGCATTTCACCGGCGGAGATGGAAACCGAAGGGCTGGTGACGGCATTCCGCGAGTTCGCGGCGAACATTTCCAAAATGTTCAAAATCTCCTGTGCATTTGATTGTGAATCTCCGCCGATGATTGATGACACGGCGGCGGCGACGCACCTTTATCGCATCGCGCAGGAGGCGGTCAACAACGCCATCCGCCACGGCAAACCGCGACAAATCGTCATCAGCCTTTCCAACCAGAAAGGGCGCGTGGAACTGACCATTGAAGACGACGGCGGCGGATTGCCGGACGACTGGCGGAAAAATCGCGGCCTGGGCACGCGCATCATGGCGCATCGCGCGGCGATGATCGGCGGGACATTTTCCATCGAGCCGAATCCGACCGGCGGAACTTTCGTCAAATGCGCGATTCCCGCGTCCGCAAAAAATAATTTTCCGAATGACAAGCCCGCCGCCTAAAAAAAGAATCCTGCTCGTGGACGACCATCCGCTCGTGCGCGAGTGGCTGGCGAATTTGATTCATCAGCAACCCGACTTGACCGTCTGCGGCGAAACTGAAAGCGCGCCGATGGCGTTGTCGGCTGTCGTGACGGCAAAACCCGATCTGATTATCGCGGACATCAATTTGAAAAATTCATCCGGCATTGAATTGATTAAAAATTTGAAAGAACTGCATCCAAACATCCCCGTGCTGGTGCTTTCGATGCACGACGAATCACTTTATGCGGAGCGCGTTTTTCGCGCCGGGGCGCACGGCTACGTCAACAAGCGCGAGACCGCGCAAAAAATGATCGAGGCCATCCGCCGCGTGCTGGAAGGAAAACTTTATGTCAGCGAAAGGACGGCTGAAATTCTTGCCAGCCAGACAATTCGCGGGCGGGTTGCGAGCCGCGCATCCATTGAATCGTTGAGCGACCGCGAACTGGAAGTATTCGATAAGCTCGGCCAAGGCATCAACACGCGGCAGATCGCCGACGATTTCCGCATCAGCGTCAAAACCGTTCAAGAGTATTGCGCCCGCATCAAGGAAAAACTGAATCTCAACAACGCCACCGAATTGCTCCGCGAAGCCGTCCGCTGGCACGACGCGAAAGACGCCGGTTGAAAGCCGTGTCGGATTTTGCCCGACAAATAATTAGGGCGTGCCTGACAGACAGCGCACGAAATCTCCGGCAACTTCCGCCGGATGAACAGTTCGTTCAAATTACCGCGCCAATCGCGCAGGCTGGCTGTAAAATTCGTGACGACGGATTTTGCCGTTCCGATTCATAAAATATTCGCCGTCAGGAAAATTGCGCCCACAATCCCCATTTATCCATGCCTGTCAGTCATGCAAATCAAACATGGCTGGAGAAAAAAACTCCACCTTGATTCAACGCGGGGATTTTGTCTTGTCGCAATCGCGGCAACAGGTATTGCCATGTTTTTTCTCCTATCGGGTTGCAGTCGCGGCGAAAGCGCAACTGCAAACCCGCCGCCGCAATCCAATTCCATTTCCAATGCGCCCGCCGAATCGTCAGTGGAATTGTCCGATGAGCAACTGAACGCGATCAAAATCGGAACGGTAGAAACTTACACGTTTCCAATCGTCAAAACCGGCATCGGCAGCATTGATTTTGAGAACAATCTTTATTCCGATGCCAGCCTTTCGACGCAAGTTTTTCCGCCGTCTGCGGGAAAAATCATCAAGGTATTTGTCGAACTCGGCGACGAGGTTCAAAAAGGACAGCCGCTTTATTCGATTGAAAGTCCCGACACGAATCAAAATGAATTGACCGTGCAAAGTCCGATTGCCGGACAGATTACTGCCGTCAGCGCGACGCCGGGATTTTTGGCGCAGCCGTCGAACGCGCCCGCGCCTTGCTCGGTTGCGGACGTTTCAACCAAATGGCTGCTGGCAAACGTCATTGAAAGTGACAGCCCGCTTTTTCATACCAGCCAGCCGGTTGAAGTCAAAGTCGCGGCTCATCCTGACCGCGTGTTTGCAGGGAGCATTTCAAAAATTTATCCGACTGTTGACTTGAACACGCACCGGCTGACCCTTCGCGCCGAAATTTCCGATTCCACGAATGAACTGCGCGCCGGAATGCTCGCGGACTTTTCAGTCCAAGTTCAAAAGCCGGTTGAGTCCGTCGCCATGCCCGCCAACGGCGTTGTCCGCGAAGGTGACGGCACGATGACGGTTTGGGTAACGACGGACCGCAAACATTTCACGCAAAGAATTGTAAAAACCGGCCTGCGCGAAAATGGCGAAGTTCAAATTCTCGACGGGCTGAAACCGGGGGAATTGGCCGTAACCGATGGCGCAATCTTTCTCGACAATATGCTGCAAGCGCCGCCGAGCGATTAGAGCGTTGAACTGTTTGCGCTTTCAACAAATTTTTCATGCTCAATTCCATCATCGCATTTTGTTTGAGTCGCCGCGCGATTGTCGTGTTCGGTTTGCTTTTGTTCATGGGCGCGGGTTTCGTGGCTTTTCAAAAACTCGACATTGAGGCGTATCCGAATCCCACGCCGGTCATTTTGGAAATCACCGCGCAAGCGCCGGGACTGTCCGCCAGCGAGATGGAGCGATATTACACCATACCGATTGAAAACGGACTTTATACCGTGCCTGGCATTGAAGTCATCCGTTCCACTTCATTTTATGGATTGTCGTTTGTCCGTGTCGCCTTCAAGTATGGCGTGGACTACAACTTTGCCTTCGCGCAGACCGCGATTGGGTTACAACAAAATGTCACCCTTCCCGGCGGCGTGGTTCCGAACATCCAGCAGAACAGCGGCACGGGGGAAATTCTTCGTTACCAAGTTGCCGGGCCAAAACATTTCGGGCTGGCCAATCTTCGCACGGTGCAGGATTGGATTGTGCAGCGGCGGATTTTACAGGTTCACGGCGTCGCGGCGGTCAACAGCTGGGGCGGGCCGACGAAAGAATTTGAAGTCGAAATTGATCCGCACAAATTGGAAGCCTTCAACATCACCGTGCCGCAAATCACCGCCGCGCTCGCCAACGCGAACATCAACGTGGGCGGACGCGAAATCACCATCGGCCAGCAATCCATCAACATTCGCGGTATCGGCCTGATTGACGACGGCGGCGGCGACGATTTGACGCAAGGCTACAAAGTCGGCGACATCGAAAATGTTGTTCTCACGCAAAATAACAGCGTGCCCGTGCGCGTGAAAGATATCGCCAAAGTAAGCGTAGGCTATCGGCCACGGCTTGGCATCGCCGGACGCGACAACGACGACGACATGGTTTTCGGAATCGTCGTGATGGGACGCACTTACCAGACCGACAAAGTGCTGCCGGAAGTCAAAGCCGCGATTGACACAATGAACCACGACGGCAGTTTGCCTGCGGGTGTCAAAGTCGTTCCATTTTATGATCGCGGCTCGCTGGTCTCCGTCACCACGCACACGGTCTTGCACAATTTGATTTTCGGATGCCTGCTGATTTTCCTGATCCAATGGATTTTCCTCGGCGATTTGCGGAGCGCCATCATCGTCGGATTGAACATTCCGTTCGCGCTGCTTTTCGCGATCATTCTTTTGGTGATGCGCGGCGAAAGCGCCAATCTGCTTTCGCTCGGTGCGGTGGATTTTGGAATCATCGTGGACTCGGCGGTTATCCTTGTTGAAAACATTTTCCGGAATTTCCAAAAGTCGCCGGAAGAAAAGCGCGGGCTGCTTCAAAATCTCACGGCGGGTTTTTGGGGAACTAATCCGACACGCGTCGCCGACCACGCTTTGCCGGTTCACGGATGGACGGATCGCCTGCGGCTGATTCTGGTCAGCGCGATGCAAATTAACAAGGCCGTGCTTTTCTCAATCCTGATCATCGTCGCCGCGTTCGTGCCGCTGTTCACGATGCAAGGAGTCGAAGGCGCGATTTTCGGCCCGATGGCGCGCACCTATGCCTACGCGCTGGCGGGCGCATTGATCGCCACGTTCACCGTCACGCCGGTGCTCGCGTCGTTCCTGCTGCCGGATGATTTGAAGGAATCCGAAACGTTTGTCGTGCGCGGGCTGCACCGCCTTTACAATCCCGCGTTGCGTTTTGCGCTGACCCATCGCGCAATTGTCGTGACGGTTGGAATCATTTTTCTCGCCGTCACTGCATTTTTTGGTTCGCGGCTCGGCAGCGAATTTCTTCCGGCTTTGGACGAAGGCAATCTTTGGATTCGCGCCGAGTTGCCCATGACGACTTCATTGCAGGACGGCGAGGCGGCGACGCGCAAGATGCGGCAGATTCTTCAAAAATATCCCGAAGTGGTCACAGTCGTCTCGCAGCATGGCCGTCCCGACGACGGCAGCGATGCGTCGCCTTTTTCCAACGTGGAACTTTTCGTGCCGCTCAAACCTTACAGCGAGTGGCCGAAAGGAATGAGCAAAGAAAAATTGATCAACGATGTTCAAGCGGAGTTTCAAAATGAACTGCCCGGCGTTAATTTTAATTTTTCGCAATACATTCAGGACAACATCGAGGAGGGCATTTCCGGCGTCAAAGGCGAGAACTCCGTCAAAATCACCGGGCCAAATCTTGAAACGCTGACGCAATTAGCCAACGGCGTCCGTGATCAAATGGCACAAGTTCGTGGCATCGCCGACCTCGGAATTTTTCCAGTCATCGGCCAGCCGAACCTCGACATCACGGTGAACCGAACTAACGCCGCGCGCTACGGTCTCAACACCGGCGACATTTGCACCGTCATCCAAGCCGCGCTGGGCGGAACTGTCGCGACGACAATTCTTGAAGGCGACCGGCAATTTGGCGTCGCCGTCCGTTATCCGCTCGAAGACCGCAACAGCATCGAAAAAATCCGCAACATCAAAGTCGCCAGCCAGAACAGCGGCGGCGCGAACGCATACATTCCATTGAGCGAACTGGCGACAATTACTTTGGACACCGGCGCATCGTGGATTTATCACGAAAGCGGCGAGCGATTTATTCCGGTCAAGTTCAGCGTGCGCGAACGCGACCTCGGCGGCACGGTTTCCGAAGCGCAGGCGCGCATCGCAAAAAATGTGAAACTTCCGCCCGGATACCGCTTGGTCTGGTCTGGTGAATTTGGAGAACTTCAAAGTGCCAAGCAGCGTTTGGAAATCATCGTGCCGGTCAGTCTGGTGTTCATTTTGGGATTGCTTTACAGCTTGTTCAATTCCATCCGCGAATGCCTGCTGTCGCTCGCGGGAATTCCCTTCACCGCCGCTGGCGGCGTTCTCGCGCTTTATTTTTCCGGCATCAATTTCAGCATCTCAGCCGCCATCGGTTTCATCTCGCTCTTTGGCGTGTCGGTGATGATCGGCATTCTGCTTATCACGCATTACAATCAGGCGCGGCTTCGCGGCGGCGCGCCGACAGACGCGATGTTTTCCGCCGCGTCCGGCTTGATGCGTCCATTGTTGATGATGAGTTTGTCGGCCGGAATCGGACTTTTTCCGGCGGCAATTTCCACCGGCATCGGCAGCGAAGTGCAACGTCCGCTTGCCACCGTTGTTGTCGGCGGAATGTTGTTTGGCTCAATCATGCTGCTCCTCGTCGTGCCCGCGCTGAAAATAATTTTCCTCGGCGGCAACCATAAACCGGCGGCAAAGGCTGAATCAAAATGAAAACCAGCTTTCAAATTACAACCATTGTGTGCGCCACGTTGCTGCTCGCCGCCGGTTGCACCGTCGGGCCGGATTTCAAAAAGCCCGCCGCTCCAAACGTCGGCGGCTATACGCCCAATCCAATTTCTGAAACGAGCAGTTCAACGAACATCGGCGTCGGCGAGGCGCAATCTTTTGTTACCGGAGCGGACATTCCCGGCGAATGGTGGACGTTGTTTCATTCTAAACCGCTCAACGATTTGATTGAACATTCACTGACAAATAATCCTGACATCCAATCGGCGCAGGCGGCGTTGATGGTTGCGAAAGAAAATGTGCTCGCGGGAAAAGGCGCATTCTATCCAAGCGTTTCAGGGAGTTTTTCAGCGACGCGAAATAAAACTTCTTCGGAAATTTCGCCCACGCCCAATTCCGGCGCGCAGTATTACAGTTTGTTCACGCCGCAAGTCAGCGTTTCTTACGCGCTGGATGTTTTCGGTTTGAACCGCCGCACGATGGAATCATTGAAAGCGCAACAACAGTCCGCGCGTTTTCAATTCATCGCAACACACATCACCTTGAGCGCGAATGTCGTTCTCGCCGCGATTCAGGAAGCGTCGCTACGCGCGCAAATTGACGCGACGCGCCAGCTCGTCGCCATCAATTCGGAAATGGTCCAGGTGCTGCGTGAACGATTTGCAAAAGGACTCGCCACCCGGCTCGATGTCGCGTCGCAGGAATCCCAACTCGCGCAAACCGAGGCCGCGCTGCCGCCGCTGCTGAAACAATTGGCGCAACAACACGACCTGCTGACGGCGCTTGCCGGTGAATTTCCCGACGAGGATTTGCCGGAACAGTTTGAGCTTTCAGATTTGCAATTGCCGCAGGAATTGCCGGTCAGCCTGCCGTCGCAACTCGTCGAGCAGCGTCCCGACGTGCGGCAAGCTGAAGCAAATTTGCACGCCGCCAGCGCGCAAATCGGAATCGCCACGGCCAACCGGCTGCCGAATTTTACACTCACCGCCGATGCCGGCACAATGGCGTTGACCGCCGGGAAAATTTTTTCCGGCGGCGCGGGCTTTTGGGATTTGGGTGCAAGCGTCACGCAACCTATATTTCAAGGCGGAACTTTATTGCATCAGGAACGCGCCGCAAAAGCCGCTTACACCCAAGCCGCCGAACAATATCGCAGCACGGTTCTGACGGCTTTTCAGAACGTCGCCGATACTTTGAACGCACTCGAACAGGACGCCGACGCCTTGAAGTCGGCAGCGACGGCGGCAAATGCCGCCAAAGTCACGCTCGGTCTTGCACGACAGCAAATGCAGACCGGCAACTCCAGTCATCTTGATTTGCTGAACGCGGAGCAAACCTATCAGCAAGCCGTGATCAACCTCATCCAAGCCCAGACAAACCGTTATGCCGATACTGCCGCGCTGTTTCAGTCCCTTGGCGGCGGATGGTGGCATCGCGCGGATTTGTCCAATTCCGAAGACACCAAAACACAAAACCAAAGGTAATTCTAAAATATGAAAACGATAAAATTCAAAACATTCACTGCACCAGTCATTCTATTATTTGCAATCATGTTTCTGGCAACGCCAAACGTAAGAGCACATTCGCCTCTCGCCCGTGAAGCATCTGCCATCGTCCAGACAATCAACCATGACAAACAAATACTGACGCTCAGTTATCCGCAAGGTCGCGGTCCGCAGGTAGTAGTTTGGAATTCAGACACAGAATTCCTTTGCGATGGGAAAACCGCGCCAGCGACGGACCTGAAAGAAGGCACTCATGTGACAATTTATTATCATTCGCCATTTTTTGGGAAACCATTCGCTACAAAGATACTTTGGGCATCGTCGGCGAACCTGAACGCGAATAATCTTGCACCAAAGTGAATGCACTCCGGCACCATCCCCTATCGCCCTGCGGCAGGACGGCGTCGCTGTCGCGGGTGGTGGATTTGAAGACGTTTCAAAACCAGACGGCCAAGCCCAGGCGCCTGAATGAAAAACTCTGGCATGAGATGTTGCGCGGCAAGATGCTCAACCAGTCGCGCGTGTTGCAGCACAAGCAGCTTCGCTCGCCGCACCTGGAACTGGCGCTCAAGCAGGAGGTGTTTGACGAGGGCAACTGTGCGCGGCGTTACTGGCAGTTGTATTTTCCCGCCATCGGCTGGTCGGCCAGCCGGCGCGACCGCAAGGAGGACACCGCGCCGAACCAGATGCTCAATTACGGTTACGCGGTGCTGTCGGCGTTGTGCCATCGCGGCCTGCTGGTTCACGGGCTGCTGCCGCAACTCGGCGTGTTTCACAAGCCGCGCTTCCGTTCGGAACCGCTGGTATATGACTTGATGGAGGCGTTTCGTCCGGCGGTGGAATTGATGCTCGCGGAGTTTATGCTGGAGCCGGATGTTTCCATGAAGGCCTGGTCAAAAAAAGTCGGCACGGAACTGCGTGAGCGGCGCGTGCAGCATCAGGCTTACACGCTGAAATTGATGGATGCGATTGAAGCCTCGGCCAATTCGCTGGCGCGGGCGTATGAGGAAAATTCCGTGCAGCCGTTCTGGGTGCCGGAGTTGCCGCTGCTGGCGGCAAATTGAGTAGGAGACGAGGTGACGAGGCTCAAATCAATTTGGATTTTGGATCTCGGATTTTGGAAATTTAGATGGAGCCTCCTTACGTCGGCACCTACCACCAAGGCGCATGAACAATTCGCCTTTTAGTATGGGCTGGTTGATGGCCATGTTTGATCTGCCGGTGATGACCGACAAGGAGCGGAAGATGGCCTCGCGCTTTCGCAACGACCTGATTGACCACGGATTTTTGATGATTCAATTTTCCGTGTATGCGCGCCCTTGTGTCAACTTTGAGCAGTTGAGCAAGCATCTGGGCATCATCCAAAAAATGGTGCCGGAGGCGGGCAACGTGCGGCTGCTCTACATCACAGATGAGCAATGGGCCAAAAGCGTGACGGTGATCGGGCCAAATTACGACCAGGGCAAGCGTGCGAACAAAGCCAAGGTTCCGGATCAAGTGGAGTTCTGGGAATATAACAAGAGCGTTCGGACGTGACAAAGCAGTGGTCCGAACGCTCTAATTCGCCCGCCCCGGCAATGATTCTTCCAACAAGACAAAAACTCTTTTATGTTTTTTTCAGCGCGGCATTGCCGGACGTTGCGGAGCAGCTTAATTCAATTCGCCACTCCCGCCGGCTGCTTCAGTGCTTGGATGAAACTTTTCATGGCGGGTGACAGGGTCCGGCTTTGCCGGTAGATGACGGCCAGCGGCTCGGTATGCTGGCCGTTCTCAAAGGGCACGGCGGCCAGCCGTTGATGGGCGACCTCGGACCGGACGAGGGTTTCCGGCAAAATGGCAATGCCGTCGCCCTGCTCCACCACGCACTTGACCATCTCCACCTCGTTGAACTCGCAGGCCGGTTCAAAATGGTGGCGCAGGTTGTGGGGCACGCGGCGCAGAAATGGGGAGCGGTGAATCTCCGTCCAGGCCACAAATTTCTGGCCGGTCAATTCGGGCACCGTGACCGCCGGCCGGGCGGCGAGCGGATGCCGCGGATGGCAGACGAGCATCAGCCGCTCATGCCGGAACGGTTCAATGGCCAGCCCGTGCCAGCGCTGCGGATAACAGACCAGGCCCAGGTCCACCGCGTTTTCCAGCACGGCGGCATGCACCCGGTCAATGTGACCATAGCGGACCCGGATTTGGATGGCTGGAAATTCGCGCCGGAATTGTTTCAGCAACGGTGGCAGTTGATGCAGGCCGATGCTGTAGCAGGCCGCGAGGTGGATGACGCCGCCGGTGGTGACTTTGGCGACGTGCAACTGCCGGTCCAGTTCGCCGGCGAGGCGGAGAATTTCCTGGCTGGTCTGGAAAAAAACCT
>Ga0181516_10002391_pt1 | contig 13371 bp, 11 predicted proteins | sample PEATcosm2014_Bin_25_FD_121104 | JGI IMG/M metagenome (GOLD analysis project Ga0181516, IMG submission 121104) | Peatland microbial communities from MTU Mesocosm Facility, Houghton, MI, USA - PEATcosm2014_Bin01_10_metaG | ecosystem: Environmental > Terrestrial > Soil > Wetlands > Peat | place... | reverse complement strand
TGTCGATCGGTGGCTGGACCTTCAGCTCCGAGGCGCTGGTGCCGAACTTCGAGCGCCTGGATCCGATCGAAGGTTTGCGACGCATCTGGTCGTTGCGTGGCCTGATCGAGCTCGGCAAGGCGCTGGCCCGCGTGCTGCTGATTGCCACCGTGGCGGCCCTTGTGATGCGCCGTCAGTTTCACAGCTTCTCGAGTCTCGCCAGTGAACCCGTTCAGGCGGCCATCGGTCACGCCCTGACTCTATGCGGCGTCGCATTCATCGCCCACGGCGGCGGCCTGGCGCTGATCGCCCTGATCGACGTGCCGCTGGCGCTGTGGCAGTTCCACAAGTCCATGCGCATGACGCGCCAGGAGATCCGCGACGAGAACAAGGAGACCGAGGGCAGCCCCGAGATGAAGTCCCGCATCAAGCGCGCGCAGCAGGCGTTGGCGCGCAAGCGCATGATGCAGGAGGTGCCCAGGGCCGACGTCGTGGTCACCAACCCGACCCATTTTGCCGTGGCGCTGCGCTATGATGACCAGCTGATGCGCGCGCCGATCGTGGTCGCCAAGGGCCGCGATCTGATCGCCGCACGGATCCGCGAGATCGCCACCGAGCACCAGGTGCCGGTCGTCGAAGCGCCACCACTGGCGCGTGCGCTGCACGCCCACTGCGAACTCGGCGATCCGATTCCCGCGCGGCTCTACGCCGCGGTCGCCAAGGTCCTGACGTATGTCTACCAGCTGCGCACCGCGCGCCGCTTCGGCAGCCCAAAACCGCCGCCGCCGGTGGTCGAAGTACCGCCAGAGTAGATCCGGCAGCGTGCATTCTGTGACCCGCTTCACGTGCTGATGCGACGGTAATTTGTCGCCGTCACCGGGCACGGGATTTGCTCCTCATGCCCCAAATGGCTGAACTCGTACTCAACAACGCGCAGGCCCACGCCGGCACTTCGCTGCGCCTGCTGCTGCAGCGTGGCCTCGGCGCGCCCCTGCTGCTGCTGGCCGTGCTGGCGATGATGGTGCTGCCATTGCCGCCACTGGCGCTCGACATACTGTTCACCTTCAACATCGCGCTGTCGGTTCTGGTCGTGATGGGGGTCGTGAATGTCTCGCGGCCGCTCGATTTCGGCATCTTCCCGACCGTGCTGCTGATGGCAACCCTGCTGCGGCTGGCGCTCAATGTGGCTTCGACGCGAGTCGTGCTGCTGCATGGCCATGAGGGCACGGCAGCGGCCGGGCGTGTGATCGAGGCTTTCGGCCAGTTCGTCGTCGGCGGCAATTACGCGGTCGGCATCGTGGTGTTTGCGATCCTCACGATCATCAATTTCGTGGTCGTGACCAAGGGCGCCGGCCGCATTTCGGAAGTCAGTGCGCGCTTTACCCTGGACGCGATGCCCGGCAAGCAGATGGCGATCGACGCTGATCTGAATGCCGGGCTCATCAACCAGGAAGAGGCGCGCGTGCGCCGCGCCGAGGTGCGATCCGAGGCGGACTTCTATGGCTCGATGGACGGCGCCAGCAAATTCGTTCGCGGCGATGCGACCGCGGGCATCCTGATTCTGATCATCAACATGGTGGGCGGGCTCGCAATCGGCACGCTCAGCCACGGCATGGGCTTTGGCGATGCGGCACGCGTCTACACGCTGCTGACCATCGGCGACGGTCTGGTGGCGCAGATTCCTGCGCTGCTGCTGTCCACCGGTGTCGCCATCATCGTCACCCGCATGTCCAAGGCCCAGGACCTCGGCAACGAACTCAACAAGCAGCTGCTGCGCCAGCCCCGAGGTCTCGCAATTGCCGCCAGCGTACTGGGTGTCATGGGATTGATCCCCGGGATGCCGAACGCGGCCTTCCTGCTGTTTGCCGGCGCCCTCGGGACTGCGGCCTGGTGGCTGCGGCGGCGCGCGAGGCAGGCCGCTGCCGCTGCCGTGGCCACGGGCGCCACGCGCGCGCTCGCCGGCGCGCCGGCCGCGGTACCGCCGGAGCAGCGCGAGCTGTCCTGGGATGACGTGCAGCCGGTCGACCTGATCGGCGTGGAAGTGGGCTTCCGCCTGGTACCGCTGGTCGACAAGAACCAGGGCGGTGAACTGTTGGCGCGTATTCGCGGCGTGCGCCGCAAGCTCTCGCACGAGCTTGGCTTCCTGGTGCAATCGGTGCACATCCGCGACAACCTCGAGCTCTCACCCAACGCCTACCGCATCAGCCTGGCGGGCGTCGCGCTGGCCGACGGCGTGGTCTATCCCGATCGCGAGCTGGCGATCAATCCCGGCAGGGTTTTCGGCAAGCCGCCCGGTCTCGAGACCCGCGATCCGGCGTTCGGCATGGAGGCCCTCTGGATCGAACCGAACAGCCGCGAACAGGCGCAGACCCTCGGCTACACCGTGGTGGATGCCAGCACCGTGATCGCCACTCACCTCAGCAGCGTCATTCAGTCACATGCCCACGAGCTGCTGGGACACGAGGAAGTGCAGCAGTTGCTCAACGGCCTGGCGAAGAGCGCGCCGCGGCTGGTGGAGGACCTGGTGCCCAAGTCACTGCCGCTCGGCGTGGTGGTGCGCGTACTGCAGGGTCTGCTGGCAGAGCGCGTGCCGATCAGAAATCTGCGCGCCATCGTCGAGACCCTGGCCGAGCATGCCGCTCGTACCCAGGATGCGGCGGTGCTGCAGGCGCAGGTGCGCATAGCGCTGGGCCGCCAGATCGTGCAGGACATCGTCGGCAGCGGTGCCGAACTGCCGGTGATCACGCTCGAGCCCGACCTGGAGCAGCTGTTGCAGACGACCCTGCAGGCTCAGGGCGCCGGCAATGCCGCACTCGAGCCCGGGCTCGCCGAACGGCTGCAATCGAAGCTTGCAAATTCGGCGCAGCGCCAGGAAGCCGCGAACGAAGCGGCGGTGCTGATGGTCGCGCCGCAGCTTCGGAGCACGCTGGCGCGCTTCACGCGCGCGACCGTGCCGAACCTGCATGTGCTGGCATGGAATGAAATTCCGGACAACCGCCGTGTGCGCCTGGTCGCCGCGGTCGGCCGCTAGGAGAGGCGAGCCTCATGAAGATCAAGCGTTACGTAGCCGCGGACATGCGCGCCGCACTGCGTGCCATCCGCGAAGAGCAGGGTTCTGACGCCGTGATATTGAGTACGCGCCAGACGCCGGAGGGCGTCGAGGTGTGCTCCGCCGTGGACCTCGAGCTGGCCGTGGGCCAGGGTACGCTGGGCGAGACCGCGGCATTCAAGCAGCTCGAGCGCGAGGCCGCCGAGGCCGCACGCGCAACGCGCGGCAGCGATCCGGAGCCTTCGTCCTTGCCTCCGGGCGGCGGCAGCCTCGAGGTGGCGGCCGAACGTTCGGTGGTCGAGGAGCTGCGCAGCCTGCGCAATCTGCTCGAGCAGCAGCTGGCGGCCCTGGCGTGGAACGATTTTACCCGTCGCGAGCCGATCAAGGCGCGGGCACTGGCCGATCTGGCCAATCTCGGCGTCGAACGCAACCTCGCGCTGCAGATTGTCGGTGACCTGCCGACCGCACTCAACGTCGAACAGGCGCAGCGCACGCCCTATGCGATGCTGGCGCGCCGCGTACAGGTGTCGGCGCCGCCGGCGCAGCGCAGCGGCGCGGTGGCGCTGATCGGGCCGGCCGGTGCCGGCAAGAGCACCACGCTCGCCAAGCTGGCCGCGCGTTACGTGCTCGAACATGACGCTGCCAATCTGGTGCTGATCTCGGCTGACGACGAGCGCCTGGGCTCGCACGAACAGCTGCGCAGCCTGGGGCGCGTGCTCGGAGCGCGCGTCGAAACCGTGGCCGGGAACGATGGGCTGGCCGCGCGCATCCAGGCGCTTGCCGGACGATTCATTCTGATCGATACCGCCGGCGTGTCCGGCCGTGACACCGAGGCGGCCGCCCGATTCGGCGCGCTTCGCCAGCGCTGCCCCGCGCTGCAGCTGATGCTGGTGCTGCCTGCGAGCGCGCAAAGCGGCGTCATCGATGAGACGGTGGCGCACTTCGCCGATCCCGTTGCGCATTGCTGCACGCTGACGCGGCTCGATGAGGCCGTCAGTCTCGGCGGTGTGCTGTCGGCACTGGCGCGCTCGCAGTTACCGGTCGCTTACGTCTGCGATGGCCCCGCGATTCCCGACGACCTGAAGCCGGCGCGCGCGCATCAGCTGGTGGCGCGCGCCATCGAGCTCGCGCGCCTGGCGCAGCGCTGTGCCGATGACGAGGTACTGGCGCGCCGCTATGGAAACAGTATTCATGCCGCGGGCTGATCTGCGCAGCGTCGCTGTCGCTGCCCCGGTGCAGGTGGTCGCCGTGACCGGCGGCAAGGGCGGCACCGGCAAGACCTCGGTGGCGGTCAACCTCGCGACCGCACTGGCGCAGATGGGCCGCAGGACCATGCTGCTGGATGGCGACCTGGGACTTGCCAATTGCGATGTGCTGCTCGGCCTGTCGCCGCGCTACACGCTCGAACACGTGCTCAAGGGCGAGCGTGCGCTCGAGGAGGTGATTCTCGAAACCGGCTCCGGCGTGCGCGTGGTCCCGGCCGCATCCGGCGTGGCGCGGCTGGCGAACCTGAGCCTCGCGGAGCAGCACGGCATCGTGCAGGCCTTCGGTGCGTTGCCGGGACCGCTGCACTCGCTGATTGTCGATACCGCGGCCGGCATCGCCGAGCCGGTGCTGCAGTTCTGCCAGGCAGCGCAGCAGGTACTGGTGGTGCTGCGCGATGAACCGACTTCGTTCACTGACAGCTACGCGCTGATCAAGCTGCTGAGCCGCGAACGGGGTGTGCGGCAATTCCGCGTGGTCACGAACCTGACGCGCCAGGCCGAGCAGGGCCAGATCGCGTTCCGGCGGCTGCAACGCGTCACCGACCGCTATCTGGCAGTGGCGCTCGAGCACGTGGGCGACATACCGGAGGACATGGCGGTTCAGAAATCCGTGCAGGCGCAGAGGCCGGTGCTGGAGGTCTACCCCGGCAGTCCGGCCTCGCGGGCATTCAAGCTGCTGGCGCGGACGGTCAATCAATGGCCGCTGCCGGTGGGCCCGAGCGGTCGCATCGAATTCTTCATGGAACGCATGCTGGCGCGACCGGCACCGCGTCTGAGGGTGCTGAAGTGAACACCGGCATGCGCGCTTACTCGACTGCCCAGCCCGCACCGGATATGGACGCCTTGGTGCGCAAGCACGCGGACCTGGTCAAGCGCATCGCCTATCACCTGGCCGGCCGTCTGCCACCGCAGGTGGAGGTCGAGGATCTGATGCAGGCCGGCATGATGGGTCTGCTGGAGGCGGCGCAGAACTACGCCACCGGCCGCGGGGCCAGCTTCGAGACCTATGCCGGCATCCGCATCCGCGGCGCCATGCTCGATGCATTGCGCAAGCTGGATTGGGCCCCGCGCTCGGTGCATCGCAAGGCGCGTGCCGCCGGCCTGGCGCTGCGCGAAGTGGAAGGCCGTCGCGGTGGCGAGGCCACCGAAGCCGACGTCGCTGCCCAGATGGGTGTGACGCTGCAGGAGTATCAACGCATCGTCCAGGACGCCCTCGGCTGTCAGTTGCTGCGACTCAACGATTCCGAAGACGGCGAGGATTCGACGCTCGACCGGCTGGCCGACAATGCGCTCGATCCGCAGGGCGTGGCGCTGATCGACTCGCTGCGGCAGGCGATCATCAACGCTGTACAGGAGCTGCCAGAGCGCGAACGGCTGGTACTGTCGCTCTACTATGAGCAGGAACTGAATCTCAAGGAGATCGGAGCGGTCCTCAAGGTGACCGAATCGCGCGTCTGCCAGCTGCACGGACAGGCGCTGCTGCGCCTGAAATCGCGGCTCGGTGAGTTGCAGAATTGAGCGCTCGCCCGATGGACGTGCTCAGCATACTCGGCCTGGGACTCGCAGCCGTTGCGATCGTCCTGGGTGCGATCCTCAAGGGTGCCGGCATACATGCGCTGGTATCCGCCGCGGCCTTCATGATCGTGGTCGTCGGGACATTCGCGGCGATCTGCATCCAGACGCCCATGGAGGTCATGCGACGCGCTCTGAATCTGCTGCCCTGGGTATTCCGGCCGCCGCTGCATCAGCCGGCACTGGTGGTACGCAAGATCGTCGACTGGAGCAATATCTCGCGACGCCAGGGCCTGCTCGGTCTCGAGCGCCTGATTGAAGCCGAATCCGATGCCTTTCTGCGCAAGGGCCTGCAACTGGTGGTCGACGGCAGCGAGCCGGACACGATCCGCAACACGCTCGAGGTCGACATGTACGCGCGCGAGGCGGCTGACACGCGCGCCGCCAAGGTCTTCGAGGGCATGGGGGTCTATTCGCCGACGCTCGGCATCATCGGTGCCGTGCTCGGTCTGATGGCGGTGATGCAGAATCTCAATGATCCGTCGAAGCTCGGACACGGCATCGCCGCCGCATTCACCGCGACGGTCTACGGCATCGGTCTGGCGAACCTCTTCTTCCTGCCGGTCGCCAACAAGCTCAAGGTCGCGGTGCAGGCCCGCGCGCACCTCAATGCCATGCAGATCGAGGGACTGATCGGTATCGCCGAGGGCGAGAATCCACGTCTGATCGAGGGCAGGCTGCACGGCTTCCTGCAGTAATCCGATGTCCCGCCGCAAGCGACACGAAGAGCACGACAATCACGAAGCCTGGGCCATTCCCTACGGCGACCTGGTGACGCTGCTGCTCGCCTTCTTCGTGGTCATGTACGCGATGTCGACCGTCAATGAGGGCAAATATCGCGTGCTGTCCGATTCGTTGAGCGAGGCCTTCAACGGTCAGCCGCGGGCGGCTGCCGGCGCCGCCGACAGCGATCCGGCCGGCAACGCTCCCGCCAGCGCCCTCGAGATGCCGCGCACGCAAGTGCGGCGGATGATCGCGAAGTCGCTGCCCGGTGCGGCGGTCGCTGCCAGGGGCACGCATCCGCCGGCGCCCGCCACCCAGCCTGCCCCGATACCCGACGCCGGTCCAGCGAGCGACGCCGAAACCCCGGGCAGTGCGGAGTTGGGACGCGTGGCCGATGAGGTGACCGGCGCCGTGGGCGCCTTGGTCGCGGCCGGCGAAGTTCACGTGCGCCGGCTGCCCAACGCGGTCGTGGTCGACATCAGTGCCGACATCCTGTTTCCAAGCGGCGTCGCCAGGCTATCCGCGGGCGCGGCGGCGCCGCTGCAGCATCTGGCCGATGCCCTCAAGCCGTTCAGCAATGCGATTCGCGTCGAAGGACACACTGACAATCGCCCGATCAACACCACCGAGTTTCCCTCGAACTGGGAACTGTCGGCGGCGCGTGCCGCCAGCGTGGTGCACCTGTTCATGGATCGGGGAATCGAGCCCGATCGGCTCGCGGTCATCGGATACGGGCAGTATCGACCGATCGGCGCGAATGACAGCGCGGCGGGGCGCAACGCCAATCGCCGCGTCGCGGTCGTGATTCTCGAGAGCTCCCAGCCTGGTCTGTAAGGCGGGCTGCTACTGGCATGATTTCTGCTTCTGATTGCTGCAGAGCCGATAATCCGGCACAGGAGAGCGCATGTTCAAGAACTGGATACCTATGGAATGGAGCCCGGTGCAGCTGCATTGGGTGCACGAGATCTCCCAATCGGCGCTGGCGCTGGCAGTCGCGACGCTCGGAGTCGTGATCCTGCTGGAGCTGGCGTCGATCTCCCGGCTGCGGCGCGCGATGGACAGCCACCTGCAGCGTGTATTGGAGCAACTCGAGCAGCTGATGGAGGCTCGCAGCCAAACACCGGCCGTCGCCCTCCGTCCGCAACCGCCGCCCGCGCCCGAGGCAGCGGTGACGTGTGCGCCACCGGCGCTCGGCGCCGGTGAGGCGCGGCTGCTGGCCGCGCTGGCGGCCGCCCGTGGGCGACAGGGTCCAGGCGGGGGTACCGCCGGTCGTTGACTGCTTGGGGTGTGGCTCAGTCGTCCATCAGGAAGCTGCGCAGCTGCTCGCTGCGGCTCGGATGACGCAGCTTGCGCAGCGCCTTGGCCTCGATCTGGCGAATGCGCTCGCGCGTGACGTCGAACTGCTTGCCAACTTCTTCGAGCGTGTGATCGGTATTCATGTCTATACCGAATCGCATGCGCAGCACCTTGGCTTCGCGCGGCGTCAGCTGCGCCAGCACCGAATGCGTGGTCTCACGCAGCGATTCCATCGTGGCCTGATCGATCGGCGAGGCAACCGACTGATCCTCGATGAAGTCCCCCAGGTGGGAGTCCTCATCATCACCGATCGGTGTCTCCATGGAGATCGGCTCTTTGGCAATCTTGAGCACCTTGCGGACCTTGTCCTCGGGCATCTCCATGCGCACCGCCAGCTCTTCCGGCGTCGGCTCGCGTCCCATCTCCTGCAGCATCTGCCGTGAGATGCGGTTCAGCTTGTTGATGGTCTCGATCATGTGAACCGGAATGCGGATGGTGCGGGCCTGATCGGCGATCGAGCGCGTGATCGCCTGGCGAATCCACCAGGTCGCGTAGGTCGAGAACTTGTAGCCGCGGCGGTATTCGAACTTGTCCACCGCCTTCATCAGGCCGATGTTGCCCTCCTGGATCAGATCCAGGAACTGCAGGCCGCGGTTGGTGTATTTCTTGGCAATCGAGATCACCAGGCGCAGATTGGCCTCTACCATCTCCTTCTTGGCTCGGCGCGCCTTGGCCTCGCCGATCGATACCTCGCGATTGATTTCCTTGATGTCGTTGACCGTCAGGTGATACTGCTCTTCGAGCAGCGTCAGCTTTTTCTGCCGGCGCTCGACTTCATCCTTGAGCTTGGCCAGCGGCGCGGAGTATTTCTTGCCGGCCTTGACGTGCTTGAGAATCCAGCGGGGGCTGGTCTCGTTCTTCGGGAAGGTGGCGATGAAATCCTTGCGCGGCATGCCGGCATCGCGCACCGCGATGATCATGATCTCCTTCTCGATCTGGCGGATCTCGCTGATGTGCGAGCGCAGCTGATCGGTCAGGGCGTCGAACATGCGCGGCGAGAGCTTGAGTTCCATGAACTCGCCCGCCAGCTTCTTGCGCAGCTTCTGGGTCTTTGGATCCTCGGCACCCTGCTTGGCGATCGCCGCCAGCGACTGCTGCAGCAGCTTCGCGATCGAGGCCATGCGGCGTGCGACTTCTTCCGGATCCGGGCCGGTATCGATGGCCTCTTCCTCGGCCTCGTCGCCTTCCTCTGCGTCATCTTCCTTGTCTTCGGCATCCGCCTCGAGATCGATCTTGGTCGGATTCTGCGGCTGCGCGATCACATCCGGCGCGTTCGGATCGATGAATCCGACCACCAGATCGATCAGGCGCGCCTGGCCCGCCTTGATCAGCTCGTAGGTACGCAGCAGGTGCTCGAAGGTCGCCGGATACTTGCCAAGCGCGGTGCGCACGGCATCCAGGCCTTCCTCGATGCGCTTGGCGATGCGGATCTCGCCCTCGCGCGTCAGCAGCTCGACGGTACCCATTTCGCGCATGTACATGCGCACCGGGTCGGTGGTGCGGCCCAGCTCGGCATCGAGCGCGGCCAGCGCCGCGGCGGCCTCTTCGATGGCTTCGTCATCGGCCGGTGCCGGCTCGTTTGCCAGCAGCGACTCGGTATCCGGTGCCTTCTCGTACACCGGGATGCCCATATCGTTGATCGTGTTGACGATGCCTTCGATCTGCTCCGGATCGACGATCTCGGCCGGCAGGTGGTCGTTGACCTGCGCGTAGGTCAGGTAACCCTGCTCCTTGCCGCGCGCGATCAGCAATTTGAGCTGCGACTGGCGATCCTCGGGCAGCCCATGACCACGGCGCAGATCGACGCTGATGCTGGAAGCGGTGACGGCGACCGTGCTCTTGTGCGCTGCCGGGGCCGCCGCATGCGGCTTGTCGGCGGGCGCGGCCTTGGCCGCGGCGGCCGGCCTGGCTGCCGCCTTCTTGTGGGGGTCGGCCGACTTCGGCGCGCTCGGTGCAGGGCGCACCGGTGCGGCGGTCACGCTGCTCTTGCGGTGCGGAGCAGCGGCGGCGCGGACCACGGGTTTACGGGCTGCGGGAGCTGGCTTTTGCGGCTTTTTTGTCATGGCGTGTTCGGCAGTATTCCTAGGGCTCAATTTACGACGACAAACGCATCCGTTCTCGTCGCTGCGGACGACCGGATGGCTTCAGGGTGCGTGGCTCTGGGAAAGTTGACAATTGTACCTAAATTTGTAGCTTAGCTGCCAAATTTCAAGCTCCGTGAGCCCATAACGGCGCCGAGAGGGTGCACTTGAGTCCGCCAGGGCGGTGTTCACGAGGGCCTGGCCCGATTATGGCCACTGGTAAGCGCCTGAAGTTCAAGTTTTTCGGTGTCCGACAATCCCTGTTCACGGGCCTTGTCGATCAGCGCTCCGAGCCGCCCGTCCCGCAGCTGGGCGTCGAGCAGCCGTTCGATCGCCTGGGCGAGCTCTCGCCCCGCCGCCGACGGTTCGGGTACCAGCGGCTCGCTGGAGGCCAGTTCGCTCAGGCGGCGGTATTCCGGCCGATCGCGCCAGCGCTCGAGGGTCTGCGCCATGCTGCGGGCCGGTTGCGTCCGCAGCTCGGCCAGCAGTTCGCTGAGCACCGCGATTCCCGCGTGCTCGATGCCGGCCAGTGCCTGGTGCTGCGACTCGCTGACGGCGGCGGCCGCGCCCGGGTGGTGCAGCAGCAGGCTGATCGATTGAGTCAGCAGGCTGCCGCGTCCGACCCGATCGACGTGAGCGCCGGGCGCTGCCGACCGGGGCGCGATGCGGGGCGCCTCTGGCTGCGCCAGCCATTGCTGCAATCGCTCCACCGAGGCGCCCAGCGCCTGCGCCACCCGTTCGAGCAGCAGCTCGCGATAAACTCCGGCCGCGATTTTTTCGATCAGCGGCCGCAGCAGCGCGATGAAACGCGCCTTGCCGTCGGCGTGACTGAGGTCCGCTTCGGTGCGCAGGTGCGCAATCAGATACTCCGACAGCGGTGTCGCCTCGCGCAGTCGTGCCTCGAAGGCTTCGCCCCCCTCGCGGCCCACCAGCGAGTCGGGATCTTCGTTTTCCGGCAGCAACAGGAAGCGTATCTCACGGCCTTCGCGCACCTGCGACAGCACGTTCTGCAGGGCCCGCCAGGCGGCAGCGCGACCGGCGCGATCGCCATCGAAGCAGAACACGATCTCGTTCACGAGCCGGAAGGCGCGACGCAGGTGATCCGGGGTAGTCGCTGTGCCCAGCGTGGCCACCGCGTACGGCAAGCCCGCCTGATGCAGCCGCACCGTATCCATATAGCCTTCGACCAGCAGCAGCCGCTTCAATCCCTGCCGCGCCCGGCGTGACTCGTACAGGCCGTAGAGTTCCTTGCCCTTCTGGAACAGCGCGGTCTCGGGCGAGTTCAGATATTTCGGCTCACCCTGGTCGATCACGCGGCCGCCAAAGGCAATCACTCGTCCGCGCGTATCGCGAATCGGAAACATCAGCCGATCGCGGAATCGGTCGTAGAAACCCTCGCTGCCGCCGGTGCGCTCGATGACCAGGCCGGCGGCCGTCAGCTGACGGCGCTGGTCGGCAGTGCCGCCAAAATGCTTCAGCAGCTCGTCCCACGCATCGGCGGCGTAGCCGATCTGAAATCGCTCCAGGGTCTCATCTGTCAGTCCGCGTGCGGTGGCGTAGTGGCGCGCGCGCGCGCTGGCTTTGAGGCCGGCGGCGTAGAACTCCGCGACGCGGCGGAGCAGCTCGTAGAGCGGCGCCAGATGGTCCACCGGGTCCACCGGGTCCGCCGACGCCCGCACCCCGGCAACGCCTTCGTGCGGCACGGCCAGGCCATACCGACCGGCCAGGTCTTCCACCGCTTCGGGAAACGGCAGCTGGTCGTACTGCATCAGGAAGCCGAGTGCGGTGCCGTGGGCACCGCAGCCGAAGCAGTGGTAGAACTGCTTGTCCGGGCTGACCCAGAACGAGGCGGTCTTCTCGTTGTGAAACGGGCAGCAGGCCTTGTATTCCCGCCCGGCTTTCTTGAGCGGGACCCGGCTGCCAATGATCTCGACGATATCGGCGCGCGCGATCAGCTCGTCGATGAAGCTTCGGGGGATGCGGCCGGACATGGGGCGCCGGCTCCTGGGCTAAGAGGCGGTCAGACGCGCCTTGATACGTGCCCCGACCTGCGCCATGTCGACGCGGCCCTGGGCCTTTCCCTTGATGATGCTCATCACTTTCCCCATGTCCTTGAGGCTGCTCGCGCCGGTATCGGCGATGGCCGACTGGATCATAGCGTCGAGCTCGGTTTCGCTGAGCTGCGAGGGCATATAAGCGCTGATGACCTCGAGTTCCGCGCGCTCCTTGGCCACCAGATCCGAGCGTCCGCCGGCTTCGAACTGGCTGATCGATTCGCGCCGCTGTTTCACCATCTTCTCGAGCACGGCCAGCGCCTGCGTGTCGTCGAGCACGATCCGCTCATCGACCTCGCGCTGCTTGATCGCGGCCAGGATCAGCCGCACGGTGGCGAGCCGATCCTTGTCCGCCGCGCGCATGGCGGTCTTCATGTCTTCCTGGACGCGCTCCTTGAGGCTCATCGGGACCGGGCGCCTGAAGGCGCCTGCAACCGAATTCAGCGCGCCGGGCGCACGAAGTCGCGCGACACGCGCTTCATGTGCCGTTTGACGGCTGCAGCCTTCTTTCTTTTCCGTTCCTGCGTCGGCTTCTCGTAGAATTCGCGCCGGCGCAGCTCGGCGAGCACGCCGGCCTTCTCACACGCTCGTTTGAAACGCCGCAGGGCGGCATCGAAATATTCGTTCTCGCGTACGCGAACACTCGGCATCGGAAAACTCAACCTCTTGATTATGAAGTGCTTTTTGGCACTGGGCACACGACGTCGGGCCGGGATTCTAATGCAGTTACGACAAAACGCAAAATGCCGCAGTCGGCAACGCGGGTGAAGCATGCGCGTGCTGGCCATTGAAACCTCCTGTGATGAAAGCGCGGTTGCGGTGCTCGACGAGCAGCGCGGGCTGCTGGCGCACGAGCTGTGGAGCCAGGTCGAGCTGCATCGGATCTATGGCGGTGTGGTGCCTGAACTGGCAGCGCGCGATCACCTGCGCCGGCTGCTGCCGCTGCTCAAGGCGGCCATGGCGCGTGCCGGCACCGCCGCGGCCGACATCCAGGGCGTTGCCTATACCGCGGGCCCGGGCCTCGTCGGCGCGCTGCTCGCCGGTGCGGCGGTCGCACGGGCCTTGAGCTTCGGCTGGGGAGTGCCGGCGATCGGCGTGCATCATCTCGAGGGTCATCTGCTGGCCCCGATGCTCGAATCTCCGGTACCGCCGCTGCCGCATGTGGCGCTGCTGGTCTCCGGGGGGCATACGATGCTGATCGAGGTCGGTGGGGTCGGGGAGTACCGCATTCTCGGGCAGACGCGCGACGATGCCGCCGGCGAGGCCTTCGACAAGACCGCGAAGCTGCTGGG
>Ga0181516_10002389_pt1 | contig 13384 bp, 13 predicted proteins | sample PEATcosm2014_Bin_25_FD_121104 | JGI IMG/M metagenome (GOLD analysis project Ga0181516, IMG submission 121104) | Peatland microbial communities from MTU Mesocosm Facility, Houghton, MI, USA - PEATcosm2014_Bin01_10_metaG | ecosystem: Environmental > Terrestrial > Soil > Wetlands > Peat | place... | reverse complement strand
GCATCGCGCCGTTCGCGATTCAGCCGCTCCAGCTTCGTCGCCAGCTCCGTGGCGCGCACCCGGTCGCGCGTGCTGAAAAGCTCAATCACCTCTGACGCCACATCCATGCGCCCGGCTGCATTTATTCTTGGGCCCAGCCGGAAGGCCACATCGAAGCCCGTAATCGCCCGTGCTGCTGGATCAAGAGCCGCCACCGCAAACAACGCACGCAGCCCCGCTCCCATCGGCTTTGCCAGCTCGCGCAGCCCGAGCGCCGCAATGGTGCGATTCTCGCCTCGCAGCGGCACGGCATCCGCAATGGTCGCAATCGCCGCCATCTTTAAGAAACTCGGCAGCGTCTTCTCCCGCGTGCGCGCCGCATCGCGCCGCTCCAGCAGCGCCTGCGCCAGCTTCAGCGCAATCGCCGCCCCGCACAGGGACTTCTCCGGGTACCCGCATCCCGGCTGATTTGGATTCAGAATCGCCCGCGCCGTGGGCACAGCATCGCTCGCTTCGAGCAAGTGGTGATCGGTGATGATCAGGTCCAGCCCAAGCCTCTGCGCAGTCTCGGCCTCGGCAAAGGCCCGCATCCCGGTATCCACCGTAATCACCAGCCGCACGCCCTCCGCGTACGCCGTCTCCAGCACGCTCGATTGCAGGCCATAACCCTCAAGCAGCCGGTGCGGAACATGAAAGCGCACCTCGCCGCCCAGCATCTCAATCGCCGTCTTCAACAGAACCACCGCAGTGGTCCCGTCCACGTCGTAGTCGCCGTAGAGCAGCACCGGCTCACAGCGCGCAATCGCCTGCTCCACGCGCTCGACTGCGTCTTTCATGCCCAGCATCAGCATCGGATCGTGCAGGTGAGCTAGCTCGGGATTCAGAAACGCAAAGGCCTCCGCGGCCTGCGTAATCCCTCGCGCAACCAGCAACTCCGCGAGCACCAGCGGCAGGCGCGCCTCTTTCGCCAGCGCAGCGGCCGTCTCAGGATGTTGTTCTGAAAATGTCCACCGTTGCGGCGGGCGTCGCGCCAGGTCTTTGACCGCTTGTTTATCGTCCATCTAGTGTTCCGTCTCTAAAGTTCATAACAAAACAGAGACTGTCATTCTGAGCGAACGGGGTCCCCAGACGCTTCAGGGGCCCCCAAAGAGCTCCGCTCTTTGGGGTAGGTCTGGGGGTGGTGAGTTGAAGAATCTGCATTTGTCTTTCGCGAGTTCTTCAGCGTGCTTCAGAGACAGGACACTTGGCCAGGGAAACACGCGGCAGCCGACCTCACGCCGCTTACTCGTCCTCGTCGCCGTGACGGTGCGAGTCGTCGATCACAATGTCCTGGAAGCTCTCGATGTCCTCAAGCAGCAACTGGAACCGCTCGTACCACTCCGTAGTCGTCTCATGCAGAAACACAATTCCCTGATGTACGAATCCCAGCTGAATGTAGCCCAGCATGCCGGCATACTTGCGCAGCCACTGCGCCTCTACCAGCTCCGTCCCTTCCTCGTCCGGAAAGTTCATCTCGCTGGCTTCTTCAATCAGCGAGTCCAACTCCTCGCGCTCCAGCTTCATCTCGCTGAAGGTCACAAAGGGAGCGCCCACGTGCTTGGCCATCTCCACAAAGTCTTTCCACGAGTCGGGATTGTCCTGCCCTTCCCAGACAATCGAAGGAATGTCTTCGGTGACGTAGCCAGGAAGCCGGTGCAGACCGTGGCCCTCGATAAAGGCCACCATATCGTCTTTGAGAGAGAGGAGGTTGTCAGTGCTCATAGTCAAGCTCTTATTCTCGCAGACCGGGCCGGTCAGGCGGACACCGAATGTGGAAACCTCCCGCCCACCCGCGATCTTCAGTCCACGAATTCACCGTGTGACTGGAACCATCCGTGCCCCATTCATTCGACATCTTTTCGTCGAATGGGTGGGAGAGCAAGAACTCGCGCGCCGCATGCCTCTCCAATGCGGCGGATGAGTCCTGGGAAGAAACCAACCGGGCCACAGCACGATAATCTGGATATATCCGCAATTACGAGGTACATCCTTGCCCGCATTCGAGCATCACGTCTTTGTCTGCCACAACACCCGCCCGGCGGATGCGCCAAGGCCGTCCTGCACTGCGGATGGCAAGAGCGACCTGCACACCCGCCTGCAAACGCTAACCAAAGAAGCCGGCCTTGCCGGCCGTGTCCGCATCAACAAATCCGGCTGCCTTGACCAGTGCGAGCACGGGCCCACTGTCGTCGTCTACCCCGAGGCCGTCTGGTACGGCAATGTCCAGCCGGAAGACGCCGCGGAAATTGTTCAGGAGCACCTCATCTCCGGCCGTCCTGTCGAGCGTCTCCGCATCGCCGACGAATGCCTGAACAGCAAAACCTGTCCGCATCGCAGTTGACCAAATCCTGCTCCTCCGCTGGTCCTGCCGCAGAGCTTGCTCGCCCTGGCGGGCGGTTGCAGATCGTTACCCTCACTTGGCGCATAATACGAAACAGATGAAGAAGAATGGCTTATTCCGCCCCGCGTATTCAAAGTGGCATAGTTGGTTAGCCGGTTCGACGCTCATCTCATCCCCCCACCCCCTCCCTCACGCCCTCCCGACCCCCACCCCCTCCCGTAAAAACGAGCCCTTTCCAGCACGGCATCTACGGTATACATCTGAAAAAGAACAACATAGCGAATTGATCTATTGTCTAAGTGGTAAATCAAGCCCCTGATTTTTGCATTGTTTTGCCCGATTTAGGCCTCAAAAACCACGATTTGTGACTCGATTCAGCCTCATTCGACGGCGCGCAAGCGCAGCTGTCCCCACCGCAGGTGGCGTTGTACACCATCAGGTCCAATGCGATATCCTGACCTTTACCCATGATTTTTTCACGCGATTACATAGGGTACTTAGCCCGCCGCACAGTCAAGCATCTCATCGACGCCAAGTTGATCACCACCAGCGACATGAAGGTGACCGAAGCGCGCGTGCATGCTGCTTTGGTCGAGGAACTCTCCCTTGAAGACCGCATCAATGAGGAGGTGCGCGTCATCCTCGAAGCGTACTCCGAGGAGATGCGCAAGTCCGGCGCGCAGTACGCCGAGATGTTCAAGAAGGTGAAGACCGAGCTGGCCAAGAAGTACAAGGCGGTGCTATGAGAATCAACCGCGACAAGCTCAACAAGCTGGCCCACACCGTAGCCGACACCCTTGCAGAGACTGACCAGGTCGGATTCATGGAGGACCGCAATACCATCCGCCAGGAAGCCCGCAAGGTCCTCGAAAGCCTGCTCACCGAGGAAGCAAAGATCGACACCGCCGCCCGGCTCAAGATCGCCAACCAGCGCAAGATCATCCTCGAAGGCTCCCAGGAGTGGGAGATCCTCTACCGCAAGTACTACAACGACGAGGTCAAGAAGCTGGGTATCTGACACGCCTCGAACGGCAGTCCTACGGGAACAGGGCAAAGGAGCCTTCCACCGAGGTCGGTCCTTTGGATTCAACTGTTTTTTTGATAAAGTAAGTAAGTGGTCGGAGACGGCTGCCCTTACCAGTGTGGCGCTATCGTCTAGGGGTTAGGACGTGAGATTCTCAATCTTAAAACCCGGGTTCAATTCCCGGTAGCGCTACCAATCAAGACCCTCAAAAGCCCGCTTTTTCAGTGGGCTTTTCATTTGCCCGAAAATCACGTCGGCGCGCAAGCCGCAATCTGTAGTCACGGCGGCACACAGTTTGGCATTACTCCCCGCAGTCTTGGCGGCGCCTGCAGAACACACACCCTTGAAAAGACTGCCTCTTGAGCGAACAATAAAGCCGGGAGACGCAGCGCCTGAGCCGCTGCCGGGTTTCTCAAATGTCCGGTCAACACTCCGGAAGACCGTGCGTCTAACGAGGTGAAAGTGTGCCTGGAATGAACCTTATGCGAAATCGAATTGCTTCCCCTTTGACGGCTTTCACGATTGTCTTATCCATTCTGCCCTTGTCCAGCGCTGCCCAGCAGATGGCGAAGGCTGCGCCACCCGATCAGCCGGTGACCACCCTCAAGGTCCAGGCGCGCGAGGTTCTGTTGCCGGTCACCGTGCGCGACAAGCACGGCGCTCTCGTGGCCACCATGAAGCCCAGCGACTTCACGCTCACCGAAGATGGCCGTCCGCAGGTCATCAAGAGCTTCACGCGCGAGTCCAATCTCCCCTTCCGCCTGGGCATGCTGGTGGACACCAGCCGCAGCGTCTCCGGCGCAATGGACAACGAGCGCAAGGCGGCGGGGAAATTCGTTGACCTTATGCTCCCCGAGAACCCGAAGGAAGCGAAAGCCGGAGATCAGGCCTTTCTCATCCATTTCGATCGCGAGGTTGAGCTGCTTGAGGACTTTACCAACTCCCGCGACAAGTTGCACCACGAATTGGACGAGATGGGCCCGTCGAGAAGCGAGCGGAACAACCAGGGCCCGGAAACAAGCGATAACGGCGGGTATGGTCAGCGCTCAGGCCGCGGTGGCGGCGGCACGCAGCTATATGATGCAATTTACCTTGCTTCGCATGACTTGATGGCATCGAAGGATGGGCGCAAGGCGCTGCTTGTCTTCAGCGACGGCGCGGACAGCGGCAGCAAAGAGACGCTGAACGACGCCATTGACGAGGCAGACCGGGCCAACGTCTCCGTCTACACCATCTACTTCAAAGGCGAGCATGAAAACCAGAACAGCTATTCCCCCATGGGCGGTCACCACGGCGGCATGGGAGGCGGCGGCTATCCCGGCGGAGGTGGTGGACACCATGGCGGCCAGCCCAGATCGGAAGCCGGCGTCGACGGCAAGAAGATCATGGAGCAGATTGCTTCGCGCACAGGAGGCCGTTTCTTTGAGGCCAAGAAGAAGGACAACCTCGAAGATATCTACAACCAGATCGCAGAAGAGTTGCGCGGCCAGTACCTGCTCAGCTACACGCCCGATAAGGTGGATACCGAAGGCGACTTCCACAAGATCGTTCTCAAAGCCAATAAGGACGATCTGCAAGTCGTGACGCGGGAAGGATACTACGGAGCCGAAAAGTAAGAGGGCTGCTGTCTATATCGCGAAAGTGCGAAGGGCGTCCGCTTTGGCGGACGCCCTTCGCGTTGGAGCTGGTTACTGCTTACCGTGCGCCAGTGTGAATGTCCGGTCCGGTCTGCAACTCTTCCAGAGCCGCCTGCGCCGCCGCAAGCCGCGCCGTCAGTAGACGGAATGGCGAGCAGGAGACGTAGTTGAGCCCGATCTTGTGGCAGAACTTGACTGACTCGGGATCGCCACCATGCTCGCCGCAGATGCCCACCTTCAGGTTCTGCCGCGTATTGCGTCCCTTGGCCGTCGCCATCTTCACCAGTTGCCCCACGCCCGCCTGATCCAGCGTCGCGAAGGGGTCGTGCTTGAAGATGCCGTACTTCAGATAAGCCGGCAGGAAGTTGTTGATATCGTCGCGCGAGATACCATAGGTCGTCTGCGTGAGGTCGTTCGTTCCAAAGCTGAAGAACTCGGCCTCCTCGGCGATCTGGTCGGCGGTCAGAGCCGCGCGGGGCAGCTCGATCATGGTGCCCACCATGTAGTCGATCTTCGCTTCCTTCTCCGCGAAAACCTCCTCGGCAACCCGGCGCACGATAGCCGCCTGGTTGCGCATCTCCTCGATGGAACCGATGAGCGGGATCATGATCTCGACATGCGGATCGGCGCCCTTCTTCTTGGCCGCAACACCGGCCTCGAAGATCGCCCGCGCCTGCATCTCGGTGATCTCCGGCATGGTGATGCCGAGACGGCACCCGCGCAGGCCGAGCATCGGATTCTGCTCGTGCAGCTCTTCCACCCGCGCCAGCAGCGGACGCAGTTCCTTGAGCTTTGGCGAGCGTGGCTTGGTGTCTTCCAGGTGCTGGATTTCAACCAGCAGATCTTCCCGCTTGGGCAGGAACTCGTGCAGCGGCGGATCGAGCAGCCGGATGGTTACAGGCAGCGACTCCATAGCCTTGAACAGGCCGGCGAAGTCGGCTCTCTGCATCGGCAGCAGCTTCTTGAGTGCCGAGCGGCGCACTTTCTCGTCGTTGGCAAGAATCATGTCGCGCATGTGTCCGATGCGGTCTTCGGCAAAGAACATATGCTCGGTGCGGCACAATCCAATTCCTTCAGCTCCGAACAGGCGTGCCTGCTTGGCGTCGCGAGGGATGTCGGCGTTGGCGCGGATCTTGAGACGCCGAACCGGATCGACCCAGCTCATGAACTTCACCAGATCGGGATCGTCGGGCTGCGCCTCGAGGGTCTTGAGCTGACCCGCGATCACGCGGCCTGTGGTTCCGTCCAGCGAAAGCCAGTCGCCTTCGCGGAAGGTGCGGCCCTTCACGCGGAGCTCCTTCTTGGCCTCGTCTACCACGCAGTCCCCTGCGCCGGCCACGCAGCACTTGCCCATGCCACGCGTAACCACGGCCGCATGGGATGTCATGCCGCCGCGCGAGGTGAGAATGCCCGATGCAACTTCCATGCCGGCGATGTCTTCCGGTGTGGTTTCGCCGCGGACAAGAATGATGACCTTGTAAGAACCGTTGGCATGACGCTTCACGGCCTCTTCCGCGGTGAAGACGATCTGGCCCACAGCCGCGCCGGGCGATGCCGGCAGTCCGGTGGCGAGCACTTCAATCTTCTCGCCTTTTTCCACGAGGCGCGGAACCAGGAAGTCATAAAGCTGGTTGGGCTCGACGCGGAAGATCGCTTCTTCCTGGGTGATGAGGCCTTCACGCACCATGTCAATGGCCACGCGCACAGCGGCCAGGCCGGTACGCTTGCCATTGCGGGTTTGCAGCATGTAGAGCTTGCCATCCTGGATGGTGAACTCGAAGTCCTGCATGTCGCGATAGTGCCGTTCCATCTTGCGGGTGATGTCCTTCAGGTTTTCGTAAACCTTGGGCATCGCCTTTTCGAGTTCGCTGATCGAAAGCGGGGTACGCACGCCGGAGACCACGTCCTCGCCCTGCGCGTTCATCAGGTACTCGCCGAAGAACATGTGCTCGCCTGTAGCGGGATTCCGCGTGAAGCCGACGCCAGTGCCCGAGTTCTCGCTCAGGTTGCCGAAGACCATCGCTTGCACGTTGACGGCGGTGCCGATCGAGTCGTCGATGTGGTTGATGCGCCGATAGGTCTTGGCGCGATCGTTCTGCCAGCTCCTGAATACGGCATCCCGCGCCTCGACGAGCTGTTCGAGCGGATTCTGCGGAAAGTCCTTGCCTGTCTCTTTCTTGATCAGCTTCTTGTATTCGGCAATGATCTCCTGCAAGGCCTTGGGATGGAGTTCGTAGTCGAACTTCACCTTCGCTTGTTTTTTTACGCCATCGAAGATGTGCTCGAACTTCTTCTTCGGCACATCCATCACTACGTCGCCGAACATCTGGATGAGGCGGCGATAGGAGTCATAGGCAAAACGGGGATTATTGCTGCGCTCGGCGATCGCTTCCACGGCCTTGTCGTTCAGGCCGAGGTTCAGAATAGTGTCCATCATGCCGGGCATTGAGAACTTGGCGCCCGAGCGGACGCTTACCAGAAGCGGATTATCGCCCTTGCCAAGCTTTTGGCCCTGCAGAGTCTCGAGCTTATCGAGAGCGGCCATCATCTCGTTCTCGACCTGCTTGCTCACCTTGCCGCGCATGTATTCGCGGCAGGCCTCGGTCTGAATAGTGAATCCCGGAGGAACGGGCAGGCCGGCATTGGTCATCTCCGCCAGACCGGCGCCCTTGCCGCCCAAAACGTCCTTCATCTTTCCGTGGCCGTCGGCCTTGCCGTCGCCGAAGAAATAAACATACTTTGGTTCTGTTGACGTTGAACTCGCCGCGGCGAGCACCGGTTCCAGTACAGCCTGTGTCATGAGATAAAGCCTCCGTTTTTTCTAAATTCCGTTGCGGCAGTCCAGGAGGGTGGCGTACGGCAACTCAGCATTCCAAAAAGTAGGGTTGTCGGCTGGGTCCGTGCAAATCATCCAAAACTCAAGACAGCGCGTTGCGGCATTCATGAACCACTAGTACAAATAGCGTCTCAAGTATATATTTGCCTGTGCATTTCGTCACATGCGATGGGGCGCGCGCGGAGAAGAGCTTTTAAATGAGGATGAATTCTTTCGCAATCTGAGACGCCGCCCGGCGTCGGGGAGGGCCGAGGCGCCGGTGACCGGGGAGGAAGCTACTGTGGTGTAGAAATTCTCACCATAATTGAAGATGTCATTCTGAATGAACGGGGTCCCCAGACGTTTCAGGGGCTCCAACGAGCTCCGCTCTTTGGGGTAGGTCTGGGGGTGGTGAGCGAAGAATCGGCTTTTCGATCCGATGATGCCTGGCATGAACTTTACCGACAGGGCACCACCGTTTCGCCCCCCGTACGCGAATCAGGCTGCGGTTAACTCTGGCTGTTGTGCGGGACATGAAGCCGTTCCCACATCCTGAGAGAGCAGAATCCGGTCCAGTCCGACGAGGGTCAGAAGCTCCCGAACGCGCGGCGAGGCATTCGATATGGCGAAGGTGTGGCCGGCCTGGCATGCGTTGGTATAAAGCGTGATGAGCGCTGCGATGCCCGCCGCGTCGATGCGCTCCACCGGAGAGAGATCGAGCGAGACGCAACGCCGGCGGACCAGCGGAGTCATCCGCTCCACCAGACGCTGCTCGTCGCCTCTCACCAGTTCCGTCAGGGCGTACCGTTCGCCAACTCCGAGCTCGATCGTTACAGTCGTGTTGCAAAGTTTGCCGCTCATAAGAGCCTCCTGGGGAACCTCGTCCCCCGATGTGTTGTCGCCTGATCTGGCACTTCCGTTTGGCCTATACATTGCACGCGGACAGCCAAAGGTAAGACCTGGGGAATATGCTGAAATCACAAGGGAAACGGGCCGTTTAGTGATCCCCGCTGCGGCCCGGCCTGTTCGGTTTCCCGCTTCGGGTGTCCGCAATCGAACGCTGATTCCTGTTACGCAATAAATGTGCCTCAGGTTCCATGAACAACGATTCTCAATCCGATGCCATCGCGCCCTTCGGGCTGAATGCTGCTCAGGCCCGCGCCTGGGCTCTCGCGGCCGGCTTCAGTGAGGCAGGTCTGGTCGAGCTTCCGCACGCGGCTGAGGAACGAGATGCGGCTCGCTTTGAAGCGTGGGTACGCCAGGGCCGCGCGGGGACCATGCGGTATCTTGAGCGCGCTCTGGAGGACGGACGGCTGGCGCGGGCGCGGGTGGGCGCGGCGTTTCCATGGGCACGCTCGGCGGTGGTGTGCTTCTCAAACTACAACACCGCTGAGGTAAGGTCGGCGGCTCCGGCAGACCCGCGGACCGGGTGGATTGCACGCTACGCGTGGTCGAGCCGTATTGACGCCGACGGAATCCGCCGCCCCAGCGACTATCACAAAGTGCTCAAGAAGCGGCTGGTCGCGCTGGAGACGCGGCTGCGGTCAGAGTGCGGTGACTTCGAGGCACGTGGTTATGTCGACACTGGACCGGTTGTGGAGCGGGCGCTGGCAACCGCTGCGGGCCTCGGGTGGACCGGGAAGAATACGTGCCTGATTCATCCCAAGCTGGGATCGATCGGGTATTTGGCTGTCTTACTTACCTCGTTGCCCGTCCAAAGCGAGAAAGTGCCTGCGGCACCGGCGGCGCTGCCACATCCCGACCGTTGCGGAAGCTGCCGCCGCTGCATTGAAGCATGTCCCACCGATGCGCTTGCTGTGCCTTACCAGATGGATGCGACGCGGTGCATTGCGTATCTGACCATTGAGCACAAGGGGCCGATTGCGTCGGAGTTGATGGAAGGCATGGGCCGCCAGGTCTTCGGCTGCGACATCTGCCAGGATGTCTGCCCGTGGAATCGCAAGGCGCCCATAAGCGCGGACCCTGAGTTAGAAGCGCGGAAGGAACTCGTCAATCCCGCGCTTGAGTGGCTCGGCTCTCTGGACGAGCAAGCCTTCGAGCGCATGTTCAATGGCTCGCCGGTGCGCCGAACAGGATTCCTCGGTCTCCGGCGCAACATCGCCATCGCCATGGGTAACAGCGGGCTGAGCCGATTTGCGCCGCTGCTGCAAGAATGGGCCGAGTCCGAAGACGACGGTCTCCGCACTGCGGCCCAATGGGCATTCGAAAAACTATCAAAAAGGCAAGCGCAATCCTGATTGATTCCAACCAGGCATCTACGCGGCCGTGAAGTCGCAACGTGTATCCTCTCTTTGGAGAAAAGCCCATGACATTGAAGCCGCTTGCCGCAGCGACCCTCGCCGTTCTGCTTTCGCTGGCCGCTCTTGCCCACGCGCAGCCCACTGGCCCCTACTCGGTCCAGAAGATTCAGCTCGTCGGAGGCGACGGCGGGTTCGATTACGTGACCGCCGATCCCGACGGGCGCAATCTCTATGTCGCCCGCAGCGGACCCGGTGGGCACATTGGCGTCTTCAATCTCGATACGCTGGCGCAGGTGGGCGATATCCCCGGTGTCAGCGCGCATGGCGGCGCGGTGGACACCGCCACCGGCCACGGTTTTGCAACCTCTAAGCCGGTGACTATGTTTGACGCCAGGACATTCGCAGTGATCAAGAAGATCGACGTCCAGGGCAATCCCGACGGCTATCTCAACGACCCGTATAATCACCGCTTTTACATCCTCAGCCACTCCGCCCCCAACATCACCGTTCTCGACGACAAGGACGGGACGATTCTGGGAACGATTGACATCGATGGTGCGCCCGAGCAGGCCGCGACCGACGGTCACGGCAAAATCTTCGTCGATATCGTCGACAAAGCCGCCATCGCGGTCATCGATGCGAACACCATGAAGATGGTCGGCAAGTTCGATGTATCGAGCCGAGGCTCAGGCTGCGCGGGCCTGGCGCTGGACGCGGAGAACAACATTCTCTTTGCCGCTTGCCGCGAAAAAAGCAACATGGTGATTCTCTCGGCCACGGATGGCCACATCATCACCGACCTGCCCACGGGCGCAGGCTGCGACGGCGTCGCGTTCAATCCGTCGACGATGGAGGCCTTCAGCTCGCAGGGCGACGGCACTCTGACCGTCATCAAGGAAGACTTGCCGGCAAGCTTCTCCCCCTCAAATTTTTCTGTAGAACAGACCGTCTCCACACCCTCTCGCGCAAAGACGCTGACTCTCGATACAAAGACCAACCAGATCTACCTCATCACCGCTGAATATGGCCCAACGCCCGCCGCGCCTGCTCCCTCGGCGAGCTCCGCCCCTCCGGCAGCAGGTGGTCCTCCGGCCTTCATGCGCGGCCCGCGCGCGCCCATGATTCCTCACTCGTTTCAGATTGTCGTGGTTGGGAAGTAGCTGCCTGTGATGGGATCACAGCGCATATGCGCGTAAGGGTCCAGGCTTCCTGCTTTTTTAGCAAGAAAGGTACGAGGGCCGGGCGCACGGCGAACGGAGCAGCGAAAAATGAGACCAATCATTCTTTGGCCATTGTGCTCATTCGGCTGAACGCAGACCTACCAAACTGAGACGTACTTATACAGCAGGTCTCGGGTGATCCCGATGGCCATCTCCTCGGTGATCGCTTTCCTTTGCCTCTCAACGTCGGAACCCCCGCCCGTCGAGTCCGCCTCTGACCTTGGGTAGACATAGCCAAAAGCGCTGTAGTGCGGGGCCTTCCACATCGATGCTCCGCTCTTCCGGGTCAGGCTGATTGACAGGCTGCATTCCAGGTGGACTTGTCCGGATTGACCGGAAATCGTCCTGCCCTCAGGATCGCCGCAGTGGAGAATTGAAATCGAGAGCGTGGCGTCAACGTCTTCCCCGCCATCGCTCACCACCGCATGCAGATGAGAATGCATCTGCGGATTGTTGAGTTCGGTTACCAATGCATCGCGCAATTGTGGAGCATCCAATTCGTGTCCGGAGCTCTGATCCGCCACTTCCACTAGAACCGTATGCACGAAGAGCATCTGCCGCCGAATATCCCAGCAAGCCCCGCACAGCAGAATCCCGGCGACGCAGCCAATTGTCAGCAGCTTCTTTCCCAGCATGGAAGGAATTCTACGCCGCATCGGGCCATACCAGTTCCAGAATAGATGTACCCTGGCGCCACTACAGCAATGCGCGATTTTCATTAAGAAAATGGTGCTTTTCATCTACATCAAAAGTGCACGTGAATTCCGGAACCGGCCTGGCTACGTTCCAGTCTCCAACTCCACCATTTCCACGCCTGCCTCGCGGAAGATCTCCGTCGTGAATCGGAAGCTCTCTGCCCATCGGTCGTTGTCGGATTTCGGCGCGACCACGCGCTTAATGCCGGCCTGCACAATGGCAGCGCCGCATTGCGAGCAAGGCATAAAAGGCCAGACATAAACCGTGCAACCTTCCAGGTCACACTTCGCGGTCAGGATGGCGTTCATCTCGGCATGAATGATGGTGCGGTACTTGACCTCGCGGTTTTCGAGCCGCTCTGTGGTGTCGCTCACTCCTTTGGGATGGCCATTGAAGCCCAGCGAGACTACGAATTTGCCGCGCGTGATCACCGCGCCCACCTGCGTGCTGGGGTCCTTGCTCCAGGTTGATACCAGCTTTGCCAAATCCAGGAACCGCCGATCCCAATCCGCCATTCTGCCTCGCTTTCTTGTTCATCCATAAACCGTCAGTCTATAGTGTCCGTCGCTGTGCCGGCACGCGCTCCCGCTCGAGGGTAGTGTCCTAATTTGAAATCCACAGGCTTATCCCCCGATTTCGGCGATTGGATTGCCGTGATGCCGAAAAACTGATTTCGTAGCCTTAACGCAGCTGATGGCGTATAAATCTGGGTTATGTCGGATTTGGCAGATCGGATTGCGTCAAGAGAGGCGATGCGCCACGAAGAGAATGTACGGCTGAATGCTGAACGTGCATACGTCCATGTGTTAGCTCCCAACGTCTGGGAAGAAGTCAAGGATGCTTTTCGTGCAGAATGCGAAGCGATTAGCAGCAAATCGAAAATGATGCAGTTGGAATGCGACGAGCCGAGCCCATATTCCCTTTGGGTAAATCGTGTACCCCTGCACGTTCCTGCCATCGGCGCTTTGGAATTCATCTTCGACCCATCCGTTCCCTGCATCTACTGGCAGGACCACCAAAACAAGAAACTGCGGAAAATTATCTGTTTCGCGTCTGATGGAACCAGCGTAATTCTGGTAGAAGGCAGAAAGGCGTTAATCTTGCCCCGTTTTGTCGAACAGTGCCTCGATGCGATAACGCGCTAGTTCCGGCTGCTCCTTTTCGCTAGCTGTTCCTCAATTCGCCCGAGAATCCTTATCGACTCCCGCAACAACAGGCTGATTTCAAAAAGAAAGCCAACCGCACCCATGGAACAGATAAGGATGAACAGCAGTATGGTTTCCATTAAGCCTTCCTCTCTCCGTTCACTATGGCGGTATTCAACAGGCTACGTATCCACTCGGACGCGGTTTGTTTGCTAGATTTCGCAGCT
>Ga0181516_10002388_pt1 | contig 13384 bp, 9 predicted proteins | sample PEATcosm2014_Bin_25_FD_121104 | JGI IMG/M metagenome (GOLD analysis project Ga0181516, IMG submission 121104) | Peatland microbial communities from MTU Mesocosm Facility, Houghton, MI, USA - PEATcosm2014_Bin01_10_metaG | ecosystem: Environmental > Terrestrial > Soil > Wetlands > Peat | place... | reverse complement strand
ATGTTGTGCCTCGACGCAAATCCCTCCCGCGCAAAGTTCGAAATCTCATACTGCCTCACCCCATCCGCACCCAGCCACTCGCACGCTGCCCCATACCACTCCGCAATCGCATCGTCGGAAGCCACCTCTCCCGCCCCGTACTTCAAGCTGTCCGCTGTCCTCTGCCCTCTGTTCCCTGAATCCTGCCCCCTGTTCCCTGCCTTCAACACCTCGCGTCCCAACCGCGAATCCTCATCCACCTCCAGCATGTACACGCTCACATGCGGCACGCCGCTCTCCAGCGCCACCTCCATCGACTCCCGCCAGCTCGTCACCGTCTGCCCCGGCAGCCCCGCAATCAAGTCCATGTTCAGATTCCCCACTCCCGCCGCCCGCATCCGCGCAATCTCCGCAAGGCACATCGCCCGCGTATGCAGCCGCCCCACCGCCTTCGCCTCGGCATCTACAAACGACTGCACCCCGAAGCTCATCCGGTTCATTCCCTGCCGCAGCATCTCCTCCAGCGTCTCTTCGCCCAACTGCCCCGGCGCGCACTCCAGCGTCACCTCCGCGTCCGCCGCCACCTCAAACTCGGCCCGCAGCGCCGCAAACAGCCGTCGCATCGGCTCCGCCCCCAGCAGGCTTGGCGTCCCGCCGCCGAAATAAATCGAGTCCACCTTCTCCGGCAGTTCGACCCCTGCCTCCATCCCCGCAACAAAACCTCGCACCCCGCGGATCTCCGCGCACACTCGCTCCACGTACCGGTCCATCCGGTCCGCGCCAAATACCCCCGAAGCGAAGTTGCAATAAGTGCATTTCGCCTTGCAAAAAGGCACCGAAATGTAGATTCCCGCCGGCTCATCCATCCCTCCGATTCTTTCACGTCAGGAATTAATCCGCGCCGCCAACGCTTCGCATTCGTCTAATCCACAGGAATCCGCACCCATGACTCTCCTCGACAAACCCGGCTCGCGCATCTTCATCGCTTCGGTGGCGTTCCTCGGTGCCGCGATTCTCTGCATCCTGTGCGCCCATAGGCTCCTCACCGTCCACGCCGCTAAACAATCCATCGTGACCGAAGACGCCCCCACCTTCCCACAACCTGCTGCCGACAGCACCTCACACCATGGCACGCCTGTTCTCGTCGAACTTTTCACCTCCGAAGGCTGCTCCAGTTGCCCGCCCGCAGACGACCTCCTCGCCCGCCTGGATCGCGACCAGCCCGTGCCCACCGCAGACATCGTCACCCTCGGCGAGCATGTCGACTACTGGGACTCTCTCGGCTGGCATGATCGTTTCTCCTCGCCGCAACTCACCGCCCGCCAATCCGCATACACGCGGCGCCTTCAGCTCGACGACAACTACACACCACAGATGATCGTCGACGGCCTACAGCAGTTTGTCGGCAACGACACGTCGCACGCCCTGCGCGCCATCGCCGGGGCTGCTCAAACCTCTAAGCTCGAACTCACCCTCTCCACCATCACCTACGACGGAGCCCACCTCCTGGGCAGTGTCTCCTGCGCACCGCGGCCCGGTTCATTGCCCGGCGGCGACATCTACGCGGCCGTCGTCCAATCGACGGCCACCACACAGGTCCGGAGCGGAGAAAATGGCGGCCGCACCCTCCACCATGCCTCCGTCGTCCGCACGCTGCAGCGGATCGGAAGCCTCTCAGATCTCGCCGCAAAGCCCCTCGCCTTTTCCCTCAGCACACCCCGCGACGCTCCCATTGCAGCCTTTCGCGTCGTCGTCTTTGCGCAGCGCAGCGGTCAGGGAGCCATTCTCGCCGCGGTCTCCTCTGCGGAATCTTCCGCTCCCCACCCCGCCTCCGTCACCGTCGCCGCGCAATCGCCAGAATCCCTTAGCCTTCGCGACCATCTAAAATAGAACCACCGCATGGCCGACCAGCAGAAATCCAACACCCCGAAGAAAGCCAAACCCGTCCACGAAGACGATGTCGCCGGCAAGGCCTATGACTCGCGCCTCATGCGCCGTCTGCTCACCTATCTCCGCCCCTATAAGCTCCAGGTCGGCATCTCCGCCGTCGCCACCGTCCTCAAGTCCGCCACAGACTCCGCTGGCCCGCTGCTCGTCATGATCGCCGTCGACACCTTCATGGCGCCCAAGCCGTCCGAGCAACTCCCCTGGCTCGCGCGCCACCTCAGCCGCCCCAACATCCCGCCCATGCTCGGCGTCACGGAGATCGCCGGCATCTACCTGGCCGCGCTCCTCTTCACCTTCCTGCTCGAGCTCCTCCAAACGTACCTGATGCAGTGGACCGGCCAGAAGGTCATGTTCGACATGCGCCGCCAGATCTACCGCCACCTCCAGCGCATGTCCCCCGCCTTCTACGACCGCAACCCCGTCGGTCGCCTCGTCACGCGCCTCACCTCCGACGTCGATGCGCTCAACGAGATGTTCACCTCCGGCGTTCTCGCCATCTTCGAGGACATCTTCACCCTCGCCTTCATCGTCGCTATCATGCTGTACAAGAGCTGGCCGCTCGCCCTGCTCACTCTCGCTGTCATTCCGGCCATCCTCTTCGTCACCGGCATCTTCCGCGCCAAGGTCCGCGACAGCTACCGCCGCCAGCGCGCCGCCACCGCCAGGATCAACTCCTTCACCCAGGAGTACGTCTCCGGCATGTCCGTCGTCCAGCTCTTCAACCGCGAGCGCCGCGCCTTCCGCGACTTCTCCGCCGTCAATGCCGAAAATAAACAGGCCTGGACCGACGCCATCTTCGCCTACGCCTGGTACTACCCCGTCGTTGAATTCCTCTCCTCCACCGCCATCGCCCTCATCCTCTGGCTGGGCGGCCGCTCCGTGCTGCACAACACCGTCTTCCTCGCCGCGCACCCCTGGCTCAGCCGCGCCCCCGGCTTCTTCGGCACGGTCAGCATCGGCGTTCTCATCGGCTTCATCCAGTACGCGCAGCGGTTCTTCCGTCCCATCATGGACCTCAGCGAGAAGTACAACATCCTGCAAGCCGCCATGGCCGCCAGTGAGCGCGTCTTCAAGCTCGTCGACACCGAGCCCACCATCCTCTCGCCCGCCCACCCCATTCCCGGCGACCGCTCCGGCTCCATCGAGTTCCGCAACGTCTGGTTCACCTACGATCCCCGCGAGACCTCAGCTCCGGGTGCCCAAGGTCTCGCCTCTGAGACCTGGGTGCCCGACCCCTCCGTCGAATGGATCCTCCGCGGCGTCTCTTTCACCATCCACCCCAACGAAACCGCCGCCATCGTCGGGCACACCGGGGCCGGCAAGACCACCATCATCTCCCTCATGCTCCGCTTTTACGACATCCAGGCCGGCCAGATCCTCATCGACGGCGTCGACGTCCGCGACCAGGACCTCACCGCCCTCCGCCGCCGCTTCGGCGTCGTCCTCCAGGACCCGTTCCTCTTCACCGGCACCATCGCGGACAACATCCGCCTCGGCTCCTCCTGGATCACCGACGCCCAACTCGAACGCGCCGCCGAAGAGGTCAACGTCGCCGACTTCATCCGCACCCTCCCCGCCGGCTTTGACGAGCCCGTCAGGGAAAGAGGGGCTACGCTCTCCACCGGCCAGAAGCAGCTCATCAGCTTCGCCCGCGCCCTCGCCCACGCGCCCGCCATCCTGATTCTGGATGAGGCCACCAGCTCCGTCGACACAGACACGGAACATCGCGTCCGCCTCGCCCTTGCCCGGATGATCACCGGCCGCACCAGTGTCCTCATCGCCCACCGCCTCAGCACTGTGCAATCCGCCGACACCATTCTCGTCATGCACAAGGGCCAGCTCCGCGAGTCCGGCACCCACCAGCAGCTCCTCGCCCAACGCGGTCTCTACTACAAGCTCTACCAGCTTCAGTACAAAGACCAGGAACTCGCCACCCCTATCCTCGAATCCCCTTCATCCGTATCCGCTTGATTTTCCCGGTAGTTCCCGTTTTTCTCTCTTCGCGTTTGCAATTCTGAGCGCAGCGAAGAATCCCCGCATCCCTGCTGCCGCTACGTTTGCTCGCCATCCTGCTGGGCAGGCTTCCCCTGGGTATGCCTCGGGGGAAGAATCCCCGTAGGTCAGTCTTTACGCCCTTCCTACAGCGGTTTCACGATTGCTATGTCCGGGGCCAGGAACGCTCGCGCGGTTTTCCCTCAAGGAAAACTGCATTGCACAGACTTCTCAGAGGCCACATACATCGTGAAACCGCTCTAGGGGGCCTCTGATTAGGTGCTGCGAACCAGTATGGAAGCGTCATTCTGACCCGATTTTGGGTCAGAATCTCAGTCGTTGGATCGCCGCCGAAATAACATTCGGACTTATTCAGACGTTCCCTAGATGTCCTGGTCGAGCAGCCGTCTCTGCTGATGCGGCTCTGCGCCCTCCACCAGCGACAACGCCATCAGGTGTTCCTGCGCGTTGAAGGCAGCGCCGTTACGGGGTGCGCGGATGTAGCGGCCATCGGGCTGCAGCAGCCGCGCTTTGGTGTTGTCGGCCAGGTACGCAGCCAGTATCTCGTCGCGCAGGCGAGAGGCCAGTGCCGGATCGGCCACCGGAAACACCACCTCGCAGCGCTCAAACAGGTTGCGCGCCATCCAGTCTGCGCTGCCGCAGAAGAGCTCCGGCTGGCCGCCGTTGGCAAAGCTGAAGATGCGGCTGTGCTCCAGGAAGCGGCCCACGATGGAGCGCACGCGGATATGCTCGCTCATGCCCTTCACGCCCGGCCGCAGCGCGCACATGCCGCGGATAATCAGGTCGATCTCCACGCCTGCGTTGGACGCCGCGTACAGCGCCTCCATGGTGGGGCGGTCGAGCAGCGCATTCATCTTGGCCACGATGGCGGCTGGCCGGCCGGCCTTGGCGTGCTCCGTCTCGCGTGCAATCAGCTTCAGGAGAGCCGGCGCCAGGGTCAGCGGCGCCACCAGCAGCGGGCTGTAGTCCTCGGAGTCGGCCTTGGCCGTCAGGTAGCGGAACACGGTCTGCACAGCAGAGGTAATCTCCGGGCGGGCGGTCAGCAGGCTGATGTCGGTATAGAAGCGGGCGGTGACCGAGTTGTAGTTGCCAGTGCCCAGGTGGGCATAGCGCCGAACCACCCCGTCAGGGTCGCGACGCACCATCAGCGCCAGCTTGCAATGCGTCTTCAGCCCCAGGATGCCGTGGAAGACGCCCACGCCGGCATCCTGCATCTCGCGCGCCCAGCGAATGTTGGAGGCCTCGTCGAAGCGTGCCATCAACTCCACCACGACGGTCACTTCCTTCGTCTGCGCGGCCTCGGTCAGCGCGGTAAACAGCGGCGACGCCTCGCTGGTGCGATACAGCGTTTGCTCCATGGAGACCACGTTCGGGTCCGCAACCGCGGACTCCACAAAGTCCTCCACCGTCGAGTAGGAGTCGTACGGATGGTGCAGCAGAATGTCCCTGGTGCGCAGCTCGTCGAACAGGTTGGTGGACTTGGACGACAGGTGGTAGCGTCGCCCGTGGAAGCCGGCGAACTTGAGCTCCGGCCGCGTCACGCTGCCGTACAGGTTCATCAGGCGCAGCAGGTTCACCGGGCCCTTGGTGTGGAACACCTGCACCGGCTCCAGCTCGAAATTGGTGCGCAGCCGCTCGACAATCTCTGTGTCGGCGCTGGCCTCAATCTCCATGCGCACCGCATCGCCCTTGCGCCGGTTGTGCAGCTCGGAGCGGACGCTCTCCAGCACACTGCGCGACTCTTCCTCTTCCAGGTACAGGTTGCTGTTGCGGGTCACGCGGAAGGGCGCGCGCGCCAGCACCTCGTATCCGCGAAACATGCGTCCCACCTGCGACTCGATAATCTTGTGCAGCATGATGAAGTCATACCGCCCTTCCACGCTGGGCAGTTGCACCAGGCGCGGCAGCGCGCGCGGCACGGTCACCACACCCAGGGCCGGTACCGGTCTCGGCGACGACTTGGCGCCGCGTTTGGACCGCAGCAGCAGCGCGATGCACAGCGCCTTGTTCAGCACCCGTGGAAAGGGATGCGACGGGTCGATCGTCACCGGCGTCAGCAGCGGATCCACCTGAGCCTCGTAGAAGTCCAGCGCAAAGGCACGGGCGCGGTCGTCCAGGTCGCGCCAGGCCAGCAGCCGGATATTGGCGCTGCGCAGCGCAGGCAGCAGGCGGTCGTTCCAGCAGGCATACTGGGCTTCCACAAACTCGTGCATCGCCACATTCAGCCGGTCCAGGCGCTGCTGCGGGGTCAGGCCACCGTCATCTGCGCGCTGCGGCTGGTTCGATGCATCCTCAATGTGCTGCAGCAGGCTGGCCACGCGGATCTCGACAAACTCGTCCAGGTTGCTCGCCGTAATGGCCAGGAACTTGACCCGCTCCAACAGCGGATTAGCGGCGTCTTCGGCCTCTTCCAGCACGCGCCGGTTGAAGAGCATCCAGGACTCGTCCCGCCCGAAGAACCGCGCCTCGGGCTCCGGCGCGGCCTTGTTCGCAGCCTTGCCGGCTGCGCGGGGCTTGCTGCTGCGGCGCGACTTTGCCGCAGTCGCCTTCACTTCGGCTGGTGTCATCTCGCTCATACGATGCAATATGAGACTATCGCACGTTCGCCGCCGCCCAACGTAACGGCGGCGTCAATTCAATGCCGAAACGGAACGCCGCAGGCAAAGCCCATCGGCGGTTTTTGCCGGCACTCAAACGCGGTAGGATGCTACGCCGCGTGCAACAATTGGTATGCAGGCCGCTCGCACTGTCGTGTATTGCGGTACGTTTGGTCTTACAATCGAGAAGAAGCAGCTGGCTCCGTGCGGAACTCGTAAGTTATTTGCGGCGAATGTGTTACATACGCTCACGAGGCAATCCCCTCGGAGCCAAGACACTCTTCAGGACAGGAACGGCGATGAGAATCAGTCAGTTGGGAACATCGGATCTGTGGCTTACGCCCATTGGATTTGGCGCATGGGCCATCGGCGGCGATAAATGGGCCATGTCCTGGGGACCGCAGGACGATAACGAGTCCATCGCCGCCATCCACAAGGCGATCGACCTGGGCGTCAACTGGATCGACACCGCAGCCATCTATGGCCTCGGCCATTCGGAGGAGATCGTCGGACGCGCCGTGAAGGAGTCGCACGTCAAGCCCTTCATCTTCACCAAGTGCGGCATGGTGTGGGACGAGAAGCGCGAAATCAAGCGCACGCTGCTGGAGATTCGCCGCGAAGTGGAGGACAGCCTGCGCCGCCTGCAGGTGGAGCGAATCGACCTGTACCAGATTCACTGGCCCGTGGAAGATCGGGACATCGAAGAGGGCTGGTCCACGCTGGCCGACCTGAAGCGCGAGGGCAAGGTCCGCCAGATCGGGGTCTCCAACTTTTCCGTCTCGCAGATGAAGCGCTGTATGGACATAGCGCCCATTATCTCGCTGCAGCCGCCGTACTCCATGATCAACCGCTCGGCCGAACCGGAGATTCTGCCGTTCTGCCTCGAGCACCTGATCGGCGTCATCAACTACGCCCCCATGCACTCCGGCCTGCTGACCGGAGCCATGACCAAGGAGCGGGTCGCCGCCCTGCCCCTGGATGACTTCCGCCGCAACGCCAAGAACTACCAGGAGCCCCTGCTCAGCCGCAACCTGGCCATCGCAGACTTTATCGGCAAGATCGGCGCGCGCCACGGGGTATCGGCCGGCGTCATCGCCATTGCCTGGACGCTCTGCAATCCAGCCATCACCGGCGCCATCGTCGGCGGCCGCAGTCCGCAGCAGGTGGAAGGCATCTGGCCGGCCGCCAAGTTCCGCCTGCCTCCGGAGGAGCTGCAGGAGATCAACGACTACCTGAACGCCCTGCCCGCATAGATCGACTCGCACACGATAGGCCGGCACCTTAAGCAGGCATTCACCTCCGCACAATCAACGCTGCCGGAAATAGCGGCTTTGGATAGGCCGGGACTTCAGTCCCGGCAATCCTCGTCCTATAAAAGGGCGGCTGCCCACCCGTACTCTTCCCCGTCCTCCCCTGCCCCAAACCGCTTGGGTGCCCCATTCGTACGCGCACTTTGCGGACGGGTGGGGAAGCGGCTACTGCTATGATGCAGCAGGCGATATGACAGCGGACGGCGCCAACCAATACCTGTACGACGACGAGGGCCGCGTGTGCGCGGTGCAGGCGCCCCCGGCCGCTCCCGGATGGCCGCCCACCATGGTGCAGTACATCTACGATGCCGAGGACCGGCGCGTCGCCAAGGGGACGATTCACGCGGTCCTGGTCAATGGGCAGCCGACGCTCTCCTGCGACACAACCCAGAACGGCTTCACCCTCACCAACTCCTACGGCCTCGACCTGGCCGGCGAGCAGGTCACGGAGACCGGCGGCGACGGCCAGTGGCTGCACACCAACGTCTTCGTGGGCGGCCAACTGCTGGCCACCTACGACCCCAACGGCATCCACTCCAACATTACGGACTGGCTGGGCACGCGCCGGGTGCAGGCCAACAGCCACGGCGAGGTGGAAGAGACCTACCAGAACCTCCCCTTCGGCGAACTCGTCCCCCAGAACAACACCTTCTTCCTCGGAGCCACAGAACACCACTTCACCGGCAAAGAAAGAGATACAGAATCAGGCAACGACTACATGTTCGCCAGGTATTACAACAGCGCAACAGGAAGGTTCCTAAGCCCCGACTGGAGCGTCAAAGTTCAGCCGGTTCCGTACGCTAAACTCGATGATCCTCAGTCTCTCAACCTCTACGACTATGTCCGCAACAACCCGCTAAGCAGGACGGACCCCGATGGACATGATTGGGACAAGTTCAAGAAGTACTTAGGGGCCGCAGTCACTCAACTGACAACGAGGGTCACATTCGGTATTGGAATCGGAGAAGCTCTAAAGCTGCCAGTTAAAGCTGCTAGCGGCAGAGCCGAAATTGCGGGCAAGGAGAGTCTGCAATTTTCCAACGGAAAACTGTCAAACGTGGTCTCTGCGAACGCTGGTGTGTCCTTCGGACTAAAAAACACTAAGGTTGGGCTGGAGAAGTCGATAGAAAAGGTAACAGGATCCGTAAATACTGTCACGGGTGAGAAGTCTGGCGCGGAACCCGCTACAAGGGACGATGTACCGGGTATAAAGACGGGAAACGCAACAACGAGTGGTTCGGGCGGGGGATATACGATCGGCACTGAGTCAGGCGAAGGCTTCTTGGCCGGAGGGCAGATCTCGATTACAAAAGAAGGCGTGGGCGATTTGAAAGCAGCGTGGGGTGAACTTAAGGACTCGTTGGGGTTAACCCCGCCTGCGCCTCCCCCAGCGCCGGCAGCACCATCGCCACCACCGAACTAAGCACTCACTATAGAGCGACCGCAGGTCTGCAAATGCGGCTTGAGGTAAAGGAGCTAATTGATAATGTTCCCGGGTTCATTCATTTGGAGACGGATTAGCGACGAATGGCTTATGAGCAAAACGGCGTCTGTGCTGTTTGCAATTTGTTCGAGCGTAATCGCGTTGGTAACCGCGGCTCTGCTCTCGGGTTTCTTCCTTGCAGAAGACAGTCCGGCTGGCAAGTTGTTATGGGCCATCGCTGGATCTTCATGTGGCATCGGCATCTTTTTCCTGTGGGGGGGGATGTGGCGGCACTGGATGAAAGGTAAACCGCAGAACCGCGTTGCTCGACGGATCTGGTTCGTCATTATGATCGTTGGAGTGTGGTACGGTGCGATTTTCTACTACATCTTCGTGTATCTGCCCAGCGCTAGGACTAGTGATAGAAAGCGTTTGGGGGCCGCAGAGATATGAAACTCTTCGGACGGGTTCTGCTAGTAGGATGGCTAATGCTCATCCTAACGGTCGGGCTGGCTTTCGCTTTCCCAAAGCCTGTATCACGTATCCTCCATTCGATTGCTCCCTACTTCCAATTGATCCCTGCACTCCTGCTAATTGCGACAGCCGCATACGGGTTGCTTCGCTTATACCGTCAGGGCATGAAACGCCCTGATCGTCTCAAATGACTTTCGTCCAAGCTGGGGGCGGGTGGCCCACCCGTACTTTCCTCCATCCTCCCCTAACCCAAACCGCCTGGGTGCCCCATTCGTACGCGTACTTTGCGGACGGGTGGGGAAGCGACCGCCACCATGATGCGGCAGGCGATAGGACAGCGCGGACGGCGCCAACCAGTACCTCTACGACGACGAGGGCCGCGTGTGCGCGGTGCAGGCGCCCCCGGCCGCTCCCGGTTTCCTCTAAGATTCCTGTGGAAATTCCAGGATGGCCGCCCACCATCCCCTCCCTCACCATTCATCTCCGTCGTCCATCCCCCAATCTGTCTCACTCCTGGGGGTCACTCCAGTTCACCCAACTTGTTGTCAACCCCCAAACCTGCGCATCTCCCTCATTCCCCACGAAAGATAGGTGGCATAGGAGTTATGCCCCGCTTGGTATACTGGAAGTAGTGAAGCAATAAGCCAAGGCCCGGCGACCCCGCCGGGCTTTTCCTTTGGACCAAACCGCAGGACAGCTTCGGGGTGTTGTCGAGTTAGTGACTCCCCTCCGCCATCTCCTTTGTTTCTTAGACTTTGACCATACACCCCCGGGGGGGGGTACCACACTCAGTGGGCAACCGTGGACAGGTGCGACGACACCGGATTCAGCCCCCGCGTGAATCACGCTCAGCGGAAGGTGAAAGTACAGGTGGCCCATGAAGCCCTCGCATGTGAACAATAGTCGACTGCCAACCGGAAAGCGGCTTTTCCCCGTATTCTGGAAAGCACACCATGACTGAAACCATCCGCATCGGCTCCCGAGGTTCCCAACTCGCTCTCTGGCAGGCAAACCACATCGCCGCCACGCTCCGCTCCGCCGGACACGTGGTCGAAATCGAGATCATCCGCACCACCGGCGACCGCATGCAGCAGCCGGAATCCGCCGCACTCGATTCCCTGCCCGCGCTCGCGCCTCTCGCCGATGGCAAAGGCATCTTCATCAAGGAGATCGAGGAGGCGCTCGCCGAGGGCCGCATTGACCTCGCCGTCCACTCGCTGAAGGACCTGCCCACCGAACTCGACCCGCGCTTCCTCCTCGCCGCCATCCCCCCGCGCGCAGACGCTCGCGACGCCTGGGTCTGCGACCGGTACTGGGCGCTGCACACGCTGCCCGAGGGCGGTCGCATCGGCACTACCAGTCCGCGCCGCCAGGCCCAACTGCTGGCCCTGCGTCCCGACGTCACCTTCGTCGAGATTCGCGGCAACGTGGACACGCGCCTGCGCAAGCTCGCCGAGGGCGCCTGCGACGCGCTCGTCCTCGCCTCCGCCGGCCTGGACCGGCTCCAGCGCGCGGAGTCCGTCCACCAGCGCTTCGCCATCGACGAGCTTTGTCCCGCGCCCGGCCAGGGAGCGCTCGGCCTGGAGACGCGCGCGCCCCACTACGCCCCGCTCGCCTCGCCCGGCCACGACGACTATGTCCGCCGCGCCGTCGCCGCGCTGGACCACCCGCAGACCCGCTTCTCCGTCGAAGCCGAACGCACCGTCCTCGACGCGCTCGGCGGCGGCTGCCAGGTGCCCATCGGCGTCCACTGCACGCCCATCTCCGGCGAGACCGGCGTCCTGGCCTGGAGCATCCACGCCCAGGTGCTGGCGCCCGACGGCGAACGCGTCGTCTGCGTCACCACCAAAGCGCCCGCCGGCATCGCCGCCGCGGCGCTCGGCCTCCAGGTCGCCGCCGAACTCAAGTCGCGCGGCGCGCTCGATCTGCTCAGCGTCGCCGCAAGCTGAACACGCCAATGACGCCTCTGGCCCATCGCCGCATCCTCGTTACCCGCGCGCCGCACCAGGCCTCCGAGCTGGCCGACCGCCTGCGCTCGCTGGGCGCGACTCCCATCCTTATCCCCACGATCGAGATTGCCGCGCCATCGTCCTACGCGGCGCTTGATGCGGCACTCGCCGCGCTCTCGAGCTTTACCCTGGTCGTCTTCACCAGCGCCAACGGCGTCGACGCGTTCCACCGCCGCGCAGAGTTGCTGGCCATCGCTCCATCCCCGCGTCGAATCGCGGTGGTCGGCCCCTCCACCGCGCGTGCCCTTCAGCTCATCGGCCTCCACGCGGACGTCGTCCCGCCCAGCTTCACCGCGAAATCCCTGGCCGAGGTCCTGCGTTCAGAGGCCCACGGCCAGCGCATCCTGCTCGTCCTCGCGGAAGGCGCTCCTACCCTGCTCCGCGACGAACTGGAAGCCGCAGGCGCGCAGGTCACGGTCGCAACAGCGTACAGCAACCGCATCCCCGCAGCATCGCTGCAGGCCATCGCTGCGCTCTTCCGCAGCCCGGCGGATTACCCGGACGCAATCACCTTCACCAGCGGCTCCACTGCCGCCAATCTGGTGGCCCTGCTAGATGCTACGGGGATCGCGCTGCCGCCAACCGTCGTGCGCGCATCCATCGGCCCTATCACGTCGCGTACCCTCCGCGATCTCGGCCTGCCTCCGCACCTGGAGGCCGCCGAGTCCACCATCGCGGGTCTGATTGCTGCGCTCACTGCCCACTTCCGCCAGAGAAACGGCTAAAGTTGTATGGTCGCCAGTTCGCCCCAGGCACAAGGATTAGCATGGAGTCAGATACGGAACGTTCTATGACAGACGCTGTTTTGCAGACGAATCTCGGACGACTTCCCGTGGTCGCACGGGGCAAGGTCCGGGACATCTACGCGCTTGGCGATGCGCTGCTCTTTGTCGCGACCGACCGCATCTCCGCGTTCGACCATGTGCTCGGCTCAGGCATCCCGGACAAGGGCAGCATACTCACCTGCATCTCCACCTTCTGGTTCGAGTTTCTTCAGGACACCGTCGCCAACCATCTACTGGCCACGGAGCCCTCAGCGATGGCCGAGTACCTGGTGCCTTATGCGGACCTCATCTTCGGCAGGCCGGTCTCCGCCGCTCACATGGTCGCCGAGCCCATCTTCCAGCGCCATATTGCCGGCCGCAGCATGGTCGTTCGCCGCGCTGCCATGTTCCCGGTGGAATGCGTCGTCCGCGGCTATCTCTCCGGCTCCGGCTGGAAGGACTATTGCGCCACCGGATCGGTGTGCGGCATCCAGCTGCCCGCCGGTCTGGTCGAGTCCGACCGCCTGCCCGAGCCCATCTTTACTCCCGCCGCCAAGATCAACACCGGCGGCCACGACGAGAACATCTCCTACGCGCAGGTGGAGGGCATGATCGGAGCCGACGCTGCCGCGGAGCTGCGCCGCCTCACGCTCGCCATCTATGCCAAAGCGTCTGCGTATGCCTCGGAACAGGGGCTCATCCTGGCGGACACGAAGTTCGAGTTTGGCACCATCGACGGGAGCATCGTGCTGGCCGACGAGGTACTCACTCCGGACTCTTCACGGTACTGGCCCGCATCGGGCTATGCTCCCGGCGGCGCGCAGCCCAGCTTCGACAAGCAGTACGTGCGCGACTACCTTGAGTCCAT
>Ga0181516_10002386_pt1 | contig 13386 bp, 1 predicted proteins | sample PEATcosm2014_Bin_25_FD_121104 | JGI IMG/M metagenome (GOLD analysis project Ga0181516, IMG submission 121104) | Peatland microbial communities from MTU Mesocosm Facility, Houghton, MI, USA - PEATcosm2014_Bin01_10_metaG | ecosystem: Environmental > Terrestrial > Soil > Wetlands > Peat | place... | reverse complement strand
TCAGGCGTGACAGGCGCTGTGAGCAACGAAAGCACGGCGGCGAATAATCTTACGGACTACGCATGGGTGGGGGCCGTGTCAGGCCAAGCGACAAACACCGGAAACCTCAACTATATGGCGGCTGTGAGTGGGTGGAGTGAAAGCGATTCAGGCCAAGTCAACGGTATAAGCGGTGCTGATTTTGAGAGCGATATCGAGACAGGCGCATCAACCAATATGGTTGGCGTTGACGCGGGGGCGTTTGTTGATGGCGGTACCGTTGGCAGCGTGTATGGCGTGGAGGCGGCGCCGGAAATCTATGGCGGTTCTGTGACTGATATGTATGGTCTCTATGTCTATCCGGGCATTTCAGGGGGTGCCGTCGCCAACCGTTATGGGGTTTACATCGATGATGGCGGCGGTTTGGCAACGGCGGATGATTTTGGTCTTTACCAGGTTGCCGCGTATCAGAAGAATTATTTCGCGGGGAATGTCGGGATTGGGACGACGGGGCCTGCGGCGAAGTTGGATGTTTATGGGGCGATTGATGTCAATGGGGCAAACGGGATATCATGGCCCGACAACGACAGCAGCAGCCTTGCCGTGGGGCCGGGAACGCTGGCTGCACAAACAGCGATAAATCTCTACAATACTGCCGTAGGGTGGTGGGCACTTAACAGAAACACGACTGGAAGTTATAATGCGGCGTTGGGCGCAGGCGCGCTTGCAGGCAATCATACAGGTTTTGGTAATAGCGCATTTGGTTACAATGCGGGGGGCAATGTAGATAGCAGTGAGAACACAGTGTTTGGCTATATGGCGGGAGGCTATTACTATTGGGGCGGAGGGAATGCGGCTTTTGGCAGTTTGGCAGGATTTGGTTTTGGAAATGCAGCAGCCAATAATTTAGCTATGGGGACTCACGTTGGTTCCGCATTAACAGGAAAAACCGGTTCCAACAATATCCTGATCGGCACCACGCAATATACAGACACTCAGTCTACTTCATCATCCAACACACTTAACATCGGCAATCTAATTTATGGCACAGGGCTTGGCACGACCAGCACAGCACCGGCAGGAAGCGTCGGGATTGGGACGACGACGCCTGCGGGCGCTCTTGATGTGGAAAGCGTAAATCCGATCATTTTAGGTGGAACTAGCAGCACGGGATATGTCGGAATCGGGACGACAACGCCGGTGGCACAGCTGGATGTCGAAGCTTCTTCGACTTGGGGCATATATGGAAATAACGGGAATGCTTCGGGTGTTGGGATTTATGGCAATGCCAGCGGGGGCGCGGGGAGTTATGGTGGATATTATACCAATGCGAGCGGCGGGTATGGGCTGGGGGTTGCGACGGGCGGGATTTATATCGGGTCGAGCACGGCGGGGCCGACGGCTTATGGGCTTTATAACAATGCGGGAACTTTGTACTGGAACGGCACGGCGCTTGCGACAGCGGGTAGTATGGCGACTGGCTCGCTCTATCAAATGGCGTTTTTCAGCGCGGCGAATACGGTTAGCGGCGATGCCAATATCACGACTGATGCCAGCAACGATTTGCTGATCCCATCTGGAAAAGTCGGGATCGGGACGACGTCACCGGGCGGACCGCTGGAAATAGATACGGGGGCTGTCGCAACAACCACAGCGATCATTAAACAGACAAATAGTGCGTCCGGAAATTATTTTGCGAACATGGAGTTCCACAACACAACGAGCGCCAGCCCTCTGGCAAACTTCAGCTTGCTTGGCGCCGGTTACCCTGCGGGTAACTTGTGGCAAGCTAATGACTTCGTCTTGTTGGGCGGGCAGGGCAACGCTTCCACCAATATGATTTTCATCACCAACACAAGCGGTGCCGTGAAATTCGGCACGGGCGGATATGCCACCACGAATGAGAGAATGAGAATTGGCGCGAACGGCGGTATATCCATCGGCAATAGCTATGTCTCGACCGACCCTGGTTCCGGAAATGAAATCATAAGCGGCAAGGTTGGCATCGGGACGACGAGCCCGGGTTATACACTGCATGTTATGGACTCGGCGGCGGCTGGTTCCGTCATGTTCACGCCAAACGCGTGGTCGTCGGGGTCCAACGGTGAAAGAATATATCTAGGCGATACGAGCACATATATTGAAAATAATTGGGGCGGCAGTTTCAACGTCAAGGCTAACGCACCCGTCAATATCATATCGGGAAGCGGCTCGAGCGTTACCCTGAGTCCCAACGGCGGGTATCCCGTTTTGACGGCGGTAAATTCAGGTGTCGGGATCGGGACGACATCACCGGGCGCGACATTGGATGTCGAGAGCAACACTGCCTCGCCTCAGGTGATTATAGGCGGGCCCGGGGGGAACAATGCGACATTAGCCCTCTACCCATCTACCGGCATGCAGCCGGAGATTTTCTTTGCGAATAGCCATAACCAATTTTATATGAATAGTCATCTTAGCGGATATTTTCTTACTCTTGACACGGGGGTGGGCATATACCCCTACAACGGTTCAGGACTGCTTAATCTATCGTGGGATTTTTATGGTAATCAGGCGACCTCCGGCGATAGCAATCTCCTTCTTTTGGGTACGAATGCAGGGTTTGTCCCCAGTTCGGGCAACGGCACTTATGAGGCCATCAACGACAATTCCATCATTGCGCAGACAGGTTCGGCGAACGGCATTACGCGCGGGCTTTATATTAATCCGCAGATAACCAACACTTATGATTATCGCGGAATTGAGACGGCGGCTTACACCGATACGCTGCTCGGCACGCCGCCGACGACATTGCGGCAGGTTTTGTTCAATGCGCCGACTTTGGCGGCGGGCGGGTCGACAACAGTCACTAATGCCGCCACGCAGATCATTACCGGCGCGCCGATTGCAGGGTCAAATGTCTCGATCACAAATTCCTATGGGTTGATGGTTTTGGGGACGACTTCGGTGGCTTCGGGCACTACCAACGCCTATGGCGCTTCCATTTCCGCCCCGACCGGAGCGACGAATAACTATGCGGCGGTGTTCAGTGGCAGTGTTGGTATTGGAACGACGGTGCCGCAACAAAATTTGAGCATTCAAAACGGCTTGAATATTGATCAAGCCAACACCAATGCGCAGAGCGTAGGGAACGCCCTTACCTTCGGTGGCGGCAGCGGCGAGGGTATCGGTTCACGCCGCACAAGTGGTGGCAACCAATATGGTCTCGATTTCTATACAGGCTTTATCGAAAGGATGACGATTACCGGCGGCGGCAACGTTGGCATCGGCTCCGCAACCCCGCAAGCAACACTGGACGTGAACGGGTTTGCTAAGCTAAAACTTAATGCTTCTGCGCCGGCGACATGCAATGCGGCGGCGCAGGGGTCGTTTGCTTTGACGCACACGGCGCGTTCGTGCATATGCGATGCGACGAATACGTGGTCCGATACTGTAACCGGCTCGGCTTGTTCCTGGTGATGATAGAGATGATGCCCTTCAGACTTCACAATGCAAAAGATGCTTTTTCCCTCTCCCAGAGGGAGAGGGCGGCGCGCGCGGCGCGCGAGACGGGTGAGGGGTTGCGGCAGTTGGGATTGTTGAACCCATTCTTTCTTAATTGGAATCTCCGTAACCCCTCACCCGCCGCCGCAAGAGCGGCGGCACCCTCTCCCAGAGGGAGAGGGAATAGAGGAACGCGTATAAAAGTCGCCGGACTCAGCGCCCTTGGGCTTGTGCTGCTGGCTGCGACACCGGCGGGGGCGGTTGGGACGGCGGACGGCTATGTGCCGATTGGAACTGCAACTGTTCCTACATCGATATTCGGGGTTTATGGGAATGCTTCGATTGGCGCTTCCTATATTGGCACCGCTGCGCCTGCGAACGGGCTGATAATTCAAGGGGTCGTTGGGATAGGGACGAATAATCCAGTGAATACGCTGGATGTCACCGGAACCGGCATTCATATTGCCGCAGGCACGCCCGGCACGCCGACTTATGATTTATATAATGTCGGCGGGGTTTTGTATTGGAACGGTAGTCCGATCGGGGCGGCCACTATAACCGGCGCGCAATATCAAATGGCGTATTTCAGCGCGCTGAACACCGTCAGCGGCGACGCCAATATCACGACCGATGCCAGCAACGATTTGCTGGTTCCTGTGGGAAGCGTTGGCATCGGGACGACGGGGCCGACGGCGGGGCTGGATATTTATACCAACGGCGCTGCTTCAACGGCTGCCGAAAAGCTGGATGGAACATGGTACACAAGCGGGGGCACGGCCACGACGACCAAGCCGCAGCTTTTGATTGAACCGGCCGGAACGGTATCGACGGGATGGAACACGAGCGGTACGGGCCTTGGCATTAATGCGCCAAGCGGGTTTGCTGGCAATCTGATCGATGCGCAAGTCAATGGCTCAGATGTTTTTTATGTGAGTCCCTCCGTCTTCGGGTTGGGTGTCTCGGGTGGATTCGGCATCGGTTTGGCCGGTTCCGGTTCAATCTCAGGGGGATGGGGGATCGTTCAGGCAAATCAAGGCGCTCAAAATTGGAATACTTGCTTCGTAGCCAAGGCGGCTGATGGCACCATATCTTTAAAAGTTGAATGTAACAACTCGACCGCGGGCATAAGCCGCGTGGGCCTTAGCCAGGGCAGTCCCGTGAGCACGCTTGACGTGAATGGCGGGGTCACGGTTGGAGGCGGCTACTCGGGCGTGAATACTGCGCCGACGAACGGGATGATCGTTCAGGGCAATGTCGGGATTGGGACGACGGCGCCTACGAGAACCCTTGATGTGGTGGCAGACGGTATAAACAATGCCAATGGTTCTTTTTCACAAATATCCGTTCGGGGCACAGCCAGCGCCACACATAAATTAAACATAGGATACAATACTTCATCTCATGCGGGGTTTATTGAAGCCGTCAATGAAAACACGCTTTGGGAGAATTTAGCCTTACAGCCCGGAAGTGGAAGCGTGGGCATAGGATTTTTGCCGGCGGCCGGTTTTACGGGAGGCACGCTTGCTGTGGCAGGGTCTGCCGTTTTTGGAAGCGGTTGGGCGGGAAGTGTGACGCCTCCAGCCAATAGTTTTTTAGTCCAAGGCAATGTCGGGATCGGATCGACGAGCCCCGCTTATGCTTTGGATGTTGGTGGGAGCATAGCGATTGCGAACAACGGGGGCGGCAGTACAAATAGATTGTATCTGGCGAGCGGGAGTCCCGCCGGCAACATCTATGCGACGACGGGCGGCGGTGGCGCAAATCAGACATACTTTGAACAATATGGCGGCAATTGGACCTTTCAAGACAGCAGCATTCCCAGCCCGGTTATGACCCTTAAGGGCGGCACCATAGATCTCGGTTTTGGCTGGATGAATTCCGCGTCAATAACTACATTTACGCAAGCCGTAACCAATGCCGGTTACCTTATTAATGAATACGCGACCTGTTGTGGAAATACGGTTTACTGGCCCGGCATGTTCTGGACGAGTACGGGCGGCACGAAACCGGCAGCCGGTATCTTTGTGAAATATCACGACTCAGTTGGTTCAACCATTCTGATGGGCACGAGCAACAACATCTCGACCGGCATGACGAATACGGCGCTGGCGATCGATCCGTCGGGCAATGTCGGGATCGGCTCCACAACGCCTGTCGCAGCTTTGGATGTCGAAGCGTCTTCGACGTGGGGCGTGTACGGGAATAACGGGAACAGTGGTGGCATTGGCGTTTATGGCAATACCAGCAGCAGCACGGGTTATGGCGGGTATTTCACGAATTCGGGCGGCGGGGTCGGGCTTGGCGTGGCGACGGGCGGGATTTACCTTGGGTCGAGCACGCCGGGCACGACGAGCTATGCCCTGTATAACGTCGGCGGGACTTTGTACTGGAACGGCAGCGCGGTTGGGGCGGGCAGCGGGTCGGTCGGTTCGCAATATCAAATGGCGTATTTCAGCGCGGCGAATACGGTCAGCGGCGACGCGAATATTACGACCGATGCCAGCAACGATTTGCTGATTCCATCCGGAAAAGTCGGGGTTGGGACAACGGGTCCCGCTGCACAATTAGATGTTCGCCAAGCAGCGGCAGGCGGCACGAACCCGGGCGCTTTGGCCTATTTTTACGGCTCGCAATATAACAGCGGAAACCCGCTGCTCAGTTCAAAAGTAGTTATAGAAAGCGCGAACAATTCTTACGGACAACTTCAAATAGGCAATCCCAATAACAAAGAAGTCAGCACAGCGTATATTTCAAATGTCACCGCCTTTGGAAATCCAACTTCTTCCGGAGGCAATGCCTTCGTTTGGCTTCAGGGATCCGGGTTGTTTAGTTCTTTAGGCAGTCAATACTCCATTGCTAACAAGAACTATGGCGGGCCGATATTTGCCGTCGACGCCGCAGGCGGCGTTTCCATCGGCGCCTATTCAGGCAATGTTCAGACTGTGGCTCCTCCCGCAAACGGATTAATCGTCAGCGGCAATGTCGGGATTGGGACGGCGACGCCAGCCGACCCGTTGCATGTAAATTCGACGGCGGCCGAACAGATGAGGGTTGGTTATGATGCTGCTGATTATAGTGCCCTGTCGGTGGACAGCGGCGGCAACACCACTCTCTCGGCCAACGGCCATGGAGGAGCTACACAGTTGACCCTCCAAGCGCAGAATAACGAGGTCAATATTAACAACAGTGGCTGCAAGTTTAGTATTTATCCGTTAAATGGCAGCACTACTTTCGATACGTACACGGGCTGCGGCGGAACGGGCGCCGGCGAATATTATTTCCGCACCGCCGGTTACAACTTGCGGATGACGATTTCCGGCAGCACAGGCTATGTCGGCATTGGGACAGCGACTCCGGGCGCAGCCTTGGATGTTGAGAACAATGCTTCCCCCCAGGTGATTGTGGGAGGTTCCGGCAACGCGACGCTGCAACTTAATCCTGGGAGCGGTTACGGCGGATCGGCAGGAATTAACTTTGCTAATAGTCATAACGGTTTTGGGATGGATGGCTATCTTAATGGATATAGCCTTGTTTCCGACCCTGCTGACAGCGCATACCCTGCCAATAGTAAGACATTGCTTAATTTATCGTGGAACTTTGGCGGGAACCAGACGACCAATGGCGAGAGCAACCTTCTTCTTTTGGGCTCTTATTCCGGGTTTGTCCCCAGTTCGGGCAATGCGACTTATGAGGCCATCAAGGATGCTTCCATCATCGCGCAGACAGGTACGGCGAACGGCATTACGCGCGGCCTTTATATTTCTCCACAGATAACCAACACCTATGATTATCGCGGGATTGAAACCGCCCCTTATACCGATACGCTTCTCGGTACGCCGCCGACAACGTTGCAGCAAGTCTTGTTCAACGCGCCGACGCTGGCGGCGGGCGGGTCGACAACGGTGACCAACGCCGCCACGCAGGTTATCAGTGGGGCGCCGATTGCCGGATCGAATGTCTCGATCACAAATTCCTATGGGTTGATGGTTTTGGGCACGACTTCGGTGGCTTCGGGCACAACGAACGCCTATGGCCTTTCTGTTGCCGCGCCGACCGGAGCGACGAATGATTATGCGGCGGTGTTCAACGGTGGGAATGTCGGGATTGGGACGACATCTCCTGGTCAGGCGCTGGTCGTCGGAAACAGTAATCAATTCACGGTTTCATCAACCGGCGCGATGACTTCTGCAACGGCAACGATTGGCGCCGCCACGATCGTTCCCGTGGTTGTTAGCTGCCCCGGGTGCACGTCGAGCAACGGCAATCCCACAGGGACGTACGTGTATGTTGGGCAGTATAACGGCGCTAATTATTATAAATCAGCGGCAAACTTGTATGTCTGGCTCGATGGCGGTTCAGGCAGTTATAACTGGATGATAAGTGGCGGCACCGGAAACGTATCTGGGTCCTGGTTTTTCTATACTTACGGTTACACAGCCACGCCGCCCTATGGCTCGGGATGGACGCCGTATGGCGGCGCATCCGGAGCTTTAACCACCTCCGCCGGCGTTGCCAGCAATTTGGTTGTGGATACCAGCGGTGACATAACAACCGGCGGCGTACTGGCGGTTCAAGGATCGGGTAATAGTTCATTCGTGGGCAATGTCGGCATCGGGACGACAGGGCCGGTCGATCCGTTGCAAATATTCTCATCGGCTGGCGAGCAAATGAGGATTAGTTATGATGCCGGTGATTACGGCGCTTTGTCTGTGGACAACTACGGCGAGCTCAATCTTACGGCATACAGTGCCGCAGGTAATGCCGGCATCATTATGAATGTACAGGGGGAAATCTGGTTTAGGGGATATTGCAGTACCCTCACTGTTTATCCGTTTAACGGCGGCGTCACTTTTGATACTTACACGCCTTGCGGGGGCAACGGTGATTACACTTTCCGCACAGCCGGCTACAACACACGGATGACGATTTCCGGCGCTTCCGGTTATGTCGGCATCGGCACTGCGACTCCCGCAAACACGCTTGATGTCACGGGCACGGGCATTCATATCGCCAGCAGCACGGCGCCAAGTCCGGCGACCTATAATCTGTATAACGTCGGCGGGGTTTTGTACTGGAACGGCAGTCCGGTCGGGGCGGGCGGCGGTGGGGCTGTCGGTTCACAATATCAAATGGCATATTTCAGCGCGGCGAATACGGTCAGCGGGAATGCCAATATCACGACCGATGCGACGGGAGATTTTACTATAGCCCCGACCGCCGTGACATCGGGCGCGGTGGCCAAGGTGACCTATACCCAACCCGCAGATACGGGGCTTACCGCATCGACAAATGCGATTATTGAGAATTGGAATAATGCCGCAGCCACGCGCACCCATGCGACAGGGGCTCTGACACTGCAAAGCGATTTTGTCATTAATGGCACGACGGATGCTTTCGCGGGAGCCTCGACATTGGCCAATGGGGCGACGTTGGCTCTGAACTATAAAGGTTGTGGCTCGAATGCGAGCTGCACGAACGAAAGCGCCCTTTATATTCCGACGCAAGCCCTGACGGGAACGACGCAGACGACTAATTCCTATGGCCTGAATGTTGCGGCAGCGACGGGGGCCACGAACAACTATGCGGCGGTGTTTAATGGGGGAAATGTCGGCATCGGGACGACGGCGCCGGGGGCGTTGCTGGATGTCTATTCTTCCGCAGGTATTGGCGCGATTGATTTTGGCGGGGTGAATGGGATTTCGGTTCCGGCTTCGGATGCGACATCGATTGCTATCGGATCATCGGCCTTGGCGGCGCAGACGGTATCGGGAAGTTATAACAATACGGCGGTGGGGTATCAGGCGCTTGGCGGGGCGCTAACATCGGCGGCGACACAAAACACGGCGGTGGGGTATCAGGCGTTAAGTACCGTGACAAGTGGCACGCAAAATACGGCTCTCGGCATTTGGGCGGGCAACGGTATCACTTCAGGCGCCGGCAATACTTTTGTTGGCTATGCGGCGGCGGGTTCCGGCGGCTATGTTCTGGCCAACACCGCGATAGGCGCCGGAGCTTTCCAATATGGCGGTGGTTCATATAATTCCGCCGTGGGACATAAAGCATTAAAAGTAGCTACCGGCAGTTCCAATGTTGGCGTTGGAAATGAAGCCGGAGTCAACATCACGTCTGGTTCAAATAATATAGCGATCGGCTGGGCGGCGACGAACACCCTGACCTCCGGTTCCGGCAATATTCTTATCGGCGGCGCGATTGACGCGGATACGCCTGCCAGCAACACCAACAATTTTCTCAATATCGGCAATGTGCTTTTCGCTACGGGGATGACGGGGACGCTGGCGGCTCCGGCGGGGAGTGTCGGGATTGGAACAGCAAGCCCAAACCAAACGCTCGACATGAAAGCCGGTGGAACATACGGGTATAATGGACAGATACTGGCTCAGGCTCAAACGACGCTGAATAATTGGTTCTTTGGCGGCGCAGGAAATCTTACCGCAACAGGCGGGGATAACTACGCCCTAGGAAGTGGCGCTCTCGCCAATATTGCGGGGGGCTGGACCAATATTGCCATGGGAAGTGACGCTCTTCAGGCGACCGATTATGGTTCATCAAATATTGGCATAGGAAAATATGCGATCAGAAACGCCAGTAGTGGAGGGTCCGGCCAAAACGTTGGCGTTGGAGAGGGTGATTTTTATGATTTGAGTTCGGGTTCATACAACACGGCCATTGGTTACAATACTGGCCGGGGAATAGGAACCGGCTCTGGCAACACGATCATCGGCGCCAATGTTACAGGTCTCGCCAGTGGCCTTGCCAATAATATCATTCTTGCAAATGGGACGGGTGCCATTAAAGCGCAAAACGACGGAACCAATTGGAATTTTGCGGGCAGTGTCGGCATCGGGACAGCGTCGCCGGGGGCTCTTCTTCAGGTTGGTAACGGGAACAACTCCTATGCGATGTTCAATCTCAACAATGGGGCATCTCCTTTGGCCACGCCACCAATCGGGGGCGGGTTGGCCATTGGCGACAATTACACCGACGGTGGCGGTGAGGTGGATTTCTGGAATCTCTACACATACGCTGGCACAGCGTTTACCTTTAACCAGATGACTAACGTAGGCACTTTCAGAAATTTGATGACTATGAGCTCTTCTGGCAGCGTCGGCATCGGGACGACGGGGCCTGTTGCACAGCTGGATGTCGAAGCTTCTTCGACATGGGGCGTGTACGGGAATAACGGGAACAGCGGCGGCGTTGGTGTTTACGGCAATGCCAGCAGCAGCACGGGTTACGGCGGGTATTTCACGAATTCCGGCACGGGGTTCGGGCTTGGCGTGACCAACGGCATCTATCTTTCGCCCAGCACGCCCGGCTCGACGGCCAATGCCTTGTACAATATCGGGGGGACTTTGTACTGGAACGGCAGCACTCTTGGCGGCACGACATCGTCATCGGGTTCCGGCACTGCGGGGTATGAAGCGCGTTGGACCAGCAGTACTGCACTTGCTACCGGCACGCTTTCCGATAATGGATCGCAGATCGGGCTTGGAACGGCGTCGCCGACGGGCCTGCTGAATGTGGTGGCGGGCAGCTATACCTCGAACCAAGTTATGATTCAGAATGGGGTATCGGGATCGGTTCCATCCTATGTGGGTTCTTATCAGCCAACCCTGTCGATTCAAGACTCTGAAGTCAGCGGTTCGCGCCCGTTATGGTTCGGTTATACCGCCAGCGGCGTGTGGGGCAATTTCATCACCATGGGCGATTGCGGCGCGTGGACACAGATGTGTTTCGATATGGGATACGGCAGCTCGATCTATACGGCTTTGACACAGAACGGAACCACTCTGGCTGTCGGTGGTCCCACCAATGCCGGCACGGCTGTTGACGGAGCGTTCAACGAAGTCGATTTCGGCAATACCGGCAAAGTTTACTTTAACACGCCTTCGATCGTTGAAATTGGGGGCAGTACGGTATTTAATGTTGATACCGGAACCATCGGGGGCCGCTTTGTCGTTACCGCGGCGGGAAAAGTGGGCATCGGAAACGCAACGCCAGGGGGCGCTCTCGATGTAGAAAGCACATACCCGATCATTTTAGGGGGCTGGACCGGCGCAGGGAATGTCATCGTAGGGAATTCGCTCGCTATCGGCACACAGTCGCCGCTTGGAAGCACTGTCCTCGAGGTAGAAAGCACAAATCAGATCGTTCTGGGCGGCTGGCCCGGGGCGGGCGGTGTCGCGATTGGGACGACCAGCGCGCAATATGCGCTCGATATTTACGGCGGCTTTTTCCATACCACTGACAATACGCAATCTTACCCTGCGAGCACTGTCAATGGTGGCCTCGCTGTCGGATGGAATTATTCAAACACTAGTGCTGAGGTCAATTTATACAATGTTTATAACAACGCGCCGACGGCCTTTCAATTCTCTCAGAAAACCGGCAACAGCACGTCTGCCAATCTGATGACGATTATGGGGAATGGCAAAGTCGGCATCGGGACGACGGGGCCAACCAATATGTTGGATGTAAACGGCTCTGTGGCTGTCGGCACTTATGCCGGAACCGCTACGGGAGCCAGCAATGAACTTATTGTCGGCGGCAGTGTCGGGATTGGGACGACGGGGCCGTCCTATCCCCTCCATATCGTGGCTACCACAAATGGTACACTCGAAGTCGATTCAAATAATGCAACTGGAACCGGCATCGGGATTAACAATACATCGACCGGTGGCCATAATATGTCGTTCTTCTCAACCGGAAGCAGCAACCATCCGGGTCAGTTCGGTGTGTGGGACAATACGTCCAGCTTGGCTCTTATGGCTCTTAATGGCGTCAATGGTGGAGCGGCCTTCGGCTCTTATGCGCAATCTGGACTCGCAGTCTCTACCCCTAATCAGGGGATTATTGTTTCTGGCAGCGTCGGTATCGGGACAACGGGGCCAGCCAACGCATTGGATGTGAATGGCTCTGTGGCTGTCGGCACTTATGCCGGAACCGCTACGGGAGCCAGCAATGAACTTATTGTCGGCGGCAGTGTTGGCATCGGGACGACGTCACCGGGGGCTTTGCTGGATGTGGGGTCTTCAGGAACGACGCAGGGGGTTATGCGGCTTGAAAGCAGCGCCGCCTCGGGCAGGTATGTCGGCCTTCAACCTTCGGCTTCTACCTCTGCTGCCTGGACGATGACCCTTCCCGCTGCGGCACCAACCGCCGTTGGCCAGGCGCTGACAGCCACAAATACATCGGGCACAACCGCGTGGGTTGCTCCTGCAAACGTGCAATTGACGTCGGCTAGTCCAGCTGCTCCCACGGCCACCTCGCCCTATAAGATGCAGGGGCTGGGGGCTACGATCACGCCAACAAAAAGCGGGAATATTCTGGTTATAATTTCCGGCACCATCGGGACCACATCGACGACAGCCGCCGCCGGAATCCAATATCAGCTTTCCTATGGAACGGGAACGGCACCAGCCAACGCGGCCGCACTCACCGGAACGCAGGTTGGTCAAGTCCAAAAATATACCAATCCCGCGACGGCAACCGCCATCGCCGATGTGGCCGTACCGTTCACGACTCAAGCCGTCATAACGGGGTTAGCCGTGGGCACCACTTACTGGATCGATCTTGCCGCCGAGACGGTTGGGATCGCGAACTCAGGGAAGTTGACCAATGTTAGCGTCAGCGCGATTGAACAATAATACCAATGTCATTTGCGCTTCTGCATGTGCCTCTTGCGCCAGCGTTTGGATAAGCGCCCGCGCCTCACCCCGAAACTTTGGATCGGCGGGAACAGAAAGCATATTTGCATAAAACCAGCGCGCAAATGATGCCGCCGCCAAAGCCGACGGCTGCCAAGACAGGAAATCCTAGCACCGCCATACGATCCACCAATGTCGGAAATTGATCGAGACAAAAGGCATGATTGGGAAACACATAGTGAGAATTATTGTCTTT
>Ga0181516_10002384_pt1 | contig 13394 bp, 8 predicted proteins | sample PEATcosm2014_Bin_25_FD_121104 | JGI IMG/M metagenome (GOLD analysis project Ga0181516, IMG submission 121104) | Peatland microbial communities from MTU Mesocosm Facility, Houghton, MI, USA - PEATcosm2014_Bin01_10_metaG | ecosystem: Environmental > Terrestrial > Soil > Wetlands > Peat | place... | reverse complement strand
CCCGAGTCGGAATTGCTCGGCGTGGATATCGTGGTTCCCGATATCACCTACCTGATTGAAAACAAGCAGTGCGTTCGCGCCATCATCCTTACTCACGGCCACGAGGACCACATCGGCGGCCTGCCTTGGATTCTCAATGAGCTGAAGGTTCCCGTCTACGCCACGGAGTTCACCCTCGCCTATGTCGAGGGCAAGCTTGATGAGCATCAGCTGCTTGACGAGATCGAACTGGTCGAGATCACGCCGCGGGAGAAATTCACACTCGGCCCATTCACCATCGAGCCGATCCGCGTCACCCACTCGCTTGTCGATTGTGTGGCCCTGGCCATCGAGACGCCGGTTGGAGTAGTCATCCACACCGGCGACTTCAAGATCGATCTCTCCCCGCTCGACGCGCACGCATTCGATCTGCACACCTTCGCCGAGTACGGCAAGCGTGGCGTGCTGGCCTTGTTGCAGGACTCGACCAATGTCGAGCGCACCGGCTACACGCCCAGCGAGCGTGCCGTTGTTCCGCGCCTCGACGAGGTCTTTGCGCAGGCCCGCAAGAAGCTCTTCTTCACTTGCTTCTCTTCCTCCATCTATCGCATGCGCATCGCGCTGGAGCTTGCGCGCAAGCACGGGAGGAAGGTGGCCATCGTCGGCCGATCGATGATGGAGTCGACCGACATTGCGCAGGACCTTGGGTACATCGATGTCCCTCCCGGCCTCGTGATCCAGCCCGGTCAGATGCGCGACTATCCGCCCGAGCAGTTGATGATCCTTATCAGCGGCACGCAGGGCGAACCCATGAGCGCCCTCAGCCGCGCCGCTGTGGATAACCACAAGCACGCCCACATCGACGCCGGCGACACAGTGGTGATGAGCTCGCGCATCATTCCCGGCAACGAAAAGAGCATCTTCCGCGTCATCGATCACCTCTATCGCCGCGATGCGGTGGTGATCTGCGACGACGGGGCCAACGGCCTGATTCATGTGAGCGGCCACGGCTGCCAGGAAGAGCTGCGCCTGCTCATCAACCTCGTGCGCCCCAAGTTCTTCATCCCCATCCACGGCGACTACCGCAATCTGCAGAAGCATGCCCGCGTAGCCATGGAAACCGGCGCTGTTGAACATGCAATGGTCATTGAAGACGGCGACGTGCTGGAGCTCGACAAATCCGACGCGCGTAAGAAGGACAAAGTTACGGCAGGACGAATTCTGATCGACTCCGGTTCGTCCATCGATGTCGTGGAAGATCTTGTCATTCGCGATCGCCGCATCCTGTCTGAAGACGGCATCGTGATTTCGATTCTGGCCATCAACAAGCGCACCGGCAAAGTGGAGCAGCAGCCTGAAGTCATCATGCGCGGTTTCGGCGGCGCAGACATCACCGACCAGGCACGCGAACTGGTAATCAAGACTCTCGACGGCCTCTCAACCGAGCAGAAGTCCGACTACGGCATGGTCAAGGAAAAGGTTCGCGCGGAGCTAAAGCGGCTCATCCAGAAAACCACCGGCCGCCGCCCCATGATCATCCCAGTAATCATGGAGATCTGATCCGGGCTTTGAAAGGGCACGGCTTCAGCCGCGCCGTGAAAGCCGCATAAACATTGGGGCTTTAGCCACTAAGGGATGTTCTTGAGCCGGCCGAAGGCATTTGTGCGGGTGCCCCTGGTCTCGATTTTGAGACCAGGGAGACCACAAACCCACACAGACGCGTAACTAAAAGCGGGGGAAGCCATATGGCTTCCCCCGCTTTTCTAGTCCCTAGTCCCTTAGTCCCTGCCTTTTCTCACCGAAACCGCTTCGAAGGCTCGTCTGAGTGGATCTGTCCGTCGCGAATATGGACCACGCGATGGGCAAAGTCGGCGATGTCCGGCTCATGCGTTACCAGGATAATGGTGTTGCCTTTGGCGTGAAGGGTATCGAACAGCGCCATAATCTCCAGGCCGGTCTTGGAGTCCAGGTTGCCGGTGGGCTCGTCAGCCAGGATGATGGAGGGGTTGTTAACCAGCGCTCGCGCCACTGCCACACGCTGCCGCTGGCCGCCTGAGAGTTCATTGGGCTTGTGATTCATGCGCGACTCCAGGCCCACATCCCTAAGCGATTCTTTGGCGCGTTCAATTCGCTTGGCGGCCGGAGTCCCGTTATAGATCAGCGGCAGTTCCACGTTGTGCAGCGAAGTGGCGCGGGCCAGCAGGTTGAAGGTCTGAAACACAAACCCGATTTCCTTGTTGCGAATGCGCGCAAGTTGGTCGTCGTCAAGCTCGCTCACCAGCTGGCCGTTCAGCCAATACTTTCCCTTCGACGGCGTATCGAGGCAGCCGATCAGATTCATCAGCGTGGACTTGCCGGAGCCCGACGGGCCCATAATGGCTACGTATTCATTGTGCTTAATCCGCAGCGAGACGCCGCGCAATGCCTGCACCTGCTGCTCTGAGCCCATGTCGTAAGTGCGCCAAAGATCCTCGACCACGATAACGTCGCCGCTGGGCGCAGTCGCGTAATCCATCACGCCCTGCGAGTTTGTGCCATTTGAAGCCATCCGATTCACAATCCTTCCCGCGTTCGCGCCTCTTCCGTTAAGAATTCGAGCTGAGATTCACCGGCTTGGCCGTGTCGCGTTTGATCAGCGCGTTGTCCTTCAGCGCGCGCAGGGTCTTGTAGGGACCAATGACAACCTCGTCTCCCGTCTTCAATCCCGATACCACCTCAATGTTGGTCGAACCGGTGATTCCGGTGGTGACGGCAACGAACTTGGCCCGCAACTTGCCCTTCGCGTCTGGGCCCACCACAAAGACGCCCTGAATCGGCGTCTTCGCCGGACCGGAGCTGACGGTCGCAGCCTGCACCCCGCCTGAGCTTTTCGCGACTTCGGTTGACGGGTCAAACATGGTGAGCGCCTGAATCGGCAGAGAAAGCACATTTGGTTTCTGCGCAGTGGTGATCTTGGCTGTGGTTGATAGGCCGGGGCGCAATTCACTGTCCGGCTGATCCAGCGTGACCACCACCTTGAAGTCCTTGGCCTCCTCGGTTCCCGAGGTAGACTGCGAAGTGGCAACGCCGGTCGATCGCAACAGCGCCTGATCGCCCACCAGGGTTACGTGTCCCTTGAAAGTCCTGCCCGGCAGCGCATCGACGGTAACATCGGCCGGCTGGCCAAGCTGAACATTCACAATGTCGGTTTCATCTACCTTCACTTCGGCGGTGATCACGCTCATATCCGCCAGCGTCATCAGCGTTGAGCCTTCGGTGTTTTGAATGCCCGTCACCACGGTCTCGCCTTCGCGCACCGGCATGTTGGTCACGATGCCGTCAAACGGCGCAAGCGCGATTGTCTTGTCGAGCATGTCCTGGTTGGCGCGCAGGGTTGCCACTGCCGAGCCGAGGTGTCCGCGCGCCGAATCGGTTTGCGCTTTAGCCTGGTTCAGGCCGGCTACTGCCTGGTCCAAAGAGGCAACGTCGGTGTCATACGCGGCCTTCTTCGCATCGTAATCCTGTTTTGCCAGCACGCCCGCGTCATAGAGATGCTGAGCCCGGTCCCAGTCCAGCTTCTTCTGCTCCAGGTCGGCCTTGTGAAATTCCACGTTGGCCTCCGCGGTCTTTTCCGCGGCAATGTACGAGGATATATCGGTCTTGGCCGCAGCAATCGCCGCCTGCTGGCCGGAGACAGTCGCCTCCTGCTGCACATTTTCGATGGTGGCCACCGTCTGGCCCTTTTTCACCATGTCGCCCTCCTTCACGTAGAAGTGGGTGACGCGGCCCATCACGTTCGCGCCAACGTTCACGTAAGTCTTGGGCTTGATCTGGCCTGTGCCGCTAACCACCGTGGCCAGATCCTGGTGCGCGAGCTTTGCCGTCAAAACCGGCGTGTAGCCGGACTGCTGCTTGTAGACGAACAAGCCAACCAGACCGGCCGCCACAAGTACTCCAAGAGCGATAAAAATGACTTTTTTCATGATGGTGGGTTGCTCCGAGTTTCTCTTATTCCAGTGTACGCAATTCCAGCCCGTTTGGTTCCTGCAATGGCCCCCCGAATCAAGCTGATGCACGTCAATTTTTCTAGGCGCGCCGGTGCAAAACTCGTTGCGACCGGTTCCCGAGACGACCTTCTCTTTTTGGAAGATCCGGCCTGAAATCGCAAAGCCCTGCATCTGGCTCCGATTTCCTGTTTCCCAACCCTCGGGCAGCCCGCCGCCCCACCCATCTCGTATGTGACTTCGGCGTCATCCGTGCGTCCATACAGGAGCCGACTCCCGACGGAATCTTGCCCAGCGTTACCGGGGACCGTAGAATAGAGAATTGCAGGAGTTTTGATGGCCATGATGTTAAAAGGATCGCGTATAACCCTCGCTCTGCTTGGTTGCGGGCTGTTGCTCCCCGCGGCGAGGCTCAAGGCACAACAGCCGACACCGTCTTCACCGCAGGCCCAGCCGGCTGCCACACAGGGTCAGGAACAGGATCCCCTCAAGCGTCCGCGCTCCGCCAAGGAAGAGTTCCGGGCTCAGAAAGAGCTCGGCAAGGAGTTGAAGGGCGGCTACAGAACCTGGCTTGAGCAGGACGTGACCTACATCATCTCCGACGAAGAGCGTAGGGCCTTCAAGTCGCTCGGCAACGACGAGGAGCGCGACGCCTTCATTGAGAACTTCTGGCTGCGCCGCAATGCCAATCCCGATTCCCCTGAAAATGAGTTTCGCGAGGAGCACTACCGCCGCATTGCCTACGCCAACGAGCATTTCGCCGCGGGCAAGCCGGGTTGGAAGACAGACCGCGGTCATATCTATATCTCCTTTGGCGCTCCTGACAACATCGATGCCCACCCCTCCGGCGGAAACTATGAACGGCCGGCCACCGAAGGCGGCGGAAACACCAGCACCTTCCCATTCGAAGTCTGGCACTACCGCTACATCGAGGGAATCGGCGAAAACGTAGACCTTGAGTTTGTTGACACCTGCATGTGCGGCGACTACCACTTCACCATCAATGCCAACGAGAAAGACGCGTTGCTGATGGTGCCGGGTGCCGGCCTCACTCAGTATGAAGAGATGAACCACGGCGACAAGAAGGACCGCGTAGCCAGCAACGGTCTAACTGAGGCCGGCATGGGTCCGCAAGGCCAGTCGCAGAACAAGGAGTTTGACAAGATCGAGATGGCCGCCAAGCTTTTTGCGCCGCCGCCGGTCAAGTTCAAGGATCTAGAAGCCGTATTCGGCTCCGAGCACAAGATCCTCACTGGACCGATCTTCCCATTTGATGTCCGCACCGACTTCGTCAAGGTGACCGAGAGCATGGATATTGTTCCCATTACCTTGCAGATTCACAACAAAGACATAACGTTTGTTACCAAGGACGGAGTGTCCAAGGGTGTTGTGAACATTCTGGGCAGAGTAACCACCCTTACTCACAAGACCGTGCAGACCTTCGAAGAGACCGTCTCAGTCACCGAGCCGTCTGAACTCCTGGATAAGGCAATGAATCGCCAGTCGGTCTACTGGAAGGCCCTCCCGCTGATTCCCGGACTCTACCGGCTCGATATCGCCATCAAGGATGTAAACAACCCCGATCACGTTGGCATTTATGGCCAGGGAATCGAAGTCCCCACCTTCCACGATGAGAAGCTGGGCACCTCGTCGCTCATCCTTGCCGATCAGATGAATTCTGTTTCATCGCGAGAGATTGGCGCTGGCGACTTCGTGATCGGCAACACCAGGATCCGGCCTCGGGTAAGCTCCAAGCAGGGAACACCGGTGAGTTTCAACCGCAACCAGAGCCTGAACTTCTGGATGCAGGTCTATAACCTTGGCGTCGACGAAGCGACCAAGAGCAATCAGGCTTCGGTGACATATCAGATAACTGACCTCGCCACGAACAACGTTGTTCTTGAGAAACAATTGGAATCAAAGGACTTGGGAGCGCACAGCGACCAGTTGACCGTGGCCAGGACCCTGCCCATGGCAGGTCTGCAGCCCGGCAAATACAAGGTGACGATCAAAGTAAATGACACAATCTCAAAACAAGAGATTGCGCAATCGGCCCCTTTTGTCGTGGAATAGGGTGTATCCCCCCGTGCAAGTTACCCGGACAGGAGATTCGGGATCCCGCGTGGGCTTGAATTTGAAATTTGTAACCATACGCCAGGAACGCGCCAGGGTCATCACTGAGTGAACATGAGCAGGATTCATCTCGCTTCGCTCGTCGCGCTGATCGCTTTAGGCGTTGCTCCCGTCTCGGGAGCTGTTCCGGCATCGGTGTCTGGCGTGGTGCGCGATTCCGCCGGCGTTGCCCAGATCGGTGCCGTGGTTGAGTTGCTTCGACCCGATCTGACTGTCGCAGCCAGCGTCTATACCGACAGCAAAGGCCGCTTCACCATCCCATATGTTGTTCCCGGCCAGTATGCGGTCAAAGCCATGGCCGCTTCATTTCTCCCTTCGTTGCGTGAAAACGTCCGCGTCCACGCCAAGACGGTTGTCGACCTCACGCTGAATACACTCTACGAGGTCATGCAGTGGCTTCCGGCTGAACCGCGCGCAGCCAATGAGCAGTCCGATGACTGGGCCTGGACGTTGCGATCGGCCGCCAACCGCCCGCTGCTTCGCTGGCTTGAAGATGGACCGCTGGTTGTGGTTTCTGACGGCGCAGGGGCAAAGCCCAGATTGAAGGCCCGCCTCATTGCCACCGGCCAGGAGGGAACGTTTGGCGAGAGCGGCGAGCGCTTCTCCGCTTCGGTTGAAGACACTCCTTCAGACAGCCGCGAGCTCCTCGCCCGCGTGGATTTTGAGCCCGGCACCGATGCCGGGATGGAGTCGATGCTAGGATTCCGCCAGGATCTTGGATTCGCCGGTTCGGTGCAGTCGGTTGCCGCAGTCGCCATCCATCCCGAGATGGAGGGCCCCGAAGGCAACGGATCGGAAGCTAACGGACCCCAGAGCAACGGTCTCGACGAGGTAGCCCTCCGTACTTGGGAGACGATGCATCTGGGAGATGAATTCGAGGCCGAAGCCGGATCGACGCAGGTACTGGCGCGCTTCGCTGAGAATTCGCCAAACGTGATCGCTGCGGCGCTGCCTTTTGCCTCGCTGACCTGGCGGAAACGGAGCTCGACCGTCGGCTATCGCGTTGCAACAGCATCGCCCGGCTCGCTCCAGGCCAACTCGACGGAAGCTGATGTGTCCATGCCCGCTCTCTCGGTCCACAACGGCACACTGGTGATGCAGCACGGTTTGCACCAGGAAATCGGCTGGGAGCGCCGTACCGATGCTTCAAGCATGTCGGTGCTGGTCTTTGCCGATAACCTGCAGAATCCGGCTCTTGAAGCCGCGGCTCGTTTCGCAGCCGGCACGTCAACCGCAGCCCAGTCCAGCCTTATGCTCTTTGACCCCGCAAGCGGCCTTCTCCGCACCGCGGGACCGTCCATCTCCACCGCCGGCATGCAGGCCAGCGTGGAGCGCAGGATTCACGGAAACAGCAGAGTCCGCCTCAGCTACGCCAACGGCGATGCGCTAGTCATGACCGCGCCCTCATCGCCCGTTGCCCTGGCGCAGGCGTTTGCGTCCGCGCATCCCCACCGCGCGCAGATGTATTCGCTCTCGCTCTCCGGCACCCTCGAAGGCACCGGAACCCGCTGGCGCGCAAGCTATCGATGGCAGCCTGAAGACACCGTAACCCCGGCTTCCCCATACTCTCTCGACGCGGCAGAGCCATGGCTAAACCTTCACCTCCGCCAGCCCATCCACATTCGCCGCGACGGCTGCGGCGGCCTCGATGCACTCCTCGACATGCACAATCTGCTCGCCCAGGGTTATCGCACCTTCCTGCTGAGTGACGGCTCCCTGCTCCTCTTCGCGCAGGACCAGCGCAGCCTCCAGGCCGGCCTCGCCTTCACCTTCTAGCCTTCAATACGCAGTGCCGCTCCCACCAATCCGGGGGGCCCCATGTCTCCCGGGTGGCCCATGTCTCGCATCTGAGACATGGGATGTAAGGATTTCTACCACCATTCTTTGTCTGCCAATGAGTCAGGGTGCCCCATCCATTCGACGTTCTTTGTCGAATGGGTGGGAAAGCACAATCCTCAATCACCCACTCTCAACCCGCCAAAGAATGAGGATGAGATTTCACGCAATTCAACGATCCGCGGGTGGCCCTTGCGGGTTCCTTCGCAAACGTTTACATTGTGCCGGGGTATTTCTTCATGAGTAAGCCGTCCGCTCTGACCGTCATCGCTGTCGCTTTCCTTGTCCTCACCTTCCTTCCACTTGCCTCCGCGGTTGAAGCCCCGCGCCTCGTAGAGAAAGACGGCCGCTACGCTCTGCTGGTCGAGGGCAAACCATATCTGATCCTCGGCGGCCAGATTCACAACTCCAGCGGCTGGCCCAGCGAGCTCCCGCAAGTGTGGGAATCGATGGCCGCCCTACACGCCAACACCATTGAAGCGCCCGCCTACTGGGAGCAGATCGAGCCCCAGCCCGGCCACTTCGACTTCACCAATGTCGACGCACTCGTCGAGGGCGCGCGCGCTCATCGTCTGCACATGACTTTGCTGTGGTTCGGCACCTGGAAGAACGGAAACATGCAGTACACGCCGGAGTGGGTCAAGACCGATCCCAAGCGCTTTCCCCGCATGATCCGGCCTGACGGCGAGCTCACTGACGTGCTCTCGGCCAACTCCCGCGCCAACCTCGAAGCCGACAAAGCGGCCTTCACCGCCCTCATGCGCCATCTTCGCGCCATTGACGGTGAGCAGCACACCATTCTTCTCGTCCAGGTCGAAAACGAGTCCGGCGGCCTGGGAAGCGTGCGCGACTTTTCCGCCGCATCCAACGCGGAATTTGCCGGTCCCGTCCCTGCCGCTCTCCTCAAAGCAACTGAAAAGCAACCCGGCTCCTGGGCCCAGGTCTTCGGCACAGATGCCGACGAAGTCTTCCAGCTCTACCATCAGGCAAAGTACATCGACGAAATCGCCGCCGCGGGCAAAGCGGAGTTCGCGATTCCCTATTACGTCAACGTCTGGATCAGCCATCCCACAACCGAGCTGCCGCAGCGCCAGGTTGAGCAGCCGGGAATCCTCTATCCCAGTGGCGGAGCGGTGCAGAGATGGGTGGGCTTGTGGAAGGCTCTCGCGCCCTCCATCGATCTCATTGCTCCCGACATCTACACCGACGACTCCGCTACTTACCGCCAGCTGATTCGCACCTATCATCGCCCCAACAATCCTCTCTTTATTCCCGAAACCGGCCGGAGCGACAGCTTCGCTAAGTTCTTCTTCTATGCATTGGGTCACGGCGCAATCGGCTTTTCGCCCTTCGGCGTCGATCGTTCCGGTTGGAACATCCTCGGCGATGAGCCGTGGAAGTCGCATGCCAAAAACTTCGAGCTCTTCGCGCCAATGAGTCGTGAAGTTGCTGCGCTTGAGTTCGAAGGCAAAGTCAAAACCGCCGTAGAAGAGAAAGGCCAGGTGAGTGCGGAGCTTGATTTCTGCGGTTGGGAAGCCACAATTGCCTACGGCTTTCCCCAGCCCGATGGCCGCAGGCCCCCCGGAACCAGCGATGCGCACGGAGCAGCCTTTGTGGCGCAATTGGGGCCCAATGAGTTCCTCGTCACAGGCTTCGACTCGAGCGTCAGCTTTCATCTGCCCGGAAAACTCCCCGGAATGCGCTCGCAGATTCTCTCCGCTGAACTCGGCGCATACGAGGGCGGCGAATGGAAGCGAATCAAGCTATTGAATGGCGACGAGGTTGACCGCGGCCTTACCTTCCATCAGCAGCCGGAGGTTGTGCGCATCCGCCTCACGACATTCTGAATCCAGCGCCCTGCCTCTAAAGTTCATTTCAATACAGAGGCTGTCATTCTGAACGCACGGGGCCCCAAACGCATTTCAGTTTGGGGGTGGTAAGTGAAGAATCTGCATTTGTTTTTCGTCACTTCAGCCAGACAGCCGGGTGCCCCTGGTCTCGATTTTGAGACCAGGGAGACCACAAAACCAAGCAGACACATTACTTGTCTTCGAGGGAACAAAAGTGAACCTCAATCGAATCTCCCGCCGCGCCGCCCTTAAGTCTGGTCTGGCCGTCACGGCGCTCGCTCCGCTGTCGACCATCATGCAGGGCCAACCACCAACTTCCACGCGCAAGGGTAGAATTCACCAGTCCGTCTGCCGTTGGTGCTACAAGAACATCCCCCTCGACGACCTCTGCGCCGCCGCCGCCGCGATGGGCCTGAAGGGTGTTGACCTGTTGCAGCCCGCCGAATACGAAATCCCTCGCAAATACGGCCTCATCTGCACCATGGCCTACGCCGACGGTGGCGCCATTCCTGACGGCATGAACCGCATCGAGAACCACGCAGCCATTGAAGCCGGTCTCCGCAAAAACATTCCATTGGCAGCCAAAGCCGGTGTGCCGAACGTCATCACCTTTTCAGGAATTCGTCGTGGCATGACCGACGATGAGGGCGCGCGCAACACTGTAGTCGGCTTGAACCGCGTCAAGAAGATCGCCGAAGATAACGGCATCAACATCTGCCTCGAGTTACTCAACAGCAAGGTCAACCACCCCGACTATATGGCCGATCACACTGCCTGGGGCGTGCGCGTCATGCAGGAAGTCAACTCGCCCAACGTCAAGCTGCTCTACGACATCTATCACATGCAAATCATGGAAGGCGACCTGATCGCCACCATCCGCGCCAACATTGCGTGGATCGGCCACTTCCACACCGGCGGCGTTCCCGGCCGCCATGAGCTTGACAACACCCAGGAGGTACAATGGGACGGTGTAATGCGTGCCATTGCGGACTCCGGCTTTCGCGGATATGTCGCGCACGAGTTTGTGCCGCAGCGCGATCCGCTTATCAGTCTCCGCGAGGCCGCCAATCTCTGCGATGTCTAACTCGTTCGTGATGGCGTCGTGCCGGCGACTAAGTTGAGGATTAGATAGTTATGAAGTCCCTGTTGCTCTCTTCGTACAACAACTTAGAAATCGCTGACCTGCCTCAACCCACCGTAGGCCCCGATGAAATCCTCGTCCGTGTCGAAGCATGCGGCATCTGCGGCAGCGACGTGCATGGCTTCGACGGCTCCACCGGCCGCCGCATCCCGCCCATCGTAATGGGCCATGAAGCCGCCGGAACCATATCGGCAATCGGCGCCGATGTGCGCGAGTTTAAAGCGGGTGACCGTGTCACCTTTGACTCCACCGTCTACTGCGGCAAATGTGGGTACTGCCAACGCGGCCAGATCAACCTATGCGACAACCGCGAGGTTATCGGCGTCTCCTGCGGCAGCTATCGCCGCAATGGCGCATTCGCCGAGTATGTCTTAGTGCCGGAGCGCATCGCTTATCGTCTTCCCGATTCCATTTCCTTTGAAGAAGCAGCAATGCTCGAGGCCGTCTCAGTCGCGCTGCACGGCGTCAGCCTCGCCGGTGTCAAGGGCGGCGAAACCGCGTTGGTCATCGGCGCTGGAATGATCGGCCTGCTCACCTTGCAGGCAGCGCGCGTCGCCGGTTGCAAGCGCATATTCATCGCCGATGTGGATACGACACGCCTGAATCTCGCCCGACAAATCGGCGCGGATGAAGTCCTTCATAGCTCCGGCTCGGAGCTCGTCGACGAGATATTCAAACTCACTGGCGGCCAGGGAGTAGACATCGCTCTTGAAGCCGTGGGCATTGATCAAACTGTATCTGTCGCAATTGACTGCACACGCAAGGGCGGCACGGTTGTTCTTGTCGGAAACGTCTCGCCAACAGTCACTCTGCCTTTGCAGAAGGTTGTTCTGAAGCAGTTGCGCCTGCAAGGTTCCTGCGCATCCTCCGGTGAATATCCTCAGGCCATCGAACTGATCGCGAGCGGCAAGATAGTAGTCCGGCCCCTGATCACAGCCGTTGCTTCTCTCGAAGAAGGTCCGCGCTGGTTTGAGCGCCTGCATTCCCGCGAACCGAATCTTATGAAGATCATTCTGACGCCACAACTAAGCGGAGCCAAATGACTGACAATCTCTTCGATCTAACTGGCCATGTCGCCATAGTTACCGGCACGAGCCGCGGCCTGGGACAGTATTTTGCGCGCGCCCTCGCCAAAGCCGGTGCAGATCTGGTGCTTACCAGCCGTAATCGCGACTCTCTTGCAACCTTTGAATCCGAAATCAAATCCCTGGGTCGCCGCGCCATCTCGTTGGAACTCGATGTTACAAGCCAGGACAGTATCGAAAAGATGGTCGCCGATGCCGGGGCTGCGTATGGGCAGATCCATATCCTGGTCAATAATGCCGGAATGAACATTCGCAAGCTCGCGCTCGATGTAACATGGTCCGACTGGAACCAGATCCTCGATACCAATCTGCGCGGCAGCTTCTTCGTAGCTCAGGCCGTCGCGCGTAGCATGATCGCCCACGGTTACGGACGCATCGTCAACATAGGCTCGGTCACCAGCGTCAATGGCTATGCGGGTCTCGCGCCCTATAGCGCAAGCCGCGGCGGCATCCGTCAGCTCACCATGAGCCTCGCAGACGATTGGGGCAAGCACGGTGTCACCATCAACTGTCTTGCTCCCGGCTGGTTTAAGACCGAGCAGAACAAAGTCCTCTATGAAAACCAGCAATGGGTCGAGTACATCTGCGATCGCATTCCGCTCAAACGTCCCGGCCGCCCCGACGATCTCGATGGTGCAGTCGTCTTTCTCGCCTCGGAAGCAAGCCGGTACGTAACCGGGCAAATCCTGCTTGTCGATGGAGGCATCTCAACCGGTGCCGCCCGCGCCACCGTTCCGCCAAAGAACATGAACTAACATAGTGTCACGTCAACGCGCCCGCGTCGTAGATGCAAGGATAGGTTCCAATGAGATTTTGCAAACTGATCCTGACTCCATTACTAAGTCTCATTCTCATCGCGAGTTATAGCGCGTCGGCGCAGACTCCATCATCCGCCTCCGACGACGCTCTTCTCCGCGGCTTCCAGGACCCGCCCAATGGCGCGCGCCCCCGTGTCTGGTGGCATTGGATGAACGGCAACATCAGCGAGGAAGGCATCAAGCTCGATCTCGAATGGATGCACCGTGCCGGCCTCGGCGGCGTCACCATTTTTGAAGGCGCAATCGACACGCCTCAGGTAGTGCCTCAACGCCTCGTTTACATGACGCCGGAGTGGAAGCACGCCTTCAACTACGCTGTGACAACTGCAAAGAGCCTCGGCTTTGAAGTCGCAATCGCCAGTTCGCCCGGATGGAGCGAAACCGGCGGTCCCTGGGTTCCGGCCGCGCAGGGCATGAAGAAGATGGTGTGGAGCGCGACGCGGATCCAGGGCGGCCCGCCCTTCACCGGCGCGTTGCCCCATCCTCCTCAGGTCGACGGAACCTTTCAGAACTTCAGCGTGCCCGGGCGGCGCGCACCCGACGGAACCATCAAAACTCCTCCGGAACTG
>Ga0181516_10002383_pt1 | contig 13396 bp, 6 predicted proteins | sample PEATcosm2014_Bin_25_FD_121104 | JGI IMG/M metagenome (GOLD analysis project Ga0181516, IMG submission 121104) | Peatland microbial communities from MTU Mesocosm Facility, Houghton, MI, USA - PEATcosm2014_Bin01_10_metaG | ecosystem: Environmental > Terrestrial > Soil > Wetlands > Peat | place... | reverse complement strand
CTGTCATGAAACCACCACGGAGGCCCGAGGCGCAAGCAGGGATAATGGCCAGCCAGGGGAGCAAGCTCGCGGCTGAAGGTGGTTTCGTCGAGGGTGAAGAGAATAATTGTCAGTTTTGTCTCGGTGCCGAATCGTGCAAGAAGGGGTTTAAGCGCGTGGACGTAATCGGTTGCCTGGGGAATGTCACAACCCATGTCGCGGCCATACTTCGCATAGACCTTTTGATTGTGGTTGCGCACGCTGCCGGGGTGAATCTGCATGACCAGGCCGTCTTCCACGCTCATCTGCGCCATTTCCGTGAGCATCTGGGCTCGGAACAGTTCTTCCTTCACGGGTCCTGCTCCACCGGCTACGACCTGCTTGAACAACTCCGCTGCTTCAGCCTTGGGAAGATCGGCTGTTTGAGCGGTGAGGTGGCCATGATCGGTGGACGTGCAGCCTAGCTTGATGAAGCGTGCGCGGGCCTTGCGCAGAGCGCTGAGATAGCCGGCGAATGTGGAGGTATCTTCCCCGGTCTGCTCACCCAGTTTTGCGATGTTGGCGGCAAATCCGGCAAACTCCGGATCGACGACAGGGTCGGGGCGGAATGCGGGAATGATGCGGGCCTTCCAGCCGGAATCGAGAATGGCCTGATGCTGGTCCAGCGGGTCGAGCGGAGATTCAGTTGTAGAGAGGACTTCGATGTTGAAGCTCTTATAGAGGGCGCGGGGTAGAAATTCGGGGGTGCGGAGTTTCTCTTCGATGATGTCGTAAAAGCGGTCGGCGGTCTTCTCAGAAAGCCGCTCTTCCAGGCCAAAGTGCTTCTCTAAGGCGTAATCGAGCCAGATGCGGGTGGGTGTGCCGCGGAAGAGGTAGTAGTGAGCGGCGAAAAGCCGCCAGACTTTGCGGGGATCCTTGATGACGGGCTGGCCGATTCCGAGGTCGTCCAGGGAGATTCCCTGACTGTAAAGCATCCTGAAGATGTAGTGGTCGGGCTGAACAAAAAGCGTTGCAGGATCGGGAAACGGCTCATTGCCGGCAAACCAGCGCGCCTGCGTGTGACCGTGAGGGCTGACGATGGGCAGGTCTTCGATGTGAGCGTAGAGAGCACGGGCGATCTTCCGCGCGGAAGGCTCGGAAGGGAACAAACGATCTTCGTGGAGCAGCATAGCGAGAATTCTACCTCTTGCAATTGTGGTGTATTCTGTTGGCCTCAGGCGAGGTCAGACCACAAGTATACATGGAGAGGTTCGGATATGGCTTCGATGCCAAGTTTTTAGATCAGGAGCGGGGATTGAGTGTTAAGCTCGTTTTGCCTGTAATTTCTTGAACCCCAAAGGTGCCTGCTATTTATGCCGCGGACGAAGCTGGAGGAGCCTGACAAACACCGGACCATGGCGGTGGTCAACCATATCCGCTCGCTGATTGAGAACGGCACGCTGCAGCCGGGAGACAAGATTCCTCCTGAGCGCGAGTTTGCCCGTTCCCTGAATATCAGCCGCGCCAGCCTCCGGTCGGGCATTGGCTACCTTGCAGCGATGGGTGTAATGAAGGTCCGCCATGGGGTGGGCACGTTTGTTGCCGATGGTCCGCCGGAGTTTGGCAAGGCGGGATTCAGTATGATGGGCGCCCTGCACGGGTTCCAGTCCTGGCAGATGTTCGAGGCGCGCATGATTCTTGAAAGCAATCTTGCCGCGCTGGCCGCCGAGCGGGGAAAAGAAGAACATCACGCCGCGATGGCCGAACAAGTGGCCGAGATGTTTGCCTCGATGGACAGCCCGGCAGAGTACCTGGTCCACGATCTGATGTTTCATCGCATTATTTCGCAGGCATCGGGCAATCCGATCCTTGCCGCGCTGATTGAAACCATTACTTCCGCGCTCTACGACAAGCGGCGCAAGACGGTGGAGCGCTCGACCGATATGCGCGAATCGGCGGAGATGCACCGCGAGATCTACCGTGCGATCCGGGCGCGGGATGCGGCCGAGGCGCGGAGGCTGATGGAACAGCATCTGCATCTTTCGCAGATTGCGCAGGGAATGGAACGTCCAACGGAACGCAAGGCAGCGAATTCCGGTGTAAAGAACCTTCAGGCGCGCGCCCGCACCGCTGTTTTGTAGCAGCGAATTGCCACTCTCAATGCATTATTTCCATACTGTGCGATTGTTTCCAAACTGCCATTTCCGGTCTGGTAGCACCAGTGCGGCAGCATTGGAACACTTGACGGGCAGCCAAACCGTTGTTTGCAATTCTCTGAACATCCCAGGAAACGTATCCCTGGCGTGCGCCTTTCGTTTTTTGGGAGTTATTTAAAATAAAGGACTTATACCTATAATATCCATACCCCATTTTCTCTATTGACAAGAATGACTCCAGCAGAAGAAACTTACCTGTCTTAAAAAATGTGGTCTGACCATACGCGTCACGTGTGCTTCACGGCTTGGTGGGGCGTGCAATTCAACTGAATGAACAACAATTGGAACTTAACTTTGGGAGGCAATTTGAACATGAACAAGATGAAATCTTGTTTTAGTAGTAGAACCACGCATGGCATAGCCAGATTGCTCGGCGGCGCCGCATGGGTGGGATGTCTTGCTGCGATCTTGGCGTTGCTTTGCTCAGGCACGGCAATGGCGCAGATGGCCGGCACCGGCGCCATCGCCGGCACCGTAACCGATTCTTCGGGCGCTGTGATTTCCGGTGCAACCGTCGTCGCAACCGAAGTGGACACCAACGTGGCCACGACCCGCACCACCACCGGCGCAGGCGATTTCAACATTACGCCGCTGTTGCCCGGCGAATACAGCCTTACAGTCACGGCCAAGAGTTTTGAGAAGTTTGTGCAGGAGCACATCACCGTCAACGCATTGGTGACGGTTGCGGTCAACGTAAAGCTGACTGTAGGCGCTGCGGGAGAGACGGTAACTGTTACGGCCGCTCCTCCCCAACTGGAGACCAGCGATGCTTCGCTCGGTCAGGTCATGGACAACGAGATGTACTCCAGCCTGCCGCTTTTGATGGGCCAGGGCGGGAACAACGACCAGCGTCGCGCCACCGACTTTTCGTACCTGATGCCGGGCGTGCAGAACACCTATCAGGCTTCAAGCAGCAATAACAGCACCGACGCAACGGGCGGCGTGAACGGCGGCAACCCGAGCGGCGGCACTTCTGAAATTTATATCGACGGCGTGAACCTTCCCGAGGCCGACGGAGTCGGCGACCCGCGTTTCACATGGACCGCATTCGGCGTTGATGCCATCGATCAGTTCCAGGTGCAGACGTCAGGCTATTCAGCGCAATACGGCGGACAAGGCCTGCAGAACTACTCCATCAAGCACGGCTCAAACCAGATTCACGGCTCTGTTTACGAGTACATTCGCAACACGGTGCTGGATGCCTGGCAGGCCAGCGCAAAGACTCCTACTCCTATCGCGGGCCAGCCTATTCCAGTTGGCGGCGCTTGCAACAGCACCGCGCTATCCGCTTCGACCAGTTGGTGCGCGCTGGGCGGCATCAAGCCGAAGGAAATTCAGAATGAAGTCGGCCTTGCAGTCGGCGGTCCAATCATCAAGAACAAGCTGTTCGCGTTCATGAACTACGGCCAATATCGCAACCAGAACGGCCCGAACCCGTCGATTCAGACCCTTCCAACGTTGGCTATGATGGGCTACTCAGCGAGCGGAGCCACCCAGGGATATGCCGACTTCAGCGCACTCGGATACAACATCTACGATCCGAATACCGAGAAGAATTACAATTGCACCGGCAACGGCGCCACCACAGGCTGCTTCCGGAATCAATTCACCTCTGCCAATTACGGGACGCCCGCGAACAATCAGATCCCAATGGCCCGCATTTCGGCTGCTTCGCAGTACATCAACAAGTACATGCTTCCGCTCGAGACGAGCGTGAATCAGTCTGCGTTTGCAAGTAACGTTGTTGCCGGGTATCCGACGGGACTTTCCAACTGGTACTGGGGCGGCAGCATCGACTACAACCCGAACGACCGGCACCAGATCCGGCTGGTCGTCGCGTTTGGCCGCCAGGCCAGCACCGGCACCAACTCCGGCGGCACGCTTCCTCCGCCGTTTAACACCTCGCAATCCTACGCGCCGAAGACCAACATCGATATCGTGAAGGATACGTGGACGATCAACGCGCACATGGTAAACATGGCGTCGGTGGCGTTCGGCCGCTACAAGAGCGTCTCGTTCACGCCCAACGACTTGCCAACATATGGCGCTGCCAACACTGGGCTGCTCAACACACCTCCGGGTCAGGCAAGCTTCTTTCCAGCTGTCGCATTCAGCTCGGATTCTGCCTCTGCCGATCCCTCCACCTACGGTGGATATGACGAAAACTCAAAGGTCAACAACACCTACACCGCCGGAGACAACTTCCAGTGGCTGCACGGCAGACATAACTTCACCTTTGGCGGACAGTGGGTCGCGGTGCAGTTTAACCTCATCAAGAACCTGACCTATTCGGGACCATTCACCTATACTTTTGCCGGCTCTCAAACTGAAGGGTATGCGGCGTCAGGCTCCGCGGCCCCCAATACCGGTCTGTCGTTCGCCAGCTACATGCTCGGCGGCCCCAGCTCCAGCTCTGTCAGCGTTGGCGTACCGGGAACAGGATCGCGGTGGAATGACCCGTCGTTCTGGGCTCAGGACGACTACAAAATAAGCTCCAAACTGACCGTCAACTTGGGAATCCGCTGGGATGTATGGACTCCCTACCATGAGCCTCACGACCTGGTTACCTGGTTGAACCCGACCGCCATCAATAGCATCACGGGCAATCTGGGCACGCTGGCTTTTGCAGGCGGCAGCCCATCGGACGGCTTCCACACCGGGACACACATCCCTTCCACCACCTGGTACAAGAACTTTGCGCCTCGTCTTGGAATGGCCTACGCGATCGATGCCAAGACGGTTGTTCGCGCCAGCTTCGGCCTGGCATATGCGCACGGAAACTGGACCGGCGGCAATCAGACCGGTTCGTTCTCAACAACAGGCTTGACTCCCACGGCATCGGCTGCACCATCCTATGGCGCCCAGCCTTCGTTCTACTGGGACGGGACGGCCTGCACCTCGGCTGCCGGTGGCACCACAAACAGCAACGCAGCAGACGGGCTGGCCATTGGAACGCCGGTTGCAGGCGACGGAATTACGCCCTGCGGCTGGACGGGCTCAACGTCTGCGCCAACGTCAGTGCTACCCGCCGGAGCTACCCTGGCCGAATTAGGCACGGTGGAAACGGCGACACTCAAGGGCGCGAACTCAGCAACAATCGACTACTTCGATCCGTATCTCGGCTCAAGGACTCCTGAGTACGAGAACTGGACCTTCGGCGTCGAGCGCCAGATTACCCACGACGTGACCGTCTCTGTCAGCTACGTAGGCAGCGAAGGTCACTTCATCTCGATCGGCAGCGCAAAGTACAACCGGAATAACAAACTGCCGGAGTCCTTTGCTGCGATGGCGGGATACGGATATGCTTCCAGCACGGCAGCGGCGAACACCGCGGTCCCGTGCAGCGGGGCGGGTTGCCTCTATAACCTTCTGGGAATGAAGGGGACGTCGACAACAACGACGGGCTACATCAGCCAGGCGATCTCGTACGGCTTTACGCCGCCGAATCCTTACACCACGCTTTCGAACTACTACTACACCGGCAACTCCACCTACGCGTACTTCTACAACTACCCACAGTTCAGCGGCGTGAGCGATCAGACCAGCTTTGTGGGCAACGAGAACTGGAATGCGGTGGAAGTGGCTGTCCGAGAGCGGCCGTCACATGGGCTGAGCATGGCGCTCAACTACACCTACTCGAAGAGCATCGACGACCTGGGAAGCTTCCGCACGTACGACAACAATCGCCTCGATCGTTCTCTTTCCACGGCCTCGCAGCCGCAGAACTTGAACATCTCGGCCGTCTACAACCTGCCCATCGGCCGCGGCCACTGGGGAGGGGATAACTTCATCTACCGGCAAATCGCCAGCGGCTGGACTGTCTCGGGTATCCAATCCATCCACTCGGGGCTTCCGGTTGAAGTGATCGGCAGCGGGTGCGGCGGCAGCTCAATCCTGAATACCTGCATGCCGAGCACGGTTCCCGGAGTAGCGGGGCGTCAGTACTCGTACGGCAAGACAACGACCGGCGTAAAGGGGAACTGGGATCCAAAATCGTCAAACTACATTGGGCTCACCCAATACATCAATCCAAACGCCTTCACCGTAAACAACGCCGGAACCTGCTTAACGACAGGCACTGGCGCTTACGGGACCACCAGCGGACAGGCCATTTATGTTTGCGGAGGCCCGGCCGATTATGTTCCCGGCAACACAACCCGCGTTGCGCCTTTGGGTATGTTTGGCCAGCACACGGTCAATACGGATATGTCCCTGCGGCGGACCTTCCCGATCTATCACGAGTGGAAGGCCCTGTTCCAGCTTGACATGGCGAACGTGTTTAACCACGTTACCTATGGCCTGCCGGGCCAGGTTACAACCAACCCAGACTCGCATACTACGGTTCAGTCCGGAGCGAATGCCCAGTTTGGCGTCATCTCCCAGGTGAACAGCACACCGCGCAAGGTGCAGGGTTCGCTGCGCATCAGCTGGTAAGTTTCAACATCAACAGTATTCAGGACTGTTTCACACCTGATACAACCGAAGGGGCTGGCAAAAGCCAGCCCCTTCCATTTGTGCTTCATCATCTCTGGAGGATTCCGGATGGCTGCTTGCAGGTTTTCGAATTCGCATTGCTTCATTCATACGCCACTTTTTCTTCTAACCGGAGTGCTCGTGGTTCTGGCGGCAGTCGCTGGCGGGTTGCAACCGGCCGCTGTAGCGCAGAGCGCGGGAAGCTCTCCGGCAATTGCAACTCCCGCTCCTGCTGACCAAGCCGCTGTCGAGCCGATTCTGCCTCACGGACAGATTGAGTACCTGTGGCCGGACGGTGCGCCGGGGGCTGTTGGCGTCGAGGAGCAAGATAAGCCGCATCTGGAGATATTTGGCGGGGCCGGCGGTGGCACGCATCCTGCGGTTGTTGTTTGCCCTGGAGGCGGGTACACGCATCTGGCCTATGAGAAAGAAGGAACGCGCATTGCCGAATGGCTCAATCTGCGCGGGATCACAGCATTCGTTCTTACGTACCGGCTGGGTCCGCGATACCGCTACCCCGCGCCCATTCTGGACGGCTACCGCGCGATGCGCTGGGTTCGCAGCCATGCTGCGCAGTATCACGTAGATCCCAACCGCATCGGCATGTGGGGATTTTCAGCAGGCGGACATCTGGTGGGAATTGTCGGGACCCACTTCGACGACGGAAATCCGCAGGCAACCGATCCGATCGAAAGGGTTTCAGACCGCCCGGATTTCGTGATCAGTTCTTATGGCGGGCTGACGCTGCAACCTGGCGTGGCCAAGCCGGGCGCGATGAGCGGGCTGATTGGAGAGCATCCTTCGCCGGAGCTTGTAGCCGACATGTCGCCCGACCTGCACGTTACGGCGAAGACGCCACCGTTCTTCATGTATGCCACCACGACCGATCAATCAGTTCCTCCGCTGAGCGATGCGGTTTTTTATACGGCGCTGGTGCGAGCCGGGGTTCCCGCGGAGATTCATATCTTCGAACAAGGGCCGCATGGAACGGCGTTGGCGCAGAACTACGCGGCGCTGACGGCATGGACTGGATTACTGGAAAACTGGCTGAGGTTGAATGGCTGGATTGCCCCCTACCCCGCGCCCCAGGGACATTGAGGGCGCACGGAGTTCTTATGAAATACGCACGCTTTGCTGCTGTAATTCTCGCCGCCGCTGTTTTCGCGGGCAGCCTTTTTGCGGATGATTTGCCCATGTCACAGCGCGCGGCCAACGCGGCCATGGCGCGATGGCCCAATGGGAGGCTTGCGGCTCCGGGCGCGCCGTGGGGCTGGGGTTATGAGCTGGGCGTGTTGCTCGAAGGCGTGGACGCGGTCTGGCTCAACACCGCCGATCCGCGCTACTTCAACTATATGAAGAGCGCGATCGACGGTTTGGTGCTGCCGGACGGATCGATTCCGACCTATAAGGTGGAAGAGTATCAACTGGACTTCATTCTTCTGGGCCGTCCACTTTTACAGCTTTACAGCGTGACTCAGGACAAGCGTTATCTGACCGCCGCGCAGACGCTTTATGCGCAGCTCGAACATCAGCCGAGAACGCCGTCGGGCGGTTTCTGGCACAAGCAGAGATATCCCAACCAGATGTGGCTCGACGGCCTCTACATGGCGGAGCCGTTTTATGCCGAGTACGCTTCCGTGTCGCATCATCCGGAGCAGTTTGCCGACATTACAAAACAGTTTGTGCTGATGGAGCAGCATGCGCGCGACCCGAAGACCGGGCTGCTCTATCACGGGTGGGACGAGTCGAAGCAGGAGCGATGGGCTGACAAGACGACCGGCGACTCACATGAATTCTGGGGCCGGGCGATCGGCTGGTACATGATGGCGCTGGTGGACACGCTGCAGTATTACCCCGAGCACGATCCTGGAAAGAAGCAGCTGGTTGCGATCTTGCAGCGGGAAGCGGCAGCGCTGGTCCAGTACCAGGATGCGAAGACGGGACTCTGGTATCAGATCGTGGACAAGCCGGGGGCAAAGGGCAATTACCTCGAGTCTTCGTCGTCGGGGATGTTTGTGTATGCGCTTGCGAAGGGGGTGCGGTGCGGATATTTGCCTGCAACGTATCTCGCGAATGCGGAGCGCGGGTACAAGGGAATGATTGCTGAGTTCGTGAAGACCGGACCCGGCGACAATGTCTCGCTGACGGGGACCGTCAAGGTGGGAGGGCTGGGCGGAACGCCGTACCGCGATGGCAGTTATGCCTATTATTTGAGCGAGCCGGTTGCGACCGACGATCCGAAGGGAGTTGGGCCCTTCATTCTTGCCAGCACGGAGATTGAGAACGCGCAGAGCGCAAAGCTGGGGCGCGGCAAGACGGTGATGATGGACGGCTGGTTCAATTCGCAGCAGCGTCTGGATGGGTTCGGCAAGCAGGTCTATTTTCATTACAAGTGGGACAACCAGACCGAGACGGGCTATTCGCTGGTAGGGCACATCTTTCAGAATTTCGGTGCTGAGACCAGCGAGCTTGACGCGGAACCTACGGCCGCGAATCTGAGCAAGGCGCAAGTGTACATGATCGTCTCGCCGGATAATGTGGCCAAGAATCCGAACCCGCACTATGCGAACGATGAGGACGCGAAGCAGATTTCAGCGTGGGTGAGGGCAGGCGGGGTGCTGGTGATCATGGAGAACGATACATCGTATGCCGATCTCGATCACTTCAACTCGATCTCAGAAAAGTTCGGGATTCATTTCAACAGCGTTCTTCGCAAACATGTGGAAGGAACGAAATGGGAGATGGGCAAGATCGCCGTGGATGGAACGGGGCCGATCTTCCATCGCCCGCACACGCTCTATGTGAAGGATGTGTGTACCATTTCTGTGAAGACGCCGGCGGTTTCAGTGCTGAAGGAAGGCGACGACGTTTTTATGGCGACGTCGAAATATGGGAAGGGAACTGTAGTGGCATTTGTCGATCCGTGGCTTTACAACGAGTACACGGACGGACGCAAGTTGCCGGCGCAGTATGACAACTATTCCGGCGGGGTGGAGTTTGTTCGCTGGATTCTCGAGCAGGCGCCGCGTTAGGAACTTATCCGTAAATAGAAAAACAAGGTCACAACTGGCCTGACAAAGTGAGTTCTGTGGAATCGGAAACTGGCGCTCAGAGCTTTGCGTGGGTCAAGAGACCCACGCGACAGCCGGTCTGGAGACCGGCGCTACCTATTCTAAGGCTTTGCAGGAACCGCGGGCTTTGAAGCGGGTTCGCCTTTGATGTCGGGGCCGAGCTCAACGCAGATGCGAGCCAGGTCGTCGGCCACCATGCGCCCGAAGACCGCTGCGCCTGCGGCATTCAGGTGAGTGCGATCGGGGCCAGCGCCGGTGGCGTCGGGATGCGTTGCGGCATCGAACTGGTCGGCCTGCTCCTGGGTCATGGATTCAAGCAACTTTGTGCTGCGCGCGTTCAGGTCAATCACGGGGACATCTTCTTCAGCGGCCACGCGCTTGGCTGCCTTGGCATACGGAATGAGATCTTCCACCAGCTTGCCGTCTTTGTAATTGCGCCTGGAGAGCGAAGTCACGATAACGGGAATCGCCCCGGCGGCGCGCGCTTCCACAATGTACCGGCGCATGTTGGCGGCATATGTCGTTTCGGGGTCAGTTTCGCGCGCGGGGCCTTTGCCCGGCATATCGTTGTGGCCGAACTGGATCAGGATGTAGTCCGCGTGCTGGGCCAGCACAGTCTTCCACACCCCTTCGTCGTAGTAGCTTTTCGAGCTGCGGCCGTTGCGGGCAAGGTTGACGCAATCGACATTGGGTGAAAGCAGAGCGCAGAAAGCCGGACCCCATCCTCCACCCGTGTTCACCGTGGAGTCGCCCGCGAGCACGATGCGCACTGGAGCACCGTGAAGGATGGCGACGCTGCGCACACCGGCTGGGGGCAGCGGGGCAGGTTCGCGACGAATATAACTGGCGAGCGCAGGAACGGCTTTGCCCAGGCCGACAGCCACGATGCGGCCAAAGATATAAGAGCCCTGGTAGTTCAGGTGGGTCTTGTCGGGGATGGTGTTGCCGTCCGCGTCTTTCTTGGTGATGCCGAGGGCATTGCCCTGCGCCTCGCTGAGCAGATTGAGGTAGGCGATGCTCTCCGCCTGCAGGTCGATCAGCGGAGTGTGTTCCTCCGCGGCAACTTTCTTCATTGCCTCGGCATGGGCCGTTAGATCGGAGTGGATCCGGCGATCGGGGCCGTAGTACCGCCGGGTCAACGGCGTTACCAGCACGGGGATAATGCCATGAGCACGGGCCTGCTCGACGTATCTTTTGAGATTAGCCGGATACTCGGTCTGGAGGTCGGTCTCGCGCGGCAAGTGCTGGTCCGATGCTTCGTCGTTATGGCCAAACTGAATGAGCATGTAGTCCGGCTTGTCGGCGAGCGCCCTATCCCAGTAACCCTCGTTGAAATAGGTCTTGGTGCTTGCGCCGCCTTTGGCATCGTTGATGCATTCGACGGGGCCCGTGAGGTTGGCGCAGAAGCCGAGGCCGTATCCAGCGGTTTTGGTCTGAGTGGAGTCGCCCACCAATTCAATTTTGATTATGCGAACCAGCGAGGAAGCGCCCTGCGGAGTTTGCTGCGCCTGGGCCTGGAAGGTTGAGAAAAGAATTCCGGCAGAAAGAACGAGGAGAAGTGGCTTCATCACTTAGTATCCGACTCCAATGCGATGGAAAGTGCAGTTTTTGCGGCACGATGATTGTAATGTTCCGGAGGTTGGACCAGCAATCCGCCGTGGGCACGATCCGCGCCGCATGCAGCGCACAGCAAATGTCAACGAGCCAACGGAACTCGGGATGAATGGCTTGACGATGGACGGCTCCGGTCCTGTACATTGGATGCTGCCGGTGGTCAGTCCTCTTTTGTGCCTGCATCTACATGCAGCCCCGTTTTCCCGGCGAACCCATTGGAGACTTCTATGCGCAGTTGCTCATCTCGTTGCCTTGCCTTCGCACTTACAGTATTGACCGCGACGACGCTGTCCGTCGCACTGCATTCGCAGGACACGCGGACAGTCATCGAGCCGAAGATTCCCGCGGCCTGCACTACGCTGGATGCTGTTATCGCCGCTCCGAAAGGTGTGATAGCGGCGACTGACGAGCAGAAGCTCGATACGGCGCGGATCCAGAGTGCGCTCGACGGTTGTGCGAAGGGGCAAGCGGTGGTTTTGCGCGCCAAGGGAAAGAAGGATGTGTTCCTTTCCGGGCCGTTGACGCTGCGGCCAGGGGTCACGCTGGTGGTGAGCGCGCATACGGTTCTGGGGACCTCGCGGGACCCGCGTGTCTTCGACAATGCGCCGGGCAGTTGCGGTACGGTGGGCGAGCGCGGCCGCGGATGCAAGCCTTTCATCTCGGGCGATCACATCGAGGGCGGCGGCATCATGGGCGAGGGTGCGATTGATGGACGCGGCGGCGCGACACTGCTGGGGCAGGACGAGACATGGTGGGATCTGGCGCACCGCGCCAAAGTGACCGACCTGCAGCAGGCAGTGCCGTCGCTTATTTCGCTGCGGCATGCCGACGGCTTCATTATGTACAAGATCACGCTGCGCAACTCACCGGGCTTTCATGTTTCCGTGGGCCAGACGGATGGCTTCACCGCGTGGGGAGTGAAGATCCGTACGCCGAAGACGGCGCGCAACACGGACGGGATCGATCCGGGGACATCGAAGAATATTACGATTGCCTACTCCAGCATCAATACGGGCGACGACGATGTTTGCCTGAAGCCGCAGCGCAATGCGGGCGTTGAGAACATGTCAGTGCTGCATAACCACTTCTATGCGGGACATGGCATGTCGATCGGGAGCGGGACCGACGGCGGAGTAAACCATCTGCTGGTGGATGATCTCACGATTGATGGGGCCGACAACGGGCTGCGTATCAAGAGCGATCCGAGCCGCGGCGGGCTGGTACACAACGTGACTTACCGCAATGTGTGCATCAAGAATGTGATGAACCCGCTGGTATTTACTCCGCATTACACAACCTTCAAGGGCGACCGCCTGCCAATCTATCGCGACATCAAGCTGGAGAATGTGCATGTACTGACGCCGGGTGCGTTCACGTTTCTGGGCCTGGATGCGGATCACAAGCTGGGGATTCAGCTTGACAACGTCTGGGCGGACGATCAGAAGAACTCGCTTTTCTATGTGAAGGACGCGGAGATTGCGCTCGGGCCGCAGATCGGGAACCTCAAGCCCACGGGCGATAACGCGACGCCGACTGAGGCGACGGGCGCGGCGGCAGGACAGCCGCTAAGCTGCGATGCGCGGTTTGTGCCGATGGAAGAGATTCCAACAGCGCCGGAGTTGGCCGGCAAGGTTCCGGCGGAAGATCAGAATCTTTATGTCGCGGCGGATGGAACGGGCGACTTCTATTCGATCCAGCGCGCGCTCGATGTGGCAAAGGATGGGCAGACGCTGATGGTTTCGCCGGGCGAATACCGCGAGGTGATCACGGTTACCAAACCGCACATCACCATCAGGAGCCACAATCCGGATGCGAGCAATACGGTGATCGTAAACGATCGCAGCGCGGGGCAGAATGGCGGTACGCTGCACTCGGCCACGGTGAACGTGACAGCCGACGACTTTCATGCCGAAAACATCACCATCGAGAACGATTTCAACAAGACACACGAGCAGGTTTCGCAGGGCTCGCAGGCGCTTGCTTTGATGATCACCGGCGACCGCGCGGTGTTTCACAATGTGCGGCTGCTGGGGAATCAGGACACCGTATACGCGGGCAACCGCG
>Ga0181516_10002382_pt1 | contig 13400 bp, 11 predicted proteins | sample PEATcosm2014_Bin_25_FD_121104 | JGI IMG/M metagenome (GOLD analysis project Ga0181516, IMG submission 121104) | Peatland microbial communities from MTU Mesocosm Facility, Houghton, MI, USA - PEATcosm2014_Bin01_10_metaG | ecosystem: Environmental > Terrestrial > Soil > Wetlands > Peat | place... | reverse complement strand
GATCCACAACGCCGGTCACGCGATTCTTCAACAGGGTTACGCCGCTGGTTTGCAGACTGGTGCCGGCCTCGAACAGGTCGCCGCCCGCCGCCACATCCAGCACATGCGACACCGCGATGCCGACATGCCGGTTGCCTTCGCGGCAAACCACGACAATGATCTGCGCCTCGGGGTCGTTCTGCACCGCGGCCAGAACGCCGCCGGAATCCTCCACCGGCAGCAACTGGCCTTCGAAGTTCAGCACCGGGCGATAGCCGATGTATTCGATCCGCGACACCGGGAGCTGTTCGATGCGGAGAACCTCGGCCAGCGGAACCGCGGCTTGACGGCCGGCCGCTTCCACCAGCAGGTATTCCAGGCTCTTGCCGGCGTCCACTTCGCTCTCGCCGTCCGCCAGGCGGGTCGCTTCTCCGCCGCTCATGGTCACGCCGGCTTTCAATGCGATCGAGCCGGGATCGAGAATCAGCGCCAGGTCGGCATTGCCCAGCACGGTGGCGCCAGAGTAGAGGCCGATGTCCTTGAGCACGGCGCTGAGCGGCTTGACGACGATCTCTTCCGGATCGTCCAGCCCGTCGACCACCAGGCCGAAGCGCCGGCCGTCGGCGTCGAGCACGGCAATGAAGTTGTCGCGCTCGTTGGCGAGTTTGTGTTCGCGGCCCGGCACCAGAAGGCGATCGAGAAAGACCAGCGGCAGCAGTTTTCCGCGCAGTCGGTAAAGGGGCGCATCTTCAATCCACTCGATGGCGGTGGCTGCCTGGCCCGGCGGAATATGCACAAGCTCGGAAAGCGCGCCCTGGGGCAGTGCGAAGCTCTGGTCCACGCTGCGCACAATGAGCGCCGGAATAATGGCCAGGGTGAGAGGAATGCGCAGGCGCAGCGTGGTGCCCTTGCCTGCCCGCGAGTCGATCTCCACTTTGCCGCCGATTTTCTCCACGTTGGTGCGGACCACGTCCATACCCACGCCGCGCCCGCTCACATTGGTCACCACAGCCGCGGTCGAGAAGCCGGGCAGGAAGATGAGCTGCAGCAGTTCCCGCTCGCCCAGCAAGGCCGCGCGTTCCGGAGTAATCAGCCCGCGCTCGATTGCTTTCTGGCGGACCTTGTCGACGGCGATGCCGGCGCCGTCGTCGCTGATTTCGATAATGACGTGGCTGCCCTCCTGGGCGGCGCGCAACTTCAGCGTACCCTCGGGATCCTTGCCGGCGGCGATGCGGACATCGGGCGATTCAATGCCGTGGTCGAGCGAGTTACGGACCGCGTGCGTCAGCGGGTCCTTGATGGCCTCAAGAAGGCTCTTGTCGAGTTCGGTGTCCTGGCCATCGACCTGGAGCCGCACGCGGCGATCGAGAGACTGGGAGAGATCGCGCACAATGCGCGGAATTTTGGAGAAGATGTTCGACACCGGCTGCATGCGCGCCTTCATCACGGACTCGCGCAGGTCGGCAGTGACCATGTCGAGGCGGCGGGAAAGCATGGTCAGGTTGGGGTCGGCGGCGGTGGCCTGTAGCACCTGGTTCCGCGTCAGCACCAGTTCGCCCACCAGGTTCATCATGCGGTTCAGCAGGGTTACGTCGACGCGGAGTGTGCTTTCTGCGGCGGTTCCGGCGATCGCGCGCGGCCGGGTAGGATCTGCTTCGGCGGCAACGGTGGCTTCTGCCGGGCCGGATGCCGGCGCGGGCGGCGGAGCGGAAGGTGGTGGTGGCGGCGCGGAGTGAGCTTCCACCGGTACAGGCGGAGGAGCCGGGGCAGCTTGAGGAGCTTCGACGCCCCCGCCGGCCCGCATGCGCGCCGGCTGGCGTACCTGGGCCGGCGCCTGCAACTCTTCCAGCATGGCGATGAGGGCGGCGTCCTCGCCTTCGCCCTCGCCGGCTTCGGTCTCGATGTTCTTCAAGATGCAGCGCAGCGAGTCCAGCAGTTTCAACAGGCCGGTAATGATCTTGCCGTCGGCCGCGAGCTTTCCTTCGCGAAGCAGCCCAAGCAGATTTTCCCCGGCGTGGGCCAGCTTTTCCAGGCGCTTGAAGCCCAGAAATCCGGTGGTTCCCTTAATGGTGTGCACCGACCGGAAGATCTCCGCCAGCAAGCCGGTTTCGTTGGGCCGTTCTTCCAGGTCGGTGAGGCACCGCTCCATGCGGTCCAGGCCTTCCTGGCTTTCGATCAGAAATTCCCTTGTCAGTTCGTCCATCGTCCCCACTCATCCGCCCCGGCGCGATGACCGTCCCCGGCCGGGAAGCACTCATGATCTTTATCGGAGCGATGCCGCTCAACTTGAGCGATGGGAAAAAATGTGCGCCGACGGGTAGTGTACAGGGGCCGGGCAATCCATTAGCCTCAACAGAGAGAGCAAATCAGAAGGGAAGACGCGATGAACGCGACCAACGTCTCCGAAGCGGCTCTGGCCGAGCTGATGGAGCAGGCCCGCCAGGCGGCAAAGCACTCGTATTCGCCCTATTCGGGCTTTAAAGTGGGCGCGGCGCTGTTGTTAAGCAACGGCGAATTCGTGACCGGAACCAACGTGGAGAACATGAGTTTCGGACTGACCATCTGCGCCGAGCGATCCGCGGTGATGCAGGCGGTTTCCCGTTTTGGCCCGCAGATTCGGATTCATGCAGTAGCCGTCGCCAACCTGAACCAGGCCGCCAGCCCGCCCTGCGGCGCTTGCCGCCAGGTGCTGAGCGAGTTCACCCTGCCGCAGGCGCCGGTGATCTTTCCGGCGGCGGAGAGCGAGCGCACCATGGAATTCACTGAGTTGCTGCCGATGGCCTTCGAACTTTCCACCAAACAGGACTGAAACCGATGAATCAAAGCCACACCGCGGGGTCCGCCGCCTCGGTCGCCTCCCCTTTGCACGTGATTGACCTGATACGGAAGAAACGCGACGGCGGCGCCCTGGATGCGCGCGAAATCGCCTTCCTGGTCGCGGGAGCCAGCACCGGCGCCATCCCACTGGAGCAGCTTTCGGCATGGCTGATGGCGGCGTGGCTGCGCGGCCTCTCCCTGGACGAAACCCGCGCGCTGACGCTGGCCATGCGCGACTCGGGAGAGATATTCTCTCCCGCCCGGCTGGGCAAAACCGCGGTCGACAAGCACTCGACCGGCGGCGTGGGCGACAAGACCAGCTTCCTGGTGGCTCCGTTGGCGGCCGCCTGCGGCGTGGCCGTGCCCATGATCAGCGGACGCGCGCTTGGCCATACCGGCGGCACGCTTGACAAGTTGGAGGCGATTCCCGGCTACCGGACGGCGCTTACACTGTCTGAATTTGAAACAGTTCTCATGAGCTGCGGGGCGTCCATCGTCAGCCAGACGCCCACGCTGGCGCCCGCCGATCGAGTGCTCTATGCGCTCCGCGACCGCACCGGCACGGTGGAGAATTCCGGCCTGATCTGCGCTTCGATCCTGAGCAAGAAGCTTGCCGCCGGGCTGGACGCGCTGGTGCTGGATGTGAAGACCGGTTCCGGAGCCTTTTTGCGCAACCGCGACGAAGCGGAATACCTGGCCGCGTTGATGGTGGCCACCGCGGAGGCTGCGGGAACCCGCACCGTGGGGCTGATGACCGACATGGGGCAGCCGCTGGGGCGGATGGCCGGCAACTGGATCGAGCTGGTTGAGTCCGTCGAATTGATGCGCGGCCTGCGCCCGGAGGGCAGCGAGGACCTACGCGAGTTGTCGCTCGTACTTGCCGGATGGATGATCCATCTCGGGGGCAAGGCCGAGACCCCGGAGGCGGGCCGCACTCTGGCTGAGTCGGCCCTCGGCGACGGCTCGGCGCTGCGCGTCTTCCTGGCGATGGTGGAGGCGCAGGGGGGCGACGTCTCCTGCTTCGACGACCTGGCAGGATTCCACAAGCCGGGGGCGACGCTCGAACTCAACGCATGGGCCGGCGGCTACATTTCGGCCATGGACACCACCGCGCTGGGTTGGGCCGTGCAGCGCACAGGCGCCGGCCGCGAAAAGGCCGGAGAGCCGGTCGATCCGCACGCCGGCATCGTCTTCCATGTCAGGCGCGGAACCCTCGTGGAAGTGAACCAGCCGGTCGCCACCCTCTATGCCACCCATCCGGAGATGCTGGCTGAGCCGGTGGAACTCATCAAGCAGGCGATCGAGTTCTCTCAGACACCGCCCGACAAGGTACCCCTGGTGAGCCGGATCTTCACCCGCTCTGAAGCCGACGCGCACCTCCAAAGTGCGATAAGGTAAGTCAGTGCTCCCTAGTCCCTAGTCCCTAACCCCTAACCCTGCATTCAAGGAGCCGTTTTGGATCGATTCACGGGTGTGTTGGGAATTCTGGCCGTGCTGCTGGCGGCCTGGCTGGGCTCCACGGACCGCAGGCGCATCCGCTGGCGCACGGTGGCATGGGGCATCGGCCTGCAACTGGTGTTTGCCTTCATCGTTCTTCGCTTCACCTACGGACAGGCCGCGCTGGAGTGGGCCGGCGACGTGGTCAAGTCCATGCTGGCCTCCACTTATGCGGGAACCAGGGTGCTGTTTGGGCCGCTCGGGGTTCCGGACGGCACATCGCTCGGCTCCATCTTCGCCTTCCAGGTGCTGCCGACGATCATCTTCATCTCAGCGTTTTTCGCCGTGCTTTACCACATTGGCTTGATGCAAATCATCATTCGCGCCCTGGCCTGGGTCATGCTCAAGACCATGCGCATCTCCGGCGCCGAGAGCATGAACGTGGCGGCGTCGATCTTTATGGGCCAGACCGAAGCCCCGCTCACCATCCGGCCATTTCTGGCGGGCGCCACGCGCAGCGAACTGATGACCATCATGACCAGCGGCATGGCGCACGTCTCCGGCGGCATCATGGCCATGTACATTGCCCAGGGCGTGGAGCCACGCCACCTGCTGGCCGCCGTCATCATGACCTCGCCGGGCACCATTGTCATGGCCAAGATGCTGGTTCCCGAGACCGGCGTCCCGGCCACTGAGGGCAGGGTCGTGATTCCCAAGGACGAGCAACACAAGGACGAAAACCTCATCGGCGCCATCGCCCGCGGCACCATCGATGGCGGCAAGCTCGCCTTCAACGTGGGCATCATGCTGGTGAGCTTTCTGGCGCTGGTCGCCCTGCTCGACCACACCCTGGGCTGGGCTCACGGCCTCAACTACATGCATTGGCTCCCGGCAAGCCTCGGCCAGATCCTCGGCTTCGTCTTTGCCCCCATTGCGTGGCTCATCGGCGTCCCATGGCGCGACTGCGGCGCCATCGGCAACCTGCTGGGTACGCGCATGGCGCTGAACGAAGTGATTGCCTACATCTCGCTGGGAGCGCAAAAGGCTGCTCTGGCGCCAAGATCGTTCACCATCGGCACCTTTGCCTTGTGCGGCTTTGCCAATCTCGGTTCCATCGGCATGCAGATCGGCGGCATCGGCGCGCTGGTTCCCGAGCGCCGCAACGACCTGGCCAAACTCGGCGTCCGCGCCATGCTGGCCGGCACCATGGCCAACCTGATCTCGGCTTCGATTGCTGGCGTATTTCTGGGTTAGCTGCCCTATGTCCGCGGCGCGCGATCGTAATTAGGCGCCAGTTATCCTCGACTTATCAACGATCGAGCCTGGATTGGTTGCGCGGGCGGCAACCCATGGTGGCACACTAGAGACATGCTGAATGCCAGAAGGACGCTGCCCGACATTCTTCTTATCGACGACGACCTGGTAAGCCGGGAGGTGATGGCCACCGTGCTCACTATGGGCGGTTTCTCAGTTCACACGGCGGAGAGCGGGGATGCGTCCCTGGCCTTGCTGACGCGGGGAGAAGTAACTCCCGGCTTGGTCCTGGTGGATGCGCAGATGCCCGGTTTAAGCGGGGCTTCGCTCGTGGAAGAGTTGCGCACGCGGACCCAGGCCTGCATTTTTGCCATCAGTGCCAGCGAGCCGGGCGCCGCGTTGTCGGCCGCATGCGACGGTTTTCTGTTGAAGCCGTTCGACGATCGGCAATTGACTTCTCTGTTGGAAAGATGCCAGGCGGGACGCGTCTCCGCCTCGGGCGCAGACAAACCGCGGCCATCTTCGGGCGAAACAGGCCCAACACCGACCGCCGCCGATTCCACCGCGCCAATCATCGACGCGAAGACGCTGGACGAACTGCGCGAGGTGATGTCCGAGGACGGCGTCCGCAAGATCTACGCCGCGCTGGTGAGCGATTTGAAGCGCCGGCACACAGCCCTGGAAGGGGCTTTTGAAAAGGGCGATCGCGCCGAGTTGCGGCGTATCGGCCACGCTATCAAAGGCGGCTGTGGCATGGCGGGGGCGGCTCAGGCCGCGCGCCTGGGCGCCGCAATCGAAGGTAACCAACTGGATAACAAGGCGCGGATACTCGGCGATTTAGCCAGCGCCATCAAAAACCTGGAGCGTATGCTGGACTCTGATTTCCCTTTGTAGAAACATGAGTTCTGGAGGTTGCCCGTTCCCGTGGATCGCACTGTCCGAATCGTACTGGCCGACGACCATCCCGTAGTTCGCATTGGCGTGGCCAACATGCTTACCCTCAAGGACGGCTTCGAGGTTGTGGGCGAAGCCTCGGACGGCGATGAAGCCATTACGCAGACCCTAGAGTTGGAGCCGGACATCCTGTTGCTGGACGTGCAGATGCCGCGGCTTCCAGGCCTGGAGGCGATGCGGGCCATCATGAATGGCACGCCGACGGTCAAAATCCTGCTGCTTACCTCCACCATCACCACGCAGCAGATCATTGAGGCGCTGCATATCGGCGCCCGCGGCATCGTGCTCAAGGACGCGCTGGCCGGGCACCTGCAGACGGCCATTCGCACCGTTTTCAACGGAGATTACTGGATCGGCGGCAAGCGCGTCATCAATCTCGTCTCCGCGCTGCACGACCTGATGCAACAGGCAGCCGTGCCGGCGCGCAAGACCTACGGACTGACACCGCGGGAACTGGAAGTGGTGGGTTCCATCGTCGAGGGCTGCAGCAATCGCGACATCGCCAAGCAGTTCAGCTTGAGCGAGGAGACCGTGAAGCGCCACTTGTCGAACATCTTCGACAAGACCGGCGTGTCGACGCGGCTGGAACTCGCGCTCTTCGCCATTGCGCATCACCTGGTGGAGACGCCGTAACATTTACCCGCCGGGGGAGCCTCTTTGGATGGGAGCGCCATGTGCTATATTGACCTCATCCGGAAAGGCAAAATGCCACTCAAGTCCAGTGCTGGGACCCGCTTGCACGTGCTGGCTCTCGATGGTGTGCGCGGTCTCGCGATCCTGCTGATTCTGGCGCAGCATCTTCTGGGGTCGAATCTTCAAACCGGCAAACGGTTCGTCGACGCGATGAGCGCAATTCGCAATTCAACGTGGGTCGGCGTCGATTTGTTCTTTGTGCTTTCAGGATTTCTGATCACCGGCATCCTGTACGATTCGGTTTCCAGCGGCGGCTACTTCAAGAACTTTTATGCGCGGCGCGTGCTGCGCATTTTCCCCCTCTATTACGGATTTCTGCTGCTCCTCTTGTGCCTGACGCGTCCGCTCCATCTGCGTTGGAACGGAATGCAATATATCCTGCTTACCTATACGCAGAACCTTGGCATATTCACCAGGGATTACACCATGTTCCGGCCGGCTCCGTTCCTCAACTTGAATCATTTCTGGTCGCTCGCGGTCGAAGAGCAGTTTTATCTTGTTTGGCCCTTGATTGTTTATTTTGTGCGGGACGCGCGCAAGTTGATTCCGACGGCGATTGCGCTCTCCGTCGGTGCGTTGATTTTGCGCATTGTGCTGGTTGCCCACGGGGCGCCCAATTACATGGTGTACGTGTTTATCGGGTGCCGGGCAGACTCGCTGATGATCGGCGGGGTCCTTGCCCTGCTGGTGAGGACCGGCGCGCGCCAAGCGGTGATGCGCTATTCCAAATTCGTGTTCCTGGCCGGGCTTGTTGTGCTCTCGTCGATCGGGATCTATCTCGGCGAGTTCGATCTAGACGATCGTTTTGTTCACACCTGGGGATACAGCCTGATTGCGATCGCCTTTGCCGGCCTCATTGGATCGACCCTTGCCCGGCCGGCCTGGACACGGCTGGCATTTGAAAACGGCTTTATGCGTTTTTTTGGAAAGTACAGCTATGGGCTGTATGTCTTCCACTATTCCGTGGATGCCGCTTGCACGGCCACATTGCGCAAATGGCTGGACGCGAACCTGCATTCAAAGGGGCTCGCCGTGGTATTGGGGAGCCTCGTCGTGGGCGGGATTTCGGTCGCGGTGGCGTTTCTCAGCTACCAGCTTTACGAGAAACATTTCCTCAAGTTGAAAGATTACTTTGAGCCGCGGTAGCCCGATGCTGCGGCCGTGTTGAAGTAATTTTCTTTCCGGTTCGGGAATAAATCCGGGGTTGCTCCAGTTATATCCGGTGAAAGGAGCAATCCATGAAGAAGTTATTCCACTGGCTGTTGCATCCACCGGTCCGGGGCCCCAAGTCAATCCTGCTGTTGCGCCTCATGGCGGGGGGTGTCTTCTTCTGGGAAGGCATTCTGAAATTCGTCTACACCAACCAGGGTGTTGGACGATTTACCAAGCTCGGCCTGCCCTTTCCGCACTTCACTGCAAACTTTGTCGGCGGCCTTGAGATTGTGGGCGGATTGCTGCTGCTCTCCGGCCTGGCCACGCGGCTCATTGCGCTGCCGTTCATCTTCGAGATGATCGTTGCCATCCTCACGACCAAGATTTCCCTCTTCCTGGGAACCTCGCCGTTGCCCCTGCCGCCGGCGCCCCCGAAGGTCGGCTTCTGGGCGGTGTTGCACGAGATCCGGTCGGACTATGCGCAGATCCTGACCAGCATCTTTCTGCTGGTAAACGGGCCGGGCCGCTGGTCGCTGGATGCGCGTTTGGCCCGAAATCACCAAGCGGACGGCGTGGAAACTGCCGCGGACGCAACCAGGCCGCACCCGGCAGCCAACGCCGCGGACTGAGTTCGCATCCAAGAGCGGATTGAGTCCAGAATTCAAGCGGTGAGGTAGACTGTCCCTGCTGTGGCTGATAACACCCCGGATACCGGTACGTTTGAAGAGTTGGCGATGCCCCACTTCGCCAAACTCTACAACTTTGCTTATTGGCTGACCCAGAATCGCGCGTCGGCCGAAGACCTGGTGCAGGAAGCCTTCATGAAGGCGCTGAAGGGCTTTTCTACCTACCAGCAGGGAAGCAATTTTCGCGCCTGGATCTATCGCATCCTGCGCCATACCTTTCTGACCACGCAGGCGGGCATTCGCGCCTCGGCGAGCGTTTCTTACCAGACCGAGGCCGACGGATACGAGCCGGAGGCCTACGGTACGCCGGAATCGGTGCTGCTGGCGCGCGTTGACCGGGAACGCATCCAGGAGGCGTTGGAGGATTTGCCGCTCAACTTCCGCGAGGTCCTGCTGCTGTGCGATCTCGAGGAGATGACCTACAAAGAGATCAGCCAGACCCTTGGCTTGCCGATCGGGACGGTCATGTCGCGGCTGTCGCGGGCGCGCTCCGCGCTGCGCACGCTGCTGGTGGCGCCAAGGCGCGTGCGGGAGGCTCCGCCCGCGCCCGCTCCTGTGCAGGCTTCGGCGCCGGTCCCGGCGCCTGCGCCGGCCGTGCCAACCCCGGCAACTGCTCCGCAGGCTGCGGCGGCGCCAGCAGCGTCGCCGCCTTTGACGATTGTGGAGGCGCCGGCTCGGCCCGCGACTCCGCAGTTCGCCGCCGACGCGGGCGCGCCATCCGCTGAGCCGATCCTCATCAAGTTGGAGATCGACGACGTGCCGGACCTGCCCGCGGACTGGGAAGACCTGCCCGACTTGCCGCGGCGCGCCACCTTTGACGACGTGCCGGAGATGCCCCACTACCACGACATGCGGCTGAAGTTTGACGACGAGGATGAGAGGCCCCTGGAATGAGCCACGACATCTGGTTAGGTTGGCTGGACGCGTACGTTGACGGCAGCTGCACGCAGGAGGAACTCGAAGGGATCGAGGACCATCTGCGCAACTGCCCGGCCTGCGCCACGGACACGCTGGGGCGGCTGCAGATGAAGATCGCCACCCGCGCCGCCGCCGTGCGCTATACCCCCTCGGCGGAGTTTCGCACCCGGCTGGAAAAGCGGGTGAAGGTGAGCCGCAAGCCGCTGTGGGAGATTCCCTGGGTGCGCGCCGCCGCCGCTGCCGCCGCCGTGCTGCTGCTGGCGGTTGTCGGGTTCGTTATGCTGAGCCGGCAGTCGGCGCGGAACCAGGCGGTTGCGCAACTGCTCGACATCCACGTGGCCACCACGGCGAGCACCAACCCGGTGGACGTGGTTTCAACCGATCAGCACACTGTGAAGCCGTGGTTCCAGGGCAAGTTGCCGTATACCTTCAACCTGCCCGATCTGACCGGTACACCCTTCAAGCTGCAGGGCGGGCGGATGGTCTATTTCCGCCACAACCCGGGGGCGCAGCTTGTCTACGACCTGCACAAGCACGAGATGTCGGCCTTCATCCTGCAGGAGCAGCCCGGGGTGACCCCGCCGGGAGCGGGCGTGAGCGCGGGCAAAGACAAGGGATTCAACACGGAGACCTGGAGCCAGGGCGGGCTGCGCTACGTGGTGGTGAGCGATGCCGCGCCCGGCGACGTGCATGCGCTGGGGGATTTGCTGCGGGCGGCAGGGAACCTGTAATCCAACCAACCAGGCGTACCTGCCAGGCCGCAAAAAGCCGCTTGGGCTCAAAAGTCAGGGGCCGGCACAAAGCCGGCCCCTGATCCCTGATCCCTGATCCCTAACCCCTAACCGCTGCTTTTTCAGTAACGGTAGTTCTCCGCCTTGTAAGGCCCTTCCACCGGCACGCCCAGATACTCGGCCTGCTTGGCAGAAAGCGTAGTCAGCTTCACGCCGATCTTTTCAAGATGAAGCCGGGCCACTTCCTCGTCCAGCTTCTTGGGCAACACATAGACGCCCACCTTGTACGTGTCCTTGTTAGCCCACAGGTCAAGCTGCGCCAGCGTCTGGTTGGCAAAGCTGTTGCTCATCACAAAGCTGGGATGGCCGGTGGCGCAGCCCAGGTTCACCAGCCGTCCCTCGGCCAGCACAAAAATGCCGTGCCCGTCGGGGAAGGTGTAAAAGTCCACCTGCGGCTTGATGTTGAGCTTGGTCACACCGGGCTCTTCGTTCAGCAGGTCCATCTGGATCTCGTTGTCGAAGTGGCCGATGTTGCACACGATGGCCTGGTCCTTCATCTTCTTCATGTGGTCCAGGGTGATGATGTCCACATTGCCGGTCGTGGTCACGTAAATGTCGCCGCGGCCCAGCGTCTCCTCGACCGTGGTCACTTCGTAGCCTTCCATCGCCGCCTGCAAAGCGTTGATGGGGTCGACTTCCGTCACGATGCAGCGGGCGCCCATGCCGCGCAGCGAGTGCGCGCAGCCCTTGCCCACATCGCCGTAGCCGCAGATCACCGCGACCTTGCCAGCAACCATCACGTCGGTGGCGCGCTTGATTCCGTCTGCCAGCGACTCGCGGCAGCCGTAGAGATTGTCGAACTTCGACTTGGTCACCGAGTCGTTCACGTTGATGGCCGGAACCAGCAGCTTGCCCTGCTCCATCATCTTGTAGAGCCGGTGCACGCCGGTGGTGGTCTCTTCCGAGACGCCGCGCCATTCCTTGACCACCTTATGCCAATGCTTTGGATCGTCGGCGTAAATCTTCTTCAACAGGTCCTTGATCACCTGCTCTTCGTGGTTGCCTGAAGGCGTGTCCACCCACTTGTCGCCCTCTTCCAACTCGTAGCCCTTGTGGATGAGCAGGGTCACATCGCCGCCGTCGTCGACCACCAGTTGCGGCCCCGTGCCGCCCTTGTGGCTCAGCGCCTGGAACGTGCACCACCAGTACTCTTCCAGCGACTCGCCCTTCCACGCGAACACCGGAACCCTGGCGGCGGCGATGGCCGCGGCAGCATGGTCCTGCGTGGAGAAGATGTTGCAGCTTGCCCAGCGAACGTCGGCGCCCAGGCTCGTCAGCGTCTCAATCAGCACGGCGGTCTGGATGGTCATGTGCAGCGAACCGGTCACGCGCACCCCAGCCAACGGCTTGGCGGCGGCGTGCTTGTTCCGGATCGACATCAAGCCCGGCATCTCGTGCTCGGCAATGGTAATTTCTTTCCGGCCCCAATCGGCCAGCGCCAGGTCGGCTACTTTGTAATCCAGGTTCGCAACTTCAAGCGTGGGTGTCGCCATTCAATTCTCCTTCGGGAAGTCCGCGGCGTGACCTTTTGTTTTATCGTCACATCGTGATATCTTGATATCTAACAGATTCGCCCTATGCCGTCAATCGTAAAAACTCTCCGCGCCGCCGCCGACCCAAATCGGCTCCGCATCCTGTTGCTTTTGCAGGAAGAGGAACTGTCGGTGGCCGAGCTGCAGGAAATTCTCGTCATGGGACAGAGCACCATCTCGACGCACCTGTCGCAGCTCAAGCAGGCGGGCCTGGTCGACGATCGCCGCACCGGCAAAAGCAGCCTCTACCGATTTACCCCCACCGGCGGCAGCCCTTTGGACGGCATTCTCACCCAGGCCCGAGCCGAGATTCCCGAAGCCGCGCCCGACCAGGCCGCCATGCGCGGCGTGCTGAAAAAGCGCCAAGACAAGATGCGTGTCTTTTTTGACAGCGTCGCAGGCCGCCTGGGCCGGGACTACGTGCCGGGCAAAAGCTGGCGGGGCCTGGCCGAAACCCTGCTGCGTCTGCTGCCGCCCCTCACCATCGCCGACATGGGCGCCGGCGAAGGCGCCTTTGCCCTGCTACTGGCCCAACAAGCCAAAAAAGTGATCGCCGTCGACAGCTCCGCCAAAATGGTCGAAGTTGGCCGCGAGCAGGCGCAGCGCTACGGCGTCGAAAACGTCGAGTACCGCCAGGGCGACATGGAGGAGATCCCGATTGCCGACGCCGAGGTCGACCTGGTCTTCTTTTCGCAGTCGCTGCATCACGCGCTGCACCCGGAGCGCGCTGTTGACGAGGCAAGCCGCATCCTGCGCCCCGGCGGCCGCGTGGTCATTCTCGACCTCGTCAAGCACCGTTTCGAAGAGGCGCGCGAACTCTACGCCGACGAGTGGCTGGGCTTCAGCGAAGCCGAAGTCGAGGCCATGCTCGCGAAGTCGGGCTTTGGCAACATCCAAACCTCGGTGGTACACAAAGAGGCGGAGACGCCGCAGTTTCAAACGCTGCTGGTGATGGGCCACAAGCCCACAGAAGTGAACTAGAATGCGGTGCAGCCCACAAGCGCCGGAAGGGATTCGATGGCTCCAAAACAGCAAGCTGCGCCTGCCACTGAAATCGCCGCGAAGCCCGTGCGCCTCACCCACGCCCGCCGCGCCGCCATCCTCAAAGCCCTCGCCGATCCGCGCCGCTTCGAGCTCCTCGAGCGCATTGCCAATGCCGGCTGCCCACTGGGCTGCACCGCCGCCCG
>Ga0181516_10002381_pt1 | contig 13401 bp, 18 predicted proteins | sample PEATcosm2014_Bin_25_FD_121104 | JGI IMG/M metagenome (GOLD analysis project Ga0181516, IMG submission 121104) | Peatland microbial communities from MTU Mesocosm Facility, Houghton, MI, USA - PEATcosm2014_Bin01_10_metaG | ecosystem: Environmental > Terrestrial > Soil > Wetlands > Peat | place... | reverse complement strand
GGCCACCGTGGCTATTGGGGCCATCCGTTCCATGGGGGCCACTGGCACCGCTGAGCGGATCCAGAGCGCCGCCACGCCAATGGCGGCGCTCTCGTTCAGCGTGTGTTCAGTGGGGGTGCGCGGCCTGCCATTGCTTCACCGCCGCCATCGTATTCTCAACGTGCTTGTCGGGATCGAGAGCGGTATAGGCGTACAGCACCCTGCCCTCCGGTGAAATCACGTAGGAAGTGCGGTTGGCGAGCTTCGGATCGAGCCACAGCACAGCGTCGTAGGCCTTCATGATGTGGCGGTCCGGATCGGCGGCCACGGCGAACCTGTTGCGGCACTCGCTGACCGAGAATTTATTCAGCGTGTCGATGCTATCGTGGGATACCCCGATCACCGTGGCGCCCAGCGCCTCGAATTGCGGCGTCGCCTCGGCGAATTCGTGCGCCTCGATGGTGCAGCCCTTCGTGAAGGCGGCCGGATAGAAGTAGAGAACCACCGGCCCTTTCTTCAAAGCGGCTGCCAGGGAGAAGTCGAACGGCTGCCCGGCCAACGAAGCCTGGGTACTGAAGTCCGGCGCCGCATCCCCGACCTTCAGCGCCGCCAGCACCCCGCCGGACCAGGCGCCCATCAGCGCCGCCAGAATCCAAGCGCGATTCATCTGATGTAGCCGCATTGCTAAGGGCCCTCCACGGTGGCGCCGGCCGCGCGCAACCTGGCGAGCGGTCCGTTCGGTGACAGCAGATCATAGATGGGCCGCATTGCAAAGCTCACCCGCTCGTTCGTCAGCGCCGCGTCAGCCGCGCTGTCCCAGCCGCTGGCCGCGCGGTCGAACAATTCCTTGATGCGCGGCGCGTTCGACAGCGCACTGACGCAGGCTTCGCGCTGATCCGGAAAGTTCAGCTGCCGCAATCGATCCACATCGCCAACGGCCCAGGCACGACCTCGCTCCTGCATAGTCGGCAGATCGGTTTCGAGGCGGGTCACAGTGGTCTCGAGGCAGCTCACCTCGACGCTCGGCGGCAGCGCGCTCACTTCTTTAAGCGCACCGGAAGGATCCTGCACCTTGAGTTCCGGGCGCGTGACCGGGACGTGGCGCTTGGCCGCGAGCTTGAGCACCGTGCGCTCCACCTCGTCGCGCCCCGTGAGTCCGGCGGCATCCACCGCTTTTTCGTACAGCCGCAGCGCGGCGAACGAGGGTCGCAGCTCCTCGATACTCGAGTCGTTGCGGTCAAACCGCGCCTTGAGCACCTCGAAGCGCGCATACAGCTCCGGCGGCAGCCAATCCTTGAGCTGGGTGCGGCTCGGATTCTTCTGTGTGCTGCGCCACTGGAAATACAACCGGATCATCGCGATCGGCCCGATGCCAGCGGATACCGACGGACCGCTGGCGAGCAGCTGCTGCGACTGACCGAGCGCGGATTCAACCTCGCTCGAGCGCCAGATCATCTTGCGCGGCACATGATTCAGTGTGCCGAGCACCCACAGCACGTTACCCCCGCGCGTGACTTTCCACAGCCGCGGACCCGGCCGCTCGCCGGAAACCTCGATCTCCTCGATCGTCGGTTCGATGGTCGGTGTCGGAGTCGACGTCCCGGCGGCCGGATTGATCCATGCGCTCAGCGCCAATGCGGCCGCGAGGATCAGCTGCCGTGCTCGGCCTTCCATTTCTTGACGGCGGCCATCGTGTTGGTGACGTGCTGATCGGGACTGAGATCGGTATAGCTGTAGATGATCTTGCCATCCGGCGCGATCACGTAGGAGGTCCGGTCGGCATAGAGCGGATTCTTGGCCAGAATCGCGTCGTACGATTTCATGATGTGCTGATCCGGATCCGCCGCCACGGCAAACTTGTTGCGGCACTCGGTGACCGAGAACATGTTGAGCTTGTCGATATCGTCGTGCGAGACACCGATCACGGTGGCGCCGAGGGCCTGGAAGTCCGCCGTGGCCTCGGCGAACTCATGCGCCTCGACCGTGCAGCCCGGGGTGAAAGCCGCGGGATAGAAGTACAGCACCACCGGGCCCTTCTTCAGCGCCGCGGCCAGTGAGAAATTGAACGCCTTGCCGGCCAGCGAGGCCTGGGTGCTGAAGTCCGGGGCCTTGTCGCCCGGCTTCAGGGCCGCCATGGCCAGAGTGGTGCAGCTCGCCAGTGTGAGCAGTGCCAACGAGCGCTTCATGTCGACTCCTTCAGGTGTGACGGCGGGATGGCGATTATCGTTGCCGGGCGCCTGCACCGCAATCAGACACCTAGGCACCTCCCGGCGCATCTAAAGCTGGCCTTGGCCGCAACCGGCGGGTTGCCGTGAATTCGAGCGGGAGGTGCTGGACGTGTCAACCAATCGGTTGCCACATGCAACCAGAAGGTTGACACCGCCGCGAACCCTTACGCCAAATTGACGCAACCATTCGGTTGCGCGCCGGGTGCGGAATCGGCCTTCGCCTCGCGACGAAATTCCGCGATCACCTCCGGCACGGCCGATTCGTTCAGCGGCGCCATCAGGTGCACGCCGGCGACGCCGGGAATGGACTGATAATCGTGCATCAGCTCGAGGCAGATGCGCTGTCCCTCGGTCTTCGGATCGGAGGCGGCTTCCAGACGCGCGATCAGCGGCTCCGGAATAATCGAGCCGAACAGCTTGTCGCGGATCCAGCGCGCCGAGCGCGCCGAGGCCAGCGGCGCGATCCCGACGATCAGGAACAGCTTGTCGGGCAATCCGTACTCGGCGAGCCGCGCCACGTAGCGGCGCAGCACCTGGGGATCCATGCAGAACTGCGTCTGCACGAACTGCGCGCCGGCGTCGAGCTTGCGCAACAGCGAGCTCGGCTTCCACTCGGGGGCCGGATCGATCGGCATATCGGCCCCACCGAGGAAGAAATTGATGCGACCCTTGATCTCGCGCCCATGCGGCAGCTGGCCGCGATCGCGCATCAAGGCGGCCGTGTGCAGCAGCGCGCTGGCATCCAGATCGAACACCGCTTTGGCCTCGGGCTGATCGCCGGCACTCGGGTCATCGCCGCGCAGCGCCAGCAGGTTGGTGACGCCCTGCGCCGCCGCGCCAAGCAGCAGACTCTGCAGCGCGATGCGGTTGCGGTCCCGGCAGGTGATCTGCAGGATCGGCTCGAGTCCGTTGCGAACCATCAGCGCGGCCGCCGTCAAGGTATCCAGGTGTGCACGCGCACTGGCGCCGTCGGTGACGTTGACCGCGTCGGCCAGTTCGCGCAACGGCAGTGCGCGCTCGAGCAGATCCTGCGGGTCGGCTGACAGGGGCGGTGTGAGCTCGGCCGTGATCGCGAATCTACCGGCGCGCAGGCACCGTTCCAGAGCTCCGCTGCTCATCGTCGTGGGGTCTCGTAGAAGGAGTCAGGGAGCGGAAGTCTACCAGTTGTAGTCGACCGACAGCGCCAGGACGCGCTGGTTGGTTTCCTCGACAATCGGACTGCGTTTCGGGCTGCCCCTGAACTGACTGAAGGCCGCATCGAGATTCAGCAGCCAGCGCGGCGTGAGGAACTTTGTGGCGCTGAAACCGACGCCTGCCTCAACGGTGCCGTTGTGATTGATCTCGAACACCGGATGGCCCGATGCGGCGGACTGCTCGGGCGTGACACCGTAGAGCACCTGCATGTAATGGCGGGTCGCCAGCGTCAGCGATGGGCCGGCAAACATCACGAAGGTCCTTGAACTGCCGGGCAGCGGCGTATAGATCGCGATATCGCCCACGGCTCCCTGCGCTCCGCCCATGAACTGGCGTGCATCGACGCGCAGGATCAGCGGCAGTTTTCTCGAGATCACCCAGGAGGCGAACACCTTACCGACCGGCGCGACCCCGATATTTCCCATGCCGTGCAGATTGGCATAGTCCTGGCTCATATCGCGGCCCAGATCGTAGCCCAGCGCGACTCCCACGCGGTAATGATCCCCACGCAGGATGTTGTAGCCGATGCCTTCGCCCGTGCTGGCGAACGCGATATCGCGATAGTAGACATTGATGACCGGACCGCCCTCGATCCGGTACGCGCGCGAGCCGTCGTATGCCGGCTGCGCTTCGGAGGCCAGTCCCATGATCCGCCTGAACTCGGGCAGATCGGGGTCGAAAAGTCGGGCCAGGATGATGCCGCCGGAGTACTGCCACTCCTGCATCGGCGAGGGGGTCTGCGCCCATACGCCTTGCGAGTAGCAACCGCACAGTAGCAGCAACGGGAGCAGGCGTCGGCGCAGGATGGGGAATTGCATGGCCAATAACTATAGAGGTGATTCCGGACTGGCCTGAGATCCTCGGAGACTACTTTTTATGTAGGTATCCGCGTACGCGTATTCGCACGCACACGCTACAATCTTCTCACCAGCGCGCCTCATCAGCGGGCATTGAGCGGAGACATCACACCGTGGGCATCATTGATTCGCGCGTCATCAACATCGATGAACTGACACTGGAACACATTCAGAAGGGCGACATTTTTGAGACCCGCGGCGTGCGCATCGCACCGCTGCTGGGTGGCAAGGACCTGGGCTATTCCTATGATGTGGTGCCGCCGGGCAAATGCTCGTGCCCGTTTCACAGCCATCGCGCCGAAGAGGAGATGTTCTTCATCATCCGCGGCACAGGCACGCTCCGCTATGGCGATGAATCGCGCAAGCTGCGTGCCGGGGATGTGATCTGCTGTCCGACCGGTGGGCCGGAGACAGCGCACCAGATCGTCAATGACTCGGATGGCGAACTGGCGTATCTATCCGTTTCAACGAGGATGCCGGCGGAAGTCTGTGAATACCCGGATTCGAACAAGATCGGAGCTTTCGGCGGCGGGCTGCGTCATATGACGCGCTCCCAGGATGTTACCGACTACTGGACGGACGAAATCTAGCGGACGGACGAAATTTGGCTCTCTACTTGGGCTCCTTTGGCGCGGGCATGGGCAGCGGCCGACCCGCCTCGGGCTTCTTGCCCCGATCAACCGTGAACAACTCTGCGCGTCGGAACATCGCCGAGCAGCCGCAACACTCGCAGAAATCGGTCTTGTAATAGCCGCCGCCCTTGGGCACGACCACTTCGCGCCAGTTGGTCCCGGCACAGATGGGGCAAACGAACCGCATGCGTTGGAGCATGCCACAGGTACTGTATATCCATCCAGTCCCTAACGAGAAGAGATCGTGGCCGAGGATCCCTCGTCGGAAAGCGCGTCGATCTCAGCGGCAATCTCGTCGCGCTCTTCCTCGGGTTGATTCGCCTCGCTCTGATAGCGGCCCGGGATTGCATACGACTCTGCCAGTTCGGCGATGCCTCGCAGGAATTTCCAAATCGATATCATCGTTGCTCTCGCGGCACTCTCGATCCGATGCTACTCGATTCGTTAGACAACACAACCATTCGTTGAACCGAAAACGCGCGCTTCGAGTTAGCATCTGACATCTGAATTTACATAACATCGTGTTCCTCACATTTAATTGACTCTGCGATGCGCACACGCGATCCGCTTGCGACCGATGCAGCATCCGACCACGCGCTCCGGAAAGTGTTGAACCTGCGCGATCTGATACCGATGCAGATATTGATCGTGATTGGTCCGCTATCGCACGTCGACGAATCGTTTACAACCTGGTGCCGATCGTCGAGGTGGCGCGGCCGTGGCTCTTCGCGCTCGAAGTCGGCTCGGCAGCGCTGGGCATCAACCTGATCGGGGCTGCCATCTACTGGCGCGGTTCAAACTTACGTCGCCGCCCCCGCCCTCGGGTTAACGCTAACCCAGGCGACCGACCGATAGCATCTGAATGACCCGCCAGATGCCGATCACGCAGTAATACGACACGATATACGGGAGGGTGAAGTACAACACCGTCCGCGCGACCGTGCTCAGCGCCAGGCGCCACAGAGCGGGGTTTTCGCGTTCACTGTCCATGCGGCTCACGCTCCGCATTTGGCGCCTGAGAAAGCCGCGCCGGCAGTGATGCCGATCTCCTTATGAACAGCGAATCAATTCGACCGATTCACAGTTCGCCACTTGCGGTGCGCTGATACCTACGGATTGAGCCGGTCGATCTGCAGCGCCTGCGCGCCACCCTTGCCCGCGACGGTGCGGATCTCACCATAGAGATCGCCGCTTTGTGGCAACGGACTGCCCGTGGCGGATATCCGCGCCACCACCGACACGCTCTGCCCCGGCTGGACGGCGCGGGCGGCGACCATCGCATCGGCGGCCGACAGATCCACATCCTGCGGCAGCCGCATGTCACTGCGTTTGACGGCGAGCGGCGGTCCGCCGGACGGGGCGCGCACGAATACGAACAGCGAGGCGCCGGGGGGCACCTTGTCCGCGAGCGCCGGGCTCAGGGAGACGTGCAGATGGATGGCTGTGGCGGCATCCACTTCGCCGCGGCTCGGCGTCGATGCGGCCGACGCGAGCTGGGCATCGATGTCGTCGATCTGGTGCTGCAGCGCCACGCGGATGCTCTCCGGTGGCGACATCGTCAGCATGGCCTGGAAGCGCTGCTTCGCGAGCGCGAGGCGGCCATCCCGAAAGGCGAGCACCGCGCTGTAGAACAGTGCCTTCGCCGACTGCGGATCGAGCTGCAGGGCGCGCTCCAGGTACTCGCCGGCCTTTTCGCTCTGGCCGGAGTCCTCCTGCATCAGCAGCGCCTCGCCCATGCCGGCGAGTGCGGCCGCATTGCCGCCGACGCTCAGGCGATTGGCGCGCTGGTAGCAGCGCAGCGCCAGCGAGTAATTGCCGAGCCCGCCGTACGCCTGACCCAGCACCAGCCAGCCGGACTGATCATCGGGGTGTAGTTCCAGGTGCCGCGCGAGCGTCGAGATCGTCTGATCGTCGCTCGCCTGCGCCGGTGCGGCGCTCCAGTAATCCGCGCCCAGCCAGATGTAGAGACCGACGCCTGCCAGCAGCAGCACCAGCAGCGTCAACGCGGCGCTGAGCGGGGCACGCCCGCTCGAGCCTTTCGCGCGCAGTAACGGCAAGCCGATGAATGCAGCCGCCAGCAGGCTCAGCAGCAGCGCCAGGACGACAAACTGCGTCATGCGTCGAGCGACTCCTCGGTGTCCACGCCCACACGCTGCTGCCGATCGCGCAGCACCCGCACCGCGATGACGATGCCGAGCAGCATCAGCACGGCGGGCAGGCTCCAGAGCCACACCGTGCGTGCGTTGAAGCGGGGACGGAACAGGATGAACTCGCCGTAGCGCGATACCATGAGATCGCGGATCTGATCATCGGTCTGACCGGCGAGCAGCTGCTCGCGCACGTCGCGCCGCAGATCCGAGGCCAGGCCGACCGGCGAATCGGCCAGCGACTCATTCTGGCACTGCATGCAGCGCAGCTCGTGCGTCAGCGCCAGATAGCGCTGCTGCAGCACCGGATCGGCCAGGGGCGGGATGCTGTCGATGGCGGCCGCGCGCGGCGCGGGCAGCAGCGCGGCAAGCGCCAGCAAGGCAACCAGGATGCGCGCTTTCATAGCAGCCGCGACAGGAATTCCTGCTGCCAGACCTCGGCGGTCATCGCGCCAACGTGTTTGTAGACCACGGTGCCGGACGGGTTCACCAGGAATGTCTCAGGGGCGCCGTAGACGCCCCAGTCGATGGCGACCCGGCCCTCGCGATCGGCACCGATGCGCTCGTATGGGTTGCCGAGCTCGCTGAGCCAGGCGCGCGCCTTGTCATCGTCATCCTTCCAGTCGATACCGAAGATCGGCACCCTGCCCTGCTGCTTGATCATCAGCAGCGTCTCGTGCTCGGCCCGACACTCGGCGCACCAGGTGCCCCAGACATTGACCACCGACCAGTGGCCGCGGAGGGTCTGGGCCTGCAGTGGCGCGGATTCATCGAGCAGTCCGGGCAATGAGAACTGCGGCGCGGGCTTGCCGAGCAGCGGCGAGACGATGATGCCCTTCTGGGGCGCGTGATAAAGGCCCGCAATCAGCACCACCAGCAGCAGCATGAACGCACCCAGCGGCAGCACAAAGCGGGCCGCAGAGGTCGCAGATGTGTTCATGCCGCGCCACCGGGCGCGCCGGGCGCGGGCGCCGCGGCGCCGCTCGCTGGCGCACGCTCGGCCGCGCTCGCCCAGCCAGCCCCGCGCAGGCGGCGGCCCCAGACGACGATCACCCCGCCGATGGCCATCACCAGCGCCCCCAGCCAGACGAAACGGATCAGTGGCCGATACTGGAAGCGCAGGCTGAAGGCACCCGCACCGACATCATCACCGAGCGAGGCCAGCAGATCGCGATGCAGGCCGTCCGCAATCGCCGCCGTGGTCTGCACCGAGCCCTGCACCCAGAACCGCCGCTTCTCCGGGTGCAGCACCGTGACCGGCTCGCCGTGACGGGTCACGGTGATCGTGCCGCGCAGGCCCTCGTAGTTGGGGCCTTCGATATTGTCGACGCCATCGAAGCGGAAGCGGTAGTCGCCCAGCTCCGCCGCCCCGCCCGGCTTGAGTGCGATATCGCGCTCGAGCGTATTGGATTCGACGAAAGTGATCCCCAGCACGAACAGCCCCAGGCCGATGTGCGCCACCGTCATGCCGAGGATCGCCGGCGGGACACTCAGGCGCCGCCGCAGCCGATCCAGCGGATCGAGCAGCGATGACAGAATGATCCAGACCCCGAGCACCGCACCGATCGGCGTCAGCGGAATCGGATGCATGTAGACGCCGAACACCAGGGCGAGCGCCAGCGCCGCCGAGACGCCGAAGCTCACCAGCAACCGGCCGCGCGCATCGCTCAAGCCCCCGCGCCGCCAGCGGGCGTGGATTCCCAGCGGCAGCAGCGCCAGCAGCGGCACGATCGGCGTCAGGAAGCTGGGATTGAAGTAAGGCGGTCCGACCGAGAGCGTGCCGAGGTGCAGTGTGTCGGCGATCAGAGGCGCCATCGTGCCGCCGAACACGACCGCCGCGGCAATCACCAGCAGCAGATTGTTGAACAGCAGGAACGATTCGCGTGAGATCAGCTCGAAGCCGGCCGCCGATACCATCCGCGGCGCGCGCCAGGCGTAGAGCGCCAGCGCGCCGCCGATCATCACGATCAGGAAACCGAGGATGAAGATGCCGCGGCGCGGATCGGCGGCGAACGAGTGCACCGATACCAGTACGCCTGAGCGCACCAGGAAGGTTCCGAGCAGGCTCAGCGAGAAGGCCGCCACCGCCAGCAGCAGCGTCCAGCTCTTAAACAGTCCGCGCTTGTCGGTGACCGCAATCGAATGGATCAGCGCCGTGCCAACCAGCCACGGCATGAAGGACGCGTTCTCGACCGGATCCCAGAACCAGAACCCTCCCCAGCCGAGCTCGTAGTACGCCCACCAGCTCCCGAGCGCGATACCCCAGCCGAGAAATGCCCACGCGATCACGGTCCAGGGCCGCATCCAGCGCGCCCAGAGCTGATCGCGCCGACCCTCGATCATCGCCGCGCATGCAAACGCGAAGCTGACGGCGAAACCGACATACCCGGTGTAGAGGATCGGCGGATGGATCGACAGTGCGAAGTCCTGCAGTACCGGATTGAGGTCATTGCCGTCGGGAACCGCCGGGATCAGCCGCACGAACGGATCGGAGGTGCAGAGCGTGAACAGCAGGAAGCCGAAGCTCACCACGCCGAGCACGCCGAGCACGCGCGCCCCGAACATCGGCGGCAGGAAGCGCAAGCGCGCGACCACCGCCACGGTCCAGCCGCCGAGCACCAGCGCCCACAGCAGCAGCGAGCCCTCGTGCGCGCCCCACAGCGCAGTGACGCGATAGAACAGCGGCAACGCGGAATTGGAATTTTCGGCCACGTAGCGCACCGAGAAATCATTCTCGACGAAGGCATGGATGAGCGTGCCGGCGGCCAGCGCCAGGAAGACGAACTGGCCGGTCGCCGCCGAAGGCACCGCCGCGAGCCAGCGCTCACGCCCGAGCGCCGGTCCCACCAGCCCGAAGAACGCCTGCGCCGCCGCCAGCAGCAGCGCCAGGATCAGCGCGTAATGTCCCAGTTCGACCAGCATCAGCGTGACTCCTGTGCCCCACCGGGCGCGCCGCCCGGCGCGCTGCTGCCGGCCTGAGCCTGCTTCAACGAACGCGCCACCTCGGGGGGCATGTACTTCTCATCGTGCTTGGCAAGCACCTCATCGGCGACGAAGGTGCCGTTGGCATCCAGCCGCCCGTGCGCCACCACGCCGGCGCCTTCGCGGAACAGGTCCGGCAGCACCTTGTCGTAGTGCACCGGCACGCTGTGGCGGAAATCGGTGACGACGAAACTCACATCGAGCGAGCCCGCGGTGCGCTTCAAACTGCCCTGCTCGACCATGCCCCCTAAGCGGAAGCGCTGGCCAGTCTTGACCTCGCCCGCGGCGATGCGGGTCGGGTCGAAATAGAACATCACGTTCTGCTGGAAGGCGCGCAGTGCCAGCGACCCGGCCAGTCCCACGCCGGCGAGGATCGCGAGCACCCAGTACAGGCGGCGGCGGCGCGAGGTCATGGCGTACCCGCTTCGCGGGGGATCTCGAGACGGCGCCGCGCGGCACGCTGCGCGCTGCGCAGCGAGCGCCGTGCCGCGGCGATGTTGAGGCCGATCACCAGCGCCGCGAGCGCGTAGCACGGCCACACGTAGACCGCATAACCACCCATCGCCAGGAAGTGCGCGAGGTTCACGGCGATGGTCCCACCAGTGCGCCCTTGGCCGATGGGCCGCCACGCGCCGCCCCGCCCCCCAGGGCCTCGAGCATCCAGCGCGCCTGCCGCTCGCGCCGCAATACCTCGCCGCGGGCGCGTGTCAGCAGCAGCGCGGCAAACAGCAGCGTGAAGGCGGCCAGCATCAGCAGCAGCGGGATCAACATCGACGCGGGCATCGTCGGCTGGCCAAACTTCATGACGCTCGGAGCCTGGTGCAGCGAGTTCCACCAGATCACCGAATAATGAATGATCGGCACGTTGACGACCCCGACGATCGCCAGCACCGCGCTGGCACGGTCGGCGCGCGGCACATCGTCGATGGCATTGCGCAGCCCCATATATCCTAGATAGAGGAACAGCAGCAGCAGTTCCGAGGTCAGCCGCGGATCCCACTCCCAGTAGGTGCCCCACATCGGCCGGCCCCACAGCATGCCGGTCACGAGCGCGAGGGCGGTGAAGGAGGCACCGATCGGCGCACAGCTGGCCGCCACGGCATGTGCGACCGTCATGCGCCAGATCAGGCCCACGGCCGCCGAGACCGCCATCACCACGTACACCATCAGCGACAGCCATGCGGCTGGCGCATGCACATAGATGATCCGGAAGCCATCGCCCTGCTGGTAATCGGCCGGCGCCAGACCTAAGCCGCCGACGAGGCCTGCCAGTCCGAGCAGCAGCGCCGGCCAGGCGACCCATGGCGTCAGCCGCGTCGCCAGACGATAGAAATGCGGCGGTGAGCCGAATTTGTGGAACCACACCCAGGCCACGATTACTCCGGTCTACTCCAATCCGATTCGAACGGCGGCAGCGAGCGCCCAGGGCGCCAGCGTCGCGGCCAGCACCGCGATGGCCGCCAGCAGGTACAGCGGCGCGGCCAGCGATTCACCGGCGATCGCGAGCGCCGTTGCGCGCGCACCAAAAATCAGTACCGGCACCGCGAGCGGCAGCACCAGGATCGCCAGCAGCGAGCCGTTGCGCCGCAGGCTCAAGGTCAATCCCGCCCCGACTGCCCCGATCAGGCTCAAGCAGATCGTGCCGAGCAGCACCGCGGCCAGGATGCCTGGCATCGCCCGGTACGGTGCGCCGAGCGCGATCGCCGCCAGCGGCGCGATCAGCACCAGCGGCAAACCGGTCAGCAGCCAGTGTACGGCCGTCTTGGCCAGCAGCAGACCCGCGAACGGCTGCCCACACAGTGCCAGCTGCTCGAGCGCGCCATCCTGGCCGTCGTCACGAAACAGCAGGTCCAGCGCCAGCAGCGAGGATAACAGCGCCCCGACCCACAGCGCAGCCGGCGCGATGTCTCGCAGCTGCGACAAGGCGGGGTCGAGCGCCAGCGGAAACAGCGTCGTGATGACCAGAAAGAACCCCAGCGGCAGCAGACTGTCACCCGCGCGGCGCACCGCCAGGCGCAAATCCCGCGCCATCAGCAGCCCGGCGGCGGACGCGAGGCTGGCCCGTTCGGCGCTCATTGCAGCTGCACGTCACGGTGAGTACCCAGCGGCAGATCGAGCGCTTGGTGCGTCGCGACGACGGCCGTGCCGCCCGAGGCCAGATGCGCCTGCAGCAGCTCGAGCATCAGCCCCTGCCCGGCCGCATCGAGATTCGAGGTCGGCTCATCGAGGATCCAGAGTGTCGCATCCAGCAGCGTCAGCCGGGCCAGCGCTACCCGGCGACGCTGCCCGGCCGAGAGCTGCCGCAGCGGCTGGCCACGCTGCGCGGCCAGCCCGGCGCGCGTCAGCGCCGCGGCGATTGCCGCCGGGGTCACCCGGCGGCGCAGACCGACACCGAAGCGCAGATTCTCATCCGCCGTCAGGTCTCCCTTGAGGCCATTGTCGTGGCCGAGATAGGCAAGCGCACGGTGATAGGCGAGGGAATCCGCGCCGATATCGAGGCCGCACCAGCGCACCCGGCCTTCCTCGAGCGGCACCAGCCCACACAGCGCCCGCAGCAGCGTGGTCTTGCCGGAGCCGTTCGGGCCAGTGACCTGCACGCACTCCCCGCCCTGCGCACGGAAGGACACCCCGCGCAGGACGTGTGTGTCGCCCCGCCACAGATGCAGGTTATCGGCGCTTAGATCGTTCATGCCGCGCTGTTTCAATTACTTATCAGGCGACTTTGAGAAACAAGATTAACTTAATACGACCTGTCTGTGGCACCCGCCCGATGCCGACAGCATGTTAGGGGAAAGCAGCAAACCGGTACACTGAATGCTCTGCCCCGGTGGCGAAATTGGTAGACGCAGCGGACTTGAGCAATTGAGCGGCAGGCACGGAAACGGCCTGACCGGATCCCGTCAAAGTCGGCGAATCCCCTGGGTAATGCCCCGAGGCAACGCCGAGCCAATCCGACCCGCCCTCGCGGGTCGGCAGGTGTAGAGAGTGGACGGCGGGGACCTGCAGCGGGTGATGCAACCGCAATGGTCGTGGCGCATTCCAGACCCCAAACGCGCGAGAAGCGGCGGCGAAAGTCGCAGAGGGTAAGAAAATCCGCAGGCTGCAAGGCCATGCCGGTTCGACTCCGGCCCGGGGCACACAGGAGTCGGCGATGGATCTGTTCAGTTTTCAATTGATTGGGACCGTCTTCGGGCTGTCGGAGTTCGGGCTGCTGCTGGCCAAGCGCTCCGGCAGCGGCGCCCGTTCGGCCGACCGTGGCTCGCTCGGCTTGATCTGGGTCGTCGTCATGGGCTGCATCGCGCTCGCGATCCTGGTGGAGATCTTCGTGCCGCAGGCCAGATCGGCCGCGCTCACCGAGCTGCGCCCGGCCGGCGCGGGGCTG
>Ga0181516_10002380_pt1 | contig 13401 bp, 4 predicted proteins | sample PEATcosm2014_Bin_25_FD_121104 | JGI IMG/M metagenome (GOLD analysis project Ga0181516, IMG submission 121104) | Peatland microbial communities from MTU Mesocosm Facility, Houghton, MI, USA - PEATcosm2014_Bin01_10_metaG | ecosystem: Environmental > Terrestrial > Soil > Wetlands > Peat | place... | reverse complement strand
TTGTTGCCAAGGGCGAAGCTGGTGATATATCCAAATGTTCCGCCGCCGACAGTTACGTTGGGATTACTGACGAGCTCCGCGTGGTTGGCCAGGTTGAACGCCTCAACCTTCACCAGGAACTCGCTTTCGCGATAGATCTTGAAGGCGCGAGAGATGCTTGCGTTGATATTGGTAACGCCCGGCCCACGGAATTCGTTGCGGCGGGTGTTGCCAAAGTTAGGCGAGACCATGCAGGAGGGTATCGAGCAATTGACGTAACCAGCCCCGGCGGGGTTGGTGTATTGAGGCTCGACTGGGTTCGCAAACGACGTTGGGTCGAACCAGGGATTGCCACCCGAAACGGGGGTTTGAGCTACGCCGCCCACTTGCGCTGTACGAGCATGGCCGCCAAGCTGATGGTACGGAGCGACGAGTTGGGCATACTCCGCCTCGCCGGGTGCGTTGATGGCCGAAGACGACGGGCTGACCGTAAAGGGCGCGCCGCTGATATGACTCAGCTGCCCGGTAATCTGGAAGCCGCCAAAGATGGCGCTGGCGAGTCCGCTGTTGGCGAACATCTGTCCGTTGCCGAATGGCAGGTGGTAGATTCCCCAGAACTGGAGGTTGTTGGTGCGGTCGAAGCCGGACTGGGCCCGGTTCAGGTTGAAGTAGCCGGGATAGGCATAGGCAGGACCGGCGGAACCCGACCCCGCGCCGTTGTCAGCGTTGTCAAACGCATGGGACCACGTGTAATTCAGGCCGTACTGATACTGACGGCCCGCGTTGCGCGTCAGTTGCGCCTGCAAGGCGCTGTACTCCGCACTGAAGATGGGCTCGTTCATGGTAATGCCGCCGGTGTTATAGCAGACATATCCAGTGGTGGCATTGCAGTGCTGTTGGTTGATGATTTGGTTGGCGTTGAACGAGCACGATCCACTGAGGCCGGTGGATGGGTTGTACTGGCCATTGGGCATGCAGGTGGTGTTGCCACTGGGCAAGGGAGCCGCATTTTCCGTGACATCGGAGAATTGGCGAACTGCGTGGGTCCCGACATAACCGACGTTCGCAACGTACTCGTGCCCCAGATCGCGTTGGATAAACAGGTTCCAGCTTTCGATATAGCCGCGACGCACGTCTGCGGGCGTGGTGTTGGTCCCAATGGTCACGGGAAGCGACGTAAAGCCGTTGGTGATCGCCGGAGTCACCACAGTGGGGATGCCCGTCGTCAGCGTAATGGGGTTGCTGTTTGGGTCTAACGACAGCGTTCCGGATGCGGTCCCGACATAAGCCTGCGCAATTTCACTGGGGTACTGGTCCCGCAGGAAACGGAAGCTCTCCGGGTCGGTGGTGAAACCGGCGCCGCTGCGAATGACCGTCTTTTCGTCCAGGCGGTAGGCGATACCGACGCGTGGGACGAAGCTGCCGTGCCCAACATTGATGCCCGCGTTCTGGGGGTTGCCGCCAACGCCGCCAACTTCGATGTTGGCCGTCTGCGGCAGGGTGGGATCGAGGCGGAAGGCGCCTTGTTTATCGGTATAGGGCGCGGGATAGATCTCGTACCGAACGCCATAGTTGAGGGTGAGCTTGGGGGTCAGTGACCACTGGTCCTGCGCATAACCGGCGATCTCGGTCCAACGGAGGGAGTTCGGGTTGTACAGTTGTTCGTTCTTGGCTACGGCTATGCCTGTGCCATTATTCGGGAGGCCCAGGAGGAAGTCAGCAAGTGCGTTATACGCGGTGTTGGTCGCGGTGGAGCTATTGTTGGTCATGCTTCCCTGGAACATAAAGCCTCCGCGCGGGTTGCTGACGCCCGAGCCGACGGATGGCTGGAAGTGGTTGAGGTCGAAGTGATACCAGGTAAAACCATACTTGGTAGCGTGCTTGCCCTTGACCCAGCTCAGGTTGACGTCGGTGGTGAACTGGTTGTCACGGAACAGGAACGGATTGGCCCCGGAGGCATTGCCGAGCGTCTGAAAGCCGGTAAAGGCAAAAATCGGCTGGCCAACGTAGAGAGAACCGACTCCGTTGGTGCCGGGGATGCCGAGCGTGTTCAGGCCGAAGTCCCCGTCGGCAAGATCGATGAGGGATTGGGCACCGGTAACCTGGCGCGTGTAGCCGAAGTCCCAGTCGATAACCAGACTGTTGGTGATGGTATGGCTGGCGCCGAGTCCAACATTCTGGGTCCGACCGGACGCCTGGCCGGGTTGCCCACCGTCGACGGCAGGACCGCCGGCGTTACCGAATATTTGCGGGTCGGTGAGGTTGTACGTCGCAATGCTGTAGCGCCCAAAGACGGTCGTCTTGTCGGACGGGTTGTAGGTGATCTTAGTGTCGCTGGTGGTCCGATTATAGGCGACGGTGCCAATCGCCGTGTAGTCGTTCGCCAACTGAGCCGACAACTGATTGACGGTCGGTGTGCCGACCTTCGCCGCGATGGGCTGCAGGAGAGCCAGCATCTTCATGGCGGCCGGCGATTGTCGATTTGGTGAGGTCACTGGCGCATTCGGCCCAGGGATGCAGTTGCACCCGTACTCCGAAAGGAACGTGGGGCGAGAGGCGAATGGCAGATAGGGACCCACGCCGCCTGGCTGGGGATCGTAGAGAATTGTGTTACCCGCCGAGAGGCCGGAAGCTACCGTCGAAAAGTCGCCGTTGAGCATTGCGGACGTTGGCACAGTTTCAAGCGGAGTGGCCAAACTGCGCCGGGAGATGCGTTCAAAGTTCTCGAAGAAGAAGAGCTTGTTTTTACCCTGGTAGACCTTTGGGATAAAGACTGGTCCGCCGAAGTTACCTCCAAACTCATTAAAGACGTTCTTGGGAACCGACCCGGAAGGATTGGCGACGCTGACGAGGGATGCCTGGGTTGCGGTATAGGTGCGAGCATTGAACTTGGCGTCCTGGTAGTACTCCCATGCGCTGCCATGGTACTGGTTGGTGCCACCCTTCAGCGTAATGGCGATTGAGGCGCCGCCAGCTACACCCTGTTCCGCGTTGAAGGAGTTTGTAACCACGTTCACGCTCTCAATCGAGTCCGCGGGCGGCAGATAAGCGAGCAGGTAGGGAAGCCAGCCATAGTCGTTCACCGCGCCATCGATGCGGGTGGTGTTGGTGTTGTAGCTAACGCCGTTCACATTCACCGACAAGGCGCGCGATGGGTTGCCGCCGATCGAGTTCTGCTCTTGAACCGCCGTCGCCCCCGGGATCAGGGTGTAGAGAGTCTGGAAGTTGCGGCCCTGCGACGAGGTGAGGGGGAGTTGGGAGACCTGCTCCTTCGATAACTCAATGTTCACCTCGGCGGAGTCAGTCTCGAGCATCGGCGGAGCGGTATCCACCGTTACCTCCGTGGTAATCGTCGCCGTCGGCAGGATGGCATCGACGCGGGACTCCCGGGTGACCTCGATCGGGACGTTCTTCTCAAGGAATGCCGCAAAAGCACTGGACGCCTTGATGGACACCGTATATGGCCCTGGCTCGAGGTCCACGATGTGGTATTCGCCGGCAGAGTTGGTCTTGGTTGAGCGCGTTTCTCCCGTGGCCTGGTTCGTTGCCATCACCGTGGCGTCGACGATTACAGCGCCGGCCTTGTCCTGGACGTTACCCGTGATAGATCCATAAACCACCTGGGCAACGGCGGTCTCTGCGGTTAGCACGCTCGCAAGGACAAGAAGGAGGGCCCAGGCGATTCGGTGGGAGCGACGGACCTGCCGGTGGTCCGATGACCGGCCGGGCGCGAGGTTGACGGATGAAGAGGTCTCGGAGGGCTGTGCGGTCGTTCTAAAGCAATGCGTTTGCATCATTCTGTCCTCTCAAAAATGCGACTACCTAATCAGTCCTTCTGTTTCGGCCAGGTACTCTGCCACTCGGCCACGCGGGGGCAATGCGCTCGGAGGCCTGATTTTTCTGTGCGAGAGGAAAGATATGGAACCAAGAGGACCCCTGACATGGTACAGATGTACCGGTGATCAAAATCGCCCTTTTTGGGAAGGTCGGAGCAGCGCAGCCCCGCAGTGGACTGAAGATACTCTGCACCGATAGCATTGGCGACTCAAACACCAACGGAACGATCGATGAGGCGGTCATATGCCGGGACTGAAGACCATTGGGGCCATCGTCGCGACTCTCAGCGCGAGCCTAGCAATTGGCTGCCGCCAGCAGTCATCGACGGTGGCGGTCATCCCCCGAACCACTGGGACGTTGCTTTGGGAGCCCATGCATCTGGGAGCGGCGGAGGTCGCACAAGCCGATGGTCTTCATGTGTATTGGAACGCTCCGGCGGACGAAGGCGATACCGAAAAGCAACTGAGCTTCATTAACCTCTCGCTCGCGAGGGGATATCGCGGGCTGATTTTCGCGCCGGACGAGACCCTGGCATCGCGCAGTCTGGTACTGCAAGTAGTGACCAGCGGCAGGCCTGTCGTGATCGTCAACGATCAACTGGGGCCGCCGCCGGGGCCTCTGCTTTCTTACGTAACCAACGATGAGGAGATGGGAGCAAAGCTCGCCGTGGATCGTGTTGCCCAGATTCTGCCAGGCGGCGGCTCCATCGCGGTGATTGGCATTAGTCCACGGCTGGAGAGCGGCATCCTGCGCGAAGAGAGCTTCGAGAAAGTCCTGTCCTCGACTGCTCCCAACATACACATCGAGATACGGCGCTACGGCGATTCCGTCGTGACGCATCAGCAGCAGATCGCGGATGAGATATTGAAGCGCTATCCGCACATCAACGTGATCGTCGCACTCACCGGGACGGCAACGCGTGGCGCCTACTTCGCGAAGATCGCCGCTGACGCCCCCAGTCCAGTCAAGATAGTCGGCTTCGACCAGGACCTGCTGCTTCCCATCCAATTGGGCGAGGTCGATTCCGTGGTGGTCGAGAACACTCGCGCGATCGGCCAGGTCGCGATGCGAAACCTCGATGCTCAGCTTCGTGGGGAAAAAGTAAATGGAGTGACGCTGGTTCCCCCGATTCTGCTCACTCAGGAGACGAGCGGCATTCCTGAGATCAACGGCCTTTGGGGCTTCCTCCACTATCCATGGAGGGAGCAATGAGCGACAGCCGCCGGTGGTTCCGAAGCAAGTCCGGTTCGTTCTCGCTCGCGTGCCTCCTGCTGGCCGCAGTAGGCGCTGCCATCGTCATCGCCTTTGCCCACGGCCGTTCGCGGCAGCGGCTCAGTCCGGTGCCTTCGAGCAATGATTACTCGCGTACCGACGCCTGGGTCGCGCTTGGGGGCGCATGGACGGCGACGCCTGCGGAGATTGATAACAACTCCGAAGAGCGAGGAGCCAAGCTGATGACAGGCCTGGGCAACTGGGACGACTACCAGGTGCAGGCCGACATCAAGGTCGCTGACCCATACGGTGAAGCCGGTCTGATCATTCGCTCGAGTGGCGAAGAGGAAGGCGTAGACGCGTATCACGGCTATTTTGCCGGCGTCCGATTGATGGACGACTCGGTCGAGTTTGGTCGAACGGACTTCGGCTGGCTTCCTCTGCTGCACCAGGGATTTCCCGACAACGGCGATCTGCAAGGATGGATACACCTGCGTGTGGTCGCCGTAGGCTGCCGCTTTGCGGTCGCCGTCACGCTTCCCGATGGTCGCACGACGTCATCGGTCGTCGAAGATGCGGGCTGCATTCAATCCGGACGATTCGGTCTGCGTTCCTCCATGACCGGCGCTGCCTGGCGGAACCTGAAGGTGGCGCGAGCATCGGCAGAGGACCTCAAGGACGTGGAGACCGCGATCGCCCCGATCACTCCGAACGACGTCATCCTCGCGGAGCCATTCGACTCTGCCAAGCTCAACCACTATCTCGCATCGGTTCGTAACGAAGCCCGGCAACATGAGGTGCAGCCAGGGGCCGTGCCGATCGGCGAGTTCCCCCTGATGCCTGGACGGCACCCGAATGTGACCGTCGAGGGAGTGGTTATCTCTACGCCTCCCGTCCTAAACATCCAGGACGAGACCGGCGCGCTCATCATCCCTAAAGTAGACCCTAAGTTACGTATTAAGCTTGGCGACTTCGTGGAAGCTCACGGCACCATCGTGTCCGACCGCTTTCGCAGCCGGTTGGACGATGCACAAATCCACGTCCTTTGGTCCGATACGCCGATCCCGCCTCTGTTTGTCACAGCGTCCCAACTTACCAGTGGCACGTACCGCGGCCGATCGATTGAACTAGAAGGGATTCTGATATCGGCGAACTCGCAGCCCGGCGGGTATGAACTTGTACTGCAGGATGGCAATCAATATTTCCGCGCAACCGGGCCCAGAGACTTTCGGCTGGATCCAACAGCGATCAAGCCCGGCAGCCGCCTGCGGCTTCGCGGTATTGCAACCTCTCGCCCGGAGTTCACGAACGACATTTATCCCTTTACGGTAATTACGGAGAGAGTCGATGTAGTGAGCGCTCCCCCCTGGTGGTCGCCGCAGCACGTAATCCTGCTGAGCCTGACCTGCCTCGGCCTCCTGCTTTCAACGCAGTTAGTGCTTCACCGGCTGCAGCGATGGCACTTGCGTTCCGTGCTCCACGAACGGGAACAACTGGCGTTTGAGATGCACGACACCTTGGCGCAGAGCTTTACCGGGATCGCGTATCAATTGCAAGCCGCCAGCATCGAGCACCGTGGCGCCGATAAGGTCCAGGCTCACATTCAGAACGCGTTGCAGATGGTTCACCTCAGCCATAAGGAAGCCAGCAGAACCATTGCGGCACTCCGGCCGCAGTATACGGATGCCGCGGGCATCCTCAACACATTGAAAGAGGCAGCCGAGCGGCTTAGCGACGGAAGCCGTCTGCGCATCACGATGACCCTCACCGGACGAAGCAGTCAGCTCCCTCTGGAGGTCACGGACGCCCTTTTCCGCATCGGACAGGAAGCTGTCAGCAACGCAATTCAACATGCGAAATGCAGCGAACTGAATCTGCTTCTGCGAGTGTCGAAACGGGAGGTGCAGCTTTCCGTCCAGGACAATGGCCGCGGTTTCTTCGAGCAGGAGGGCGCGGGAGGCCTGGGGATTGTCGGCATGCGAAGCCGGGCCGCGAAGATTCGAGGGCGATTCGATCTGAAGACAGAACCCGGTGCAGGCACCACTATCACCGTGACCGCCTCCCTCCCGCTGGCGCGTGGCCTGCTCTATCGGCTGCGTGCTATTCTTAGGCGCACTTCCGCGACCGCGAGGCTTCAATGAGCCGCATCTCCATGCCAAGCCAGGTGAGTGAGCCGGGGTCCGGGACGATTGCCACCCCCGCTGCGACTACGAGTCTGGACAAGATTCGCCTACTGATCGTTGACGATCATCCAATCGTCCGCTTCGGATTGACTGCGCTCCTCAGCCTGCAGGGCGACATCGAGATGGCTGGGACCGCGGAGAGCGGCAGGGCAGCGCTGGAGTTACTCGGCAAGGCGCCCATCGACGTCATACTGATCGACCTGCGCATGCCCGGCTTCTCCGGGATTGAAACCCTGGAGAAGATTCGAGAGGTTGCTCCCACAACTCGCTCGATTGTCCTTTCCAGCTTCGAGCTTGACGAGGAGATCTACGGAGCAGTGAAGGCAGGCGCCAAAGGTTATCTCCATAAAGAAGCGCCTGGCGAGGAGATTCTGACGGCCATTCGCGCCGTCCACGCCGGTCGCCGTGCCTTTCCACGCCGAATCGCGGAACGCCTCTCGCATGAGCGGATGACGGCCGGCCTGAGCCCGCGCGAACTCGAGATCCTGCAACTGGTCGCGAAAGGGTTGACCAACAAAGAGGTCGCGAACACCCTCAACATCAGCCAATTCACCGTCAGAAATCACCTGAACCACATCACTGAGAAACTTGAAGTGACCGACCGGACGGAGGCAATCTTCGTTGCCATCCAGACTGGCCTTATTGCGGTCTGACTTCTCCGCCGGATTCAGCGACTGACTCCGGGCCCCTTTTAATGCCATCGCTGGCCGGCGAGCGGTACATCTGTACCATGCATACAGTCATTTCCGTTTCCTATGCTTCTATGGCGCCAGAAACTCTTTCTGGTGAGGAATGTTCGCCGCAAGGCGATCCTCCGCTGTTGTGATTCGGCTCTTGCCAGCGTGAGAGCAAACGATTTTTAGGGGAAACTCATGCGCGTGTTTGCGGCGATACTTGTCGCCCTTATGATTCCAGCAACTCAGGCGCAAGGGCCGTTGCCGTACCGGAATCCGGCGCTCCCACCTGCACAGCGAGCTGCGGATCTGGTCAGCCGGATGACGCTGGAGGAGAAGGCCCTGCAAAGCGTCAACACGGCCCCCGCGATCCCCCGCCTGGGCGTTCCGGCCTACGACTACTGGAGCGAAGGACTGCACGGTATTGCGCGCTCCGGTTACTCCACGCTCTTTCCGCAGGCGATTGGAATGGGCGCAACCTGGGATGCACCGCTGCTCAATCAGGTCGGTACTGTGGTATCGACGGAAGCACGGGCAAAGTTCAACGAAGCGGTCCGGCACAACATCCACAGCATCTACTTTGGACTCACCATCTGGTCACCCAACATTAATATCTTCCGGGACCCCCGCTGGGGCCGCGGCCAGGAGACCTACGGAGAGGACCCCTACCTGACCGCAACGCTGGGAGACCAGTTCGTGCGGGGAATCCAGGGCGCCGATCCCAACTACTACCGCGCGATCGCCACACCGAAGCACTTCGCCGTGCACTCGGGGCCCGAGAGCGAGCGCCATCGCTTCAACGTCGAGCCCTCGCCCCACGATCTTTGGGAGACCTACCTGCCGGCCTTTCGCAAGACCATCGTCGAGTCGAAGGCCGGTTCCATCATGTGTGCGTACAACGCCGTCGACGGCAAGCCGGCATGCGGTAGCGATCTGCTCTTGAAGACAATCTTGCGGGGAGACTGGCACTTCCAGGGATTCGTAACCAGCGACTGCGGCGCGGTCGACGACTTCTTCCAGAAGAATGCGCACCAATATTCCCGGGACGCTGAATCCGCCGCCGCCGCTGCGGTGCTTACGGGGACCGACACAAACTGCGGCGCCACCTACAAGGTCCTGCCCGCGGCAGTGCGAGCCGGACTGCTTACCGAAGCAGACCTGGACAAAACGCTGGCACGCCTGTTCGAAGCCCGGGTTCGCCTGGGCCTCTTCGATCCTGCGGAGAAAGTGGCCTACAGCAGACTCCCTTACAGCGAGGTGCGCTCGGCGGCGCATCTTGGGCTTTCGCTGAAGACCAGCGAAGAAGCAATGGTGCTGCTGAAGAACGACGGTATCCTTCCGCTGGCTGCTGCGAAGTACCACAAGGTCGCGGTGATCGGCCCGAATGCCGTATCGCTCGCCGCGCTCGAGGGGAACTACAACGCGGTCCCCAGGAATCCGCAGATGCCGGTTGACTCCCTGAAAGCCGCGCTGCCGAATGCAACCATCTCGTATTCGCAGGGCGCACCCTATGTCGACGGGCTTCCGCTGCCAGTCCCCCGCACCATGCTTCATCCCGCAGCGGGCTCCTCGGAGCTTGGACTCAAGGGCGAGTATTTCAAAGGCAGTTCCTTTCAGGGCGCTCCTGTCGCCACCAGGCTCGACCACCAGATCGACTTTGACTGGAACTCAGCGGCCCCAGTCGCAGGCGTCGAGCAGGATGACTTCAGCGTGCGCTGGAGCGGCGTCATCGTCCCGATGCAGCTAGGCAAGGTGCAGCTTTCCATGCGGCTTGCGCATTGCTATCCGTGCAACGATTTGGAGCGCTACGTAGTGAAGATCGACGGCGAGACCGTCGCTGAATTCGGAACGGAGAAGAAGGACTATCGCCCAGGTTCGACGTCTCAGTTTGAGGCAGACTTCGCGGACACGAACCCGCACCAGATTGAAATCGATTACGGCCATCAGGCCCGTCTCTTTGGCGGCGGCATCACTTTCGAGTGGACCCCTCTGGAGTCGCTGCTGCAGCAGGACGCAAGCCGGAAGATCGCCGATGCCGACCTGGTAGTCGCCTTCGTGGGTCTCTCGCCTGAACTCGAAGGCGAAGAGATGCCGATCAAGATCGACGGGTTTTCCGGAGGAGACCGCACCGATATCAGTCTTCCTAAGTCGCAGCAGATGCTCCTCGATGAGGCCGCGAAGACCGGTAAACCGCTGGTGGTTGTTCTCCTCAACGGCTCCGCCCTCGCGGTGGATTGGGCGCGGGAACACGCGAACGCTGTGCTCGAAGCCTGGTATCCCGGTGAGTTTGGTGGCAAAGCGATCGCCGAAACGTTACTCGGCAAGAACAATCCCAGCGGACGGCTGCCGGTGACCTTCTATCGCTCGCTCGACCAGCTTCCGCCGTTCGAGGATTACTCGATGAAGAACCGGACATACCGCTACTTCCCAGGCGAGCCGCTTTATTCCTTCGGGTACGGCCTGAGCTATACGAAATTCGCCTACGGCAGCATCACTCTTCCAGCCACGACGCTGCATGCGGGAGAACCTCTGATAGCGACGGCCACGGTGAAGAACACCGGGGCGCTTGCAGGAGACGAAGTGGTCGAGGCTTATCTGCTTCCGCCGGCCGATGGCAACAATGGTCTCTCGCCAAAGCTGCAGCTCGCCGGATTCCAGAGAGTTCATCTTGCACCGGGAGAGCGGAGGACATTGCACTTCAATCTCGACCCTCGCTCGATCTCGGAAGTGGACGCCGAAGGAGCCCGTTCCGTGCAGGCCGGAACCTATCAGCTGAGTATCGGAGGGTCACAGCCCAACGATCCCAATGCCTCATCTAAGCCGCAGATCATCGAATTCAGCATCGACGGAAACCAGGTGCTCCCGCGATGACAGGAGGCGAATGAGTGATCGCAGCACCGCAGGCAACATTAGAGCCACACCCTCAACGCCGATGCGCCGCCGCGGCGTTTCGGTTGGCCCTGCTCATTGGGTGCGGGCTACCGTGTATCGTCGCGGCCGAGGCGGAGGACGGGTCCGCTGCGTGGCTGCGATATGCAAGAGTCGAAAGCCCGGCGCAGTATCAACAAATTCCTTCAGAGATCGTTGTTCTCGCAGATAACCCGGTGAGTCGCGGCGCGGCAGAGGAACTGCAACGTGGTCTCAGCAGCGAGCTCGGGCGGATCTTCAGCGTTACTGCGAAGCTCACTGGTGCGCCCGCGCTCGTGCTCAGCACCCAGGCGTTATTGCCGCACTCCCTGGATATTTCCCCGTCAGACAAACTCCAGAACGAAGGCTTTTCCATTGGCTTTGCACGCGACGGCGATTCTTCGGACCTGGTACTCGAAGGCGGAAACTCGGCAGCAGAACTGTACGCCGCGTTTCGACTTCTTGAGAATGTCGAAACCGGGAAGCCAATCGAAGACGCAGACGCTCCTGAATACAGCCTCCGTTGGACCGACGAGTGGGACAACCTCAACGGCTCGATTGAGCGCGGATACGCAGGCCGGTCCATCTTCTTCGACGGTGGCCGCGTTCGCTCGGACCTTTCGCGCGCCTCTGCGTACGCTCGCCTGCTCGCCTCCATCGGAATCAACGGCTGCAACGTCAATAACGTCAATGCTGATCTAGACCTTCTGACCACCGAACATCTCCATGAGTTTGTCCGCCTCGCCGCCGCGTTCCGCCCCTGGGGCGTAAAGCTTGCTCTCTCGGTTGACATCTCCAGCCCGCAGACCGTTGGCGGCCTTTCCACCTTTGACCCCCTTGATCCCAGCGTCATCCGCTGGTGGACGCGCAAAGTCGATGAGATCTACACGCTCATTCCCGACTTTGGCGGTCTCACCATCAAGGCTGATTCCGAGGGGCGCTCCGGCCCATCGCAATACGGACGCACACCGGTCGATGCCGCCAACCTCCTCGCCCGCGCACTGAAGCCGCACGGCGGCATCGTGCTCTACCGGGCATTCGTCTATAACCATCACCTGGACTGGACCGATGCAAAGGCTGATCGCGCACGCGCTGGCTATGACAACTTCGCGAAGTACGACGGTCGATTTGAGCCCAATGTTATCGTGCAGATCAAGCATGGACCGATCGACTTCCAGACACGCGAACCGGTCAGCCCTCTGTTCGCTGCGCTGCGTCACACATCCCAGGCCATCGAGCTGGAGACAACGCAGGAGTACACCGGCCAGCAGCGTCACATGGCCTTTCTGCCGGGCATGTGGAAGTGGGTGCTGAGTGCAGACACTGGCGCCGAGGGCAAATCCTCAACGATTGCCGACATCGTGACCGGAAAGCGCTTTGGCCAGCCGCTCGGAGGATTCGTTTCGGTTACAAATGTCGGGTTGGATGCCAACTGGCTGCATCATCCCATGGCAATGGCAAATCTGTTCGGATTTGGCAAACTCGCCTGGCATCCCGGTGCCGACCTCGACGAGATCACTCAGACCTGGTCGCGCCTCACCTGGGGTGACGACCAACAGGTAACCAAAACCGTTACATCTATGTTGCGCAGCAGTTGGCAGACATACGAGAGCTACACCGGTCCCAATGGCATGGGCACGCTCACCGACATCATCAGCGTCCACTACGGACCCGGCATCGACAGCGCCGAAAGAAACGGCTGGGGCCAATGGTTCCGCGCCGAACCAAACGGCATCGGAATGGACCGCACGATCGCGACCGGCACCGGGTTCATTGGCCAGTATCCGCGCGAACTTGCCGAGAAATACGAATCTCTTGAAACCTGCCCGGACGCTCTCCTGCTCTTCTTTCATCACGTTCCGTATGACTACAGGCTGCACTCCGGAAAAACTCTTGTGCAGAGCATCTACGATTCCCATTACGCCGGTGCCCTTGCCGCAGGAGAGTATGTCGCTCAATGGGAGCGGCTGAAAGGAAAGATCGATCCCCAGCGGTATTCGTTAGTCGATACGCTTCTCATCTATCAGGCCGGGCACGCCATCGTCTGGCGCGACGCAGTCAATACCTGGTTCCGCAAGGTCTCGGGCATTCCTGATGCACGAAGCCGCATCGGACACGATCCCAATCGCATCGAAGCGGAAGACATGCAGGCCGATGGCTACACCCCGACGGCGATTGTCCCTGCGGAGACGGCGTCCGGCGGCAAAGCTGTCGTCTGTATGCAAGCCTCAGGCTGCAGCCTCACCACCACCCTGGATTACCCTGCCGGCAAATATGACATCGCTGTGCAGTACTTCGATCTCCGCACCGGCGTCTCGCGCTACTCACTCTCACTCAACGGCACGCAGATTGTTCAGTGGCAGGCCTCCGACGCGCTTCCACCGGGCTCCATCCACGCGCGTATGGACGGCCACACCAGCACGCGGTTTACCGCAAGGGGAATTGTCCTCCATCCCGGCGATCGTCTCGAACTGCGCGGCATACCAGACCTTTCCACTCCCGCTCCCGACGCGGAACATCCGATGACAAGTGCAAACTCATCGCAACCACGAAAGGACGAGCGCGAGCTTGCCCCGGTCGACTACATCGAGATCGGCCCAAACGGCCCC
>Ga0181516_10002378_pt1 | contig 13404 bp, 12 predicted proteins | sample PEATcosm2014_Bin_25_FD_121104 | JGI IMG/M metagenome (GOLD analysis project Ga0181516, IMG submission 121104) | Peatland microbial communities from MTU Mesocosm Facility, Houghton, MI, USA - PEATcosm2014_Bin01_10_metaG | ecosystem: Environmental > Terrestrial > Soil > Wetlands > Peat | place... | reverse complement strand
GCTCAACTCGACGATATGCCTGCCGATCTCCCAGCGGGTCTGAACCTGAATCACATCTGCGCTGCGTAAAATCTGCTTGCGCGCGTCTTGGATCAATCCCCGCTGATTAGCCAACAGCGGTCGAATATCCATCGATCTGCCAGCGGTTTCGATCAGTTCGTCTGCCATAAAAGGTTCCTCGGTTTTATGAGACACTCATGCCGGTCAGCGAGTCCTTGTTGCGGATGTCGTCCACATCGCCCAGTTTTCTATTCCGCTTGATGCTGTGATCCTCGTAAACATAATAGATTGTTTCAGATGAGCATCTCTGCCCCGACACGGCAGAGATCATAGCCGAGATTTCAGGCTTTAGCACAATTGAGAGTGCGAAAGAGGGTGCAGCAAAGTCTGTCGGGTCTGCATGTCCTCGAATGTGCTCGCTTGAATCCACGTCAGACTTATTCGTAGTTGCGGGTCAATGCGCATTTCTTGCGGAGGATTTGCTACTATTCTTTGAATGCCGAATCCTGCTCTCAACTCCGTGAACGCAAAAGGATTGAGCGGGATCATGTCTACAGAAATTGCCCAGCTCTATGAGGATGCCGAAGCCGGGCAATATGGCATGGACGTAGCGGCATTCACCGGCGTGGTCGGCGCAATCCTGCAAAAGGCCGCCGCGGATAGAAGTGATGCGGAACAGATTACACTTCTACGCACGCTACATCTGAAGGAGCTGGTCCTTGCCCGAGCCTGTGCCACGGGAAACGATGCGGCCTGGGATGAATTCATGAAGCGCTTCCGGCCCGCACTCTATGCAACGGCGGTTCGCCTGACTCAGAGTGATGCAGAGGGGCAGGAGCTAGCCGCAAGCCTCTGGACTGATCTTTATGGCCTGCCCAATCGCGAGGGGAGACGGGTTTCGCGCCTCGAATCGTATACCGGACGTGGCTCACTGGAAGGCTGGCTGAGAACGGTACTTGCGCAGCGCCATATCGATCATTGCCGGTCTGTCAAACGAGAGATGAGCTTTGAGGAGAAAGTCGAAGAAGGCATGTATTTCGCTGCACCGGAAGTAGCTGCACCATTGCTTCCGGATGAGAAGATAGCCAACGCGGTGAAGCAGACTCTGGCTTCGCTCGATGCAGAAGAACGCTTTCTTCTGGCTGCATATTTTCTTGACAGGAAGACCCTCGCAGCGATTGGCAGACAAATGGGTGCGCATGAATCGACGATTTCTCGCAAAATCGATCGATTGACTAAACAGTTGCACAAGAAGCTGCGCCTACAGCTCGAATCGAATGGATTTCCACACAGAGCGTGCGAAGAAATCATGGCAGAGATCGACGTGCGCGATATCAATATCAATGTCGCTGCAACTTTGCAGCAAGAACAGCAGACTCAATCGTTCTAAAGAAAGATGGGCACAGTGCAGTGAAAGAAGCTGAATCCAATCCGTTGCTCCTGGAGCTGGCAAAGGACCAGGAAGCTGGATCTCATCCAGAGGCCGATCTGCTCACCGCCTTTCAGGAGGGCTCGTTGCAGGCGTATGAGCGTGAGCCGATCCTGGCCCATCTGGCGCGGTGCGTGGAATGCCGTAAGTTGTTGGCGCTGACGACGGAAGCTGTCGATTCATTGCCTGACATGCGTCGGGCCGTACATCCCGTTCTCTCCTGGCCTCGCCTGCGCATGCCCGCCATGGCGCTGGCTGCGAGCTTGATGCTGGTAGTTGCCATTGGCGTCGAAGTTCACGAACGGCGGAAGATCGCCGGAGAGACTCAGATCAGCGCATTCAACCAATCTGTCAAGGGAACGGCGGATTCCTCGCGGCTAACCAATCCTGCACAAGTGTCTTCCGGCGCCGCCAGTGCGCGCAAAGCAGCTCCAACGGGCACGATGACGAATTCCACGGCTTCCTTATCGTCCATCTCGGGAAGCGAGCCCTCTGCTGGGCCTCAGCAGGAAAATGCTCGTCTTTACTGGCGTATCGACGGCAATGGACATGCGCAGCACTCGTCCGATGGCGCGCACAACTGGATGGATGCGCTGCCAAACGAGGGTTTACGCATGCGCGTGATTGCCGTTTTTGGCATGGAAGTCTGGATTGGTGGGACTCAGAGCCATCTTTGGCACTCCAGCAACAACGGCAGTGAATGGAGTGAGGTTACACTACCGAAAAAGAGCGCTAGCCACCCTGCGATTCTGCACATCCGCTCAACGGCGGAAGGGCAGTACACACTCGAAGCGGAGAACGGAATTCTTTGGAGTTCCACAGACAACGGCAGAAGTTGGCATTGAGGTTCGTTCTATTCTGCTAGTGAGCAATCCCAAAGCAATCGGAAGCAGCATACACTGGATTCGATCAGTCTTTAGCCTATTCGCAAATGCCGGGTGCAAACCATAAATCAAGGCGCTGTTACTTCATATTCCACGCGGAATGGGCGCTTGGATCGATGTGTATCCATGCGATCTTCTTGGACGATTTGCCGGGCCTGCGCCAGACGTTCCGAAGAGACCGGGTGGGTGCGGAAATATCCTACCAGTCCCTCGATTGCCACATGGCTGAGCTCATGAAGCGGCGTCCCGGCACGCTCTGAATATCCCGATTCAAGGTGAACAAAACACTCCATCATATCGATGGCTCCCTGCGGCGAATAGCCTGCCGCGTTCGCAAGCCTTTCGCCTTCGCGGTCTGCTTCAAACTCCTGGTCTTTGCTGTATCCGGCCTGCCAGAGCGAAACAGGAATGGAGGCGAGTTCTGCAACCACATCGAGATTGAATCTCTTCAACTGCGCCTCCATCTGAATGCGCTCGGCGGGATGATAATGGTCCACATGCTCGATCTCGTGACCAAGCACAAATGCTAGTTCATCTTCGCTGGTCATCCGATTGAGCAGGCCCTCGCCGATAAAGATTTGGCCGCCGGGCAAAGCAAAGGCGTTGATCAGATCCCTGTCGGCAAGATAGTGGAAGTGATACGGGATTCTGCGATGAACATTTACAGCAACCCGCGCTCCGACAGTAGCTACATATTGTTCCATCGCCGTCCCCCGCGCATCAAGCGGAGGACGGACGCTTTGATACTGTCTGGCCAGTTCGTTACCGATGGCGATCTCTTGGTCATCGGAGATACGGGTATAGTGCAAGGGAGCGCGGGATAGATCCCTCTGCCACTCAGCACCCGCATCGAGCACGGCATTGCTGCTGACAACGTCATGGCGATGGTGACGCTGCGCCAGATAAATGCCGCCAGTAGCGATGATCAGCAGACTTACAAGCGCGAGGATGCGCTTCATAGCAGGCGCCTCACGGTTTCGCGATACCTTCCATAGAGGCCAGATACAAGTGTCAATGCACATCCCAGAGCGATAAAGGTGATATAGCGGTCTCGCTCGCTAAGATGCCATGCATCGCGAAGCAGTATCTTGCCCACGCACGTCAGGAGAAGAATCAGGCCGGTAATACGATAGCTTCTCTGCCCACTCAGGAGTCCGAGAAGAATAACCAGAAATCCTTCAACGCCCCAAGCGAGAGTGATCATGCCGGGATTCATCTGCACGGCAATGGCGACTGCTGCAATCAAAGCTGGCGCGAAGAAAAGCCACTGCTCGATGCGATTGAGTGCAAGTTTTCTGGAAAGCTTTGAGAGTAGTAGTGGTTCTGCATAACGCTTCTGCAGTTGGAAGGCGAAAGGCAGCGTTATGCCAAAGGTTAGGCACACTACTGCGAGAACCATGAAGTTGCCATGCCATGCTCCTGCCGAAAAATAGCTTGCACCAAAGATATTCTGTCCGATTGCGCGCGTCACGATGGCGATGGTGAGGAGCGCAGCCTGTTGGAGAAATACCTCCTTTTTCAAGAAATGAGTAGCAAGCACGAGGAGAAGAAGAAATCCGCTCCACGCAGCAACTACCCACTCGGGCAGCACCTGGAAGTAGAGCACACCAGTAATGCATCCGGAACCAAACCAAGCCATGAGGTCAGCCGCTGAAAAACGACGAAACTCTGGCTCGACTTTTCCGGACTGCAACTGTGTCCATAGGAAGAAGTGGATGCAGGCGATGGGAAGCACTGTGTAGAGGCGTGGACTGATCCAATCGCCGGGCAGAGTCTGTGCGGTGAGATTGACGAAGAAGATGCGACCAAACGAAGCGGCCAGAGCAACATAAGCTTGCAATCTGAGTTGCGGTTGCTTGAAGATGTCACCGCACTCGAAGAGCAGCAGACCGAGTACGGCCAGCGCGACAGCTACCGAGATCGTCTGCAATTCGCTCCACAGGAGCCAGGCAAGCAGTGCGGAAGCGGGCCACGTATAGAGATGGCGGAAGTTCGTAGCAGACATGGAGTCAGGCCAACGAATCCATCGGGCTAGGGAATATAAAACGACAATCACGACGGCTACAGCGATCAGGCGAATCTCGATGCCGTGCCACTTCGAATCATCGAACATATCGAGGAAGACGGCCCAGAAGATGGAGAGCAGGGCCAGGCAGTGCGCCTGCAAAGGCAGCTCTTCAATCGCAAAGATGCGGTCGATGAGCGCCAGAGTCAGGGCAAACCCCGCCCAGATGGCTGGAACCCAAGGTTGGGGAGAATTGTTCCATGCAAGAACGGCAAGCAATGCTGTTGCTGCCCAGGTGTGCGCCCATCCAGCAGGTCTGCGATAAACTGCCTCAGGCAACGTGCAGACGCGGGAGATTGTATAGAAAACCGCAGAGCAAAGGATGATGGGCAAATAGCGTTGCAGTGTCCCTGCCGTGCCGAGATTGACAGACAGCAGTTGAATGCCAATGGCAAGAGCTAGTATATGTTGCTGATAGAGAAGATCGGAGATTCGCAGCTTGCGACCAGCCAGCAGAAGCAGCACGGCACACGCAGCCCAGACAACTGCAACCCACGGCTGGCTGACTTCAAACCAGACCAGCATGACCAGCAATGTCGAACCACTCCACAGAGCCGCCTTGCGCAGCAAGAGTGCAAGTTCATCGAGTCCGCGCATCAACCAAGCGACGATATAGAAGATGAGAGCCACCGCGGGCAGGGTTACCAAACGCCAGGGCGCGTGCAGAGGATACATCTCCGACCAGCGGCAATTCACAGAGACGGCCTGCACTAGGATCGCGAGCACCAAAAGAAATGCCTGCACCTGCAAATGAATACTCTTCAGATATCGGACTCCAAGCGCAACCACAAGCAGCAGGAGAGCCCATCCGACGGCAATCGCATCGCCTGAGCACAGTGCCCAAATCCCCAGAAAGGCAGTAGCTCCGGCGATATAACTGTGCAGAATTGTTCCGATATTGTCGATGCCCTGGAAGCATTCAGGCCAGCATCGGGCCAGGAAATAAGGTGTCGCGTAGAAGAATACCGCGCAGGCCAGCAGCAGTACTCCATCTTGCATCAACAGCTTGTCGGAGTGCTGGCGGAGATCGATGATCGAAAGCGCCTCGTAGAGGACCACCCCGCCGGTAAAGATTCCACCCAGAAGGCCCAAGCGGCGAAAGACAATTTCTTTCTGTGTGATTCCGGCAACCAGCAGAGCTTCAGCCACGATCATCCAGAAGAATGCGATATTATCGCCGCTGAATTTGAATGGAACGGCTGTAAAGACCAGCAGCGATCCGAGAACCGTGAGCAAGGTAAAGGCGGCACGGCGGCGACGCGTGATGGGAAGCTGCCCGAAAGCAAATTCGAGCGCGCCCAACCCCAGGAGTGCATAGAAAGCCAGCTCAGGGTGAGTTGACTGGAACTTCATCACCGTTAGCAAACCGATGGTGTTCAGAATAGCCGCAATGGTGGATGTATGTTCTTCCTGTGAAGAATGGATGGATCGCGCGACATAGGAAACCCGGAAGATCGTCCAATAGGCTACCAGGATAATGGCACTGGGCCAGAACTGCGGGAAGGGATGACCTGCTATACCCTCTGGAGAGAGACGATAGAGCCAGTAATAGTGATTCGCGAAACTGGCCAGAATGCCGAAGACTTCTAGCTCAAACCAATTCATACGCAGCGCAATGGCGGCGATGGCAAGAGCCAGGATGACGCCCGCAGTTAGCGAGTAGATAGTGTCTTGCCCCAGAGCCACGGTGAGGAAGGCCAGAATGAAAGCCAGTCCGGTGACTACCTGAGAGCGGTAACGCAGTGTATGCGACACCATTGCGGCGGCAACCAATAGCATGAGAACGCAATCGAGAGTGTTGGATGCGATCACCTGCATGGCCGAAATGTAGTGCATGGCGAAGGTGGTAAAGAAGAGCAGCGCCCAACCACCGCCAATTGCCGCACGCGCTACTAGACGATAGCGCTCCTTGCCCTCAATCCGTATGCCGCCGCCCAATAATGCCACCGCTGCTGCATAGATGAGTCCGACACGCTCGACCGGTCCCATGGCCAGAAGTGCTACCTTGCCCAGGAAGGCAAAGCCCAGCACCAGTAGAGCGATACCGATTTTGGCAAAGAGGTTCGTTCCCAGAACTTCTTCCAGCGGTAGCGCCATGCGTATCCGTTCGGCAAAACTCGGACGTGGCGGTTCACTGGAAAAGTCCACAAATGATGGAGCAGAATACGCAGGTATCTGACTGGCTGCTGGCGCAACGAAGGGCTGCGCATCATTTTCTGCATCAGCAGAATCGGCGAACAGCTCGTCTTCTGCTTGGGGCCCTTCGGGATGAGTCAGCAGATCGTATGCAAGAGAGGCCGGAATGCGTACCTCGGCCTCACGGGCTGTAGCTATTTCCGGCGCCGTCTCCGGAATGGTTGTATCCATCGATGAAATAAGTGAACTCGCAGAGGAAGCATCAAGACCGGAGTCGAAATCCCGTTTCCGCGCCTGGACGGACGATGCCACAAGCTCCTCCGGCCGGAGGGCCGCGTCAGGAGGAGTCGATACCACCACCTCAGCAGGTGCAACGGCAGGTTTAAGTTCGTTTGCAGATTTGGTTGCAGGAACTGGTGAGGCCGCGTCATCCAGCTTTCGGAAAGCACCAACTTCGCTACGAAGGCGGGAGACCTCACCTTCCAGGTCAAGAATCCTGATTCGTTGGTCATCTTCCAGTTCCTGAAAGCGCTGACTCAACCCGGAGACTTTTACCATTGCGATGATGGCGAGGACCGGAATAGCAAGTACGAGTCCTACAGCAAGTACAGCGATGAGTTCCATGACCCAGGTTCCTTCCACTGGCACATTTTCAAATTACGAATACAGAACGGCGCAGGCTGGAAACCTTGCAGAAAATGTTGATAAAACGTTGCACTCATTAGAGCACACGCAAAGTACAGCACTTTCTTTTGGGCAAAGCACAGCAAAGGGCAGGCGCTCCTTGTGGCGGATGGACACTGCGCTCCTGGAAAATATTGCGGAGATGAAGCTAAGCACCCTCATCGGCACCCCCAAAATATTATGCGTAAGTGTTTACATATCAACATATTACGTAGATATTTCAGGCCCAATTTGTAAGAAAGTGAGACTTTTGGTGCAAAAGATCCTATTTGGACGTATTTCCGGCGTCCTGACCTCTGCCGAACAACGGCAGTGGTCAAACTGGCCAGACCTCTGCTGTGCAACGGCAGAAGTCAAACCGTCCTGGACTCTGCTTTGCCCCGACAGAGGTTTTAGCACCGGATTTAGTTGTCTTCCCGGTTTAAGGGTGCCGAGGAAGGTGCTCGGATGAATCGTCGTACCCTTAAACAATCAATCGCGACGATAGAGATCTCCATCAGGGTGCTGACTTCGAGAGCAACACGAAGATTCAAAGATACTAGCCGACTAGGAGCTTGTCTGTTTGGTGGCATCGATGAAATCCAATGCCGAGGCGCTGTCCGAGAGCGCCAACGGGGCGCCGATCGTGACGTTGTCGCCGAAGGTGCGCCCACCAATCATGAGCACGGCTGAAATTGTTCGGGGACTGAGAAGTGGTGGCCAGAGACGGGATTGAACCGCCGACGCCGGCCTTCCCCAGGGCCGCGGGCAACCCATGGCGCGCTGCGCGCCCAAGACGCTGTGCGCGGCTGAAATTGTTCGGGGACTAAGAAGTGGTGGCCAGAGACGGGATTGAACCGCCGACGCCGGCCTTTTCAGGGCCGCGCTCTACCACTGAGCTATCTGGCCTCAGTGCAAATATCGGTTGCAAATTCCCTGCGCGGAATCCGGCGAAGCCGGAGAGGTGGGCTGATCCACGAACAGTACGATGCAACGACTTGAGACAGTATACCAACTCCGCTGCCCCGCGCCAAACCCCAGGGCAAAAACTCCCGGCCCAGCCAACTCACTGCTCTAAACTGGAGAGCATTATGCGCCGCATCGTTTGCCTCGTTGCCTCCCTGGCTTTTGCCGTCCCCACTGCCGCATTTTGCCAGGCGACCGCCGGCGAGGCCCGCGCCGCACGCGCTTACCAGGCTGCGGTGCACGCTGGGCCAGCCGCATTGCGCGCCTTCATGACCCAGTTTCCCAAGGGGGCAGACCTGCACGTGCACCTGTCCGGCGCTGTGTATGCGGAGAACTTTATCCGGGCAGCCGGCGAGGACGGATTGTGCGTCGACCCCGCGGCATTGAGCTTTGCCAAGCCGCCGTGCGCTGCTCCGCTGGTGCCTGCCGCCCAGGTTCCCAACAACCAGGACCTCTACGACCACCTGATCAACTCCTTTTCCCTGCGCAGCTTTGTGCCCACGCCCGGGTTCAGCGGGCACGACCAGTTCTTTGCGACGTTTGACCGATTCAGCGGGCTGAACAAGAGCCATACGGCCGAGTGGGTGGACGAGGCCGCCAGCCGCGCCGCCGCGCAAAACCAGCAGTACCTGGAGTTGATGGAGACTCCACCCTACAGCCATGCCAAGCAACTTGCCCGGCAACTGGGCTGGCCCGACGGCACTGGCGCGCCCGATTTTGCGGCCGCTCGCAAGGCGCTTCTCGACCACGATCTGCGCGGAGAGGTGGCAGCCGATCTGGAAGACGTCCGCACCGCCGAAGCGCAACGCCGCAAGCTGGAAAAGTGCGGCACGGCGCAGGCGGCCCCGGCCTGTGACGTGGAGGTACGCTTCATCTACCAGATCCTGCGTGGGTTCCCACCGGAGCAGGTGTTTGCACAGACCTTGCTCGGCTTTGAGACAGTGCAACAAAGCATGACCGAAGCCGCCGCCGACCCACGGCAGGGACGCTTCGTCGGCATCAACTTTGTCCAGCCCGAAGACAGCTTCGTCTCCATGCGCGACTATCAGCTCCACATGAAAATGGTGGCGTACCTGCACTCGGTCTATCCGAAGGTGCATATCTCTCTGCACGCCGGTGAATTGACAATGGGGCTGGTGCCGCCGGAGGGGCTGCGCTTCCACATCCGCCAGGCGGTTGAAGTGGGCCACGCCGAGCGCATCGGCCACGGAGTCGACGTGATGTATGAAGACGACGCGCAGGGGTTGCTGGCCGAGCTGGCCCGCAGGCACGTAATGGTCGAGGTCAACCTGAGTTCGAACGAGGGCATTCTCGGCGTCAAGGGCGCCGAGCATCCGTTCGCCAGCTACCGCGCGGCGCATGTGCCGGTGGCGCTCTCCACCGACGACGAGGGCGTCAGCCGGATCGATATCACGCACGAGTACGTACGGGCGGCGCTGGACTACCACCTGACCTATCCAGAGATCAAGCAGTTAGCCCGCACAGGGTTGGAGCACGATTTTCTGCCCGGCGAGAGCCTGTGGCGGGCGCCCGATGACTTTGCTGCCACGGCAGCGCCCTGCAAGGGACAGGCGCTCGGCGCGGAAAAACCGACGGCGCCGTGCGAGGCATTCCTCGGCAAAAGCGAGAAGGCTGCGGCGCAGTGGGAGCTTGAGCGGCGATTCCGCGCCTTTGAGGCGAAGATGCCCGCCCCCCAGGCCGAAGAACGCCCAGGCAATCGATAGAGTTGCCCGGCCGAGCGGGCGCGTCCTAAACTTGCCGCATGGACAACGAGCGCATCCGCGCCATTTGCCTGGCATTGCCTCACGCGACGGAGGTTTTGAACTGGGGCCATCATCTGGTCTACTTTGTCGGCGATCGGGAGATTGGCGGCAAGATGTTTGCCATGACAGACCTGGACGGTTCAGGCTTCGGCGTGCTGTGGTTCCATTGTGGGGCAGAGCGATTCCACGAGTTGCTGGAGATCGAGGGCATCAGTGCGTCACCCTACCTGGCGCGGGCGCACTGGGTCACGGTTGAGCGGTGGGACGTGCTGCGGCCGCGACAGATCGAAGACGAACTCTTCCGCGCTCATGCGTTGATTTGCGATAAGCTGCCCAAGCGGACAAGAACCATTCTGGCCATGCCTGCGAAGGAGCGGGCGCAGATAATTCACGATCGCAAGACGGCTGCCAAGGCAAAGACCGCGCCCAAGCCGAAGGGGCGTAAGAAGTAACCTTGCGCAGTAGACAGGGCGCAAAGCAGGTCCTTCGACTCCGCGTTCGCTCCGCTCAGGGACGCTCCCAATGACAGCGCTTCTTGTTGAACGAATTCCTAGACTCACGATTCAAGCTAGCCCGAAAGGAACACACTGCCAGCATGGTGACGGTTGTTGTAACGCAAGTTGAATATGGAAAGGCACAGGGGTCGTTTACCGATTCCGCGCAGATGCGTTTTGTCCCGGCGCCTAACCAGGAGGCTGCGCTGGCCGCGGCCGTGAAGGAGGCGGGCGCACGGGCTGTCATCGTGGGGCCGGCGCCGTACGCCGGGGAGTTGTATGCCGCGCTGCCGGCTGGCGGTGTGCTGGCGCGGTTCGGCGTGGGACACGACGGCATCGACAAGGGCAAGGCGTCGGCGGCGGGGATTCTGTGCACCAACACGCCGGGCACGATGGTGAACTCCGTGGCGGAGTTGACGATCGCGCTGCTGCTGGCTGTCTCGCGCCGCCTGCTGCCGATGTCCGCGCACATGGCCGCCGGCCTTTGGCAGCCTGTCGAGGGCCTGGAGGTGAAGGCCCGCAAACTGGCCGTGATCGGCGCCGGGGCCATCGGGCAGCGTGTTGCGGCGATCGCCTCCGCGGGGCTGGGCATGCGCGTAGCGCTGTGCGACCGTTCCCTCCATCGCAAAGCGCCTTACGCTCTCCCCGGCGTGGAGCTTGTTGCCGGCTATGACGAGGCGGTTGAGGCTGCGGATTTTGTCTCCATGCACATCCCCGGGACCGACGAGAACCGCAACTTTCTCGACCGGGAGCGGCTGGGAAAGCTGAGCGCCCAAACATGGCTCATCAACACGGCACGCGGCTCCATTGTGGACGAGGCGGCACTGTACGACCTGCTTGCCGAAGGAAGCCTGGGCGGGGCGGCGCTTGACGTATTTGCCGCCGAGCCCTATGTGCCGGTGGCGGCCGGGAAAGATCTGCGAACCCTGGAGAACGTGGTGATGGTGCCGCACGTGGGCAGCTATACCGCAGCGGCGGCCAAGGCGATGGCGGAACGGGCGATCGCAAATGTGCGAGCGGCGATCGAAGGCCGCTACACCGACATGGACCTGCTCAACCCCGAGGTGCTGGCCACGAGAGTGTAGGCTGAGCCCCCGGTTGCGCGTCCCCGCGGCCTGCGTTCTGTGACCAAGCAGCGACAGGCCGCAGGCCTGTAGAATCGGCTTGTTTCTGATCGAGGGTTCATGTCGCGCAATTCCTACATTTTGGCTGGAGCGCTGGGGCTGTTTGCCGCGATATCGGCGGCCATGGCCCTGGTGCCTTCGAGCTTTCAGCCTGGGCTGCCGGCCAACGGATCGCTTTGGCGATCGGTGGCGCTGGTGCTGGTTGTGGCGGCGCTGGCAGCGGCGCTGGTGGGGGTCATGAGTCATCTTTTTGAGCAGGTGGACCGGCGTAGCGAGGAGGCGCGGCAGGCTGCGCGCAGGAAGCGGCGCGAGCCTAACAGCTAGAATGAAAGCAGGGACACTTCCCCACCCAGGATCGCGCCAAACCCTATGTTTGAAGTCACCGTCGAAGCTGGTTTCTCGTCCGGCCATTATCTTCGCAACTATCATGGCAAGTGCGAGAACCCGCACGGGCACAACTACAAGGTGCGCGTGACGCTGGCCGGCGCGGAGCTGGACGAGGCCGGTATGTTGTTGGATTTCAAGTTGTTAAAGCAGGTGATGCGTCCGGTGATCGACCGCATCGACCACCAGATGCTGAACGACCTGGAGCCCTTTACGCTGCTGAATCCCTCGGCCGAGAACCTGGCTCGATACTTCTACAGCCAGACCAGCGAGCAGCTCACCGGGATGACCAAAGGCCGCGTCCGCATCAAGGACTGCACGGTGTGGGAGACGGATACAACGACGGCTACCTACTACGAGTAGTGCGGCCGGCGAAGGAGCCGGAGATGCAGAAAAGTGTGTTGTCAAGTGGCCGGTATTTGGCTGTTTTTGCCGCCTAAGTGGCCGAAAATGGCAGTTAGTGTTGCGCACTTTTTTGCCGGCTTTGGCGTATAGGTTATTTAGAATAAACGAGCTGTCGGTTTGTTGTCGCATCTCCCAATTCATTCCAAGTGATTTGATTCCATTCAGGTTATTGAGAGATCGCGCCGCATGGGAGGGGGGCGCATTTTGGCGTGTTCTTGGCCTGCGCCTTCGAGTCCGACCACCTGGGAGCTGGTGGCACGAGAGGAAGGACGGAGGCGTCCTTCCTCTTCCCTCTGGAGACCTCCAGTATAAGCGGCTGGGGGGGGAAATGATCGGCAAATGCGGCACGCGGGGTAACCTCGCCAACCCGCAGGACGGTCTTGTGGACCGATCGGCGGTTGCCCTTACCAATCCAAGGCTCATGCAGGCCGGGTGGCTTCCGTGGTATGCGTTTGACTTCCTCGTTACTCAGAGATACGTTTCTGGCGGCGGAGAGACAGATACTCCAATATCATATGATGACATTTGAAATCGATGGGGTACGGCTTTTCTGCTGGAGCATTTCGCTTGTGCGTTGACGCTCGGTGGGGTCTTTTGGGGAAGTCAGCGACTTGATCCAATGTGGTGTTGAGTTTTGCGCCAATGTTGGTGAGTGCGTCCGCCGCACTCCCCGTCAATAGATAGCCCAGCATTGCTCCCGAAGCCGTAAATGGCCCGTATAGGCATGTCAGGTACTGCTCCCGAATGTCCCGCTCGTACCCTGCGAGCCTCCTTGGCGTTTCTAATACCTTTGCCTCGAGAGGCCACATGATTCGTTCGTCGGCGCGGAGCACGAAAGCAAGGTCGTATTGGGGTGGTTGGGCGGGAGGGGAAGCCATCGTTTCCCGTTCAAATGCTCCGTGCTGAATGTAGAAGGGCTCGTCGCCCGTCATCGCATCTCGGATACGAGGTTCAAGCAATTGCGTGATGCTACGTTCCAGATCACGATCATCCACCTGAGGAGGTTTCAACCGCATCTCATCGTATGCTTTCCACACGAACCCAAGCATTTGGGGCGCGGGGTCTTTTGCCCACAGGCTTGCCAGTGCGGG